>Ga0129333_10001708_pt1 | contig 20124 bp, 12 predicted proteins | sample CPB6_08_DNA_FD_94474 | JGI IMG/M metagenome (GOLD analysis project Ga0129333, IMG submission 94474) | Freshwater to marine salinity gradient microbial communities from Chesapeake Bay, USA - CPBay_Sum_0.6_0.8_DNA | ecosystem: Environmental > Aquatic > Marine > Coastal | place: USA: Chesapeake... | reverse complement strand
CACGATCGTCTTCTGTTCCCACTCGATGTATCAAATCGAGGCCCTTTGCGATCGTGTCCTCTGGCTCGAACAAGGCCACACCAAAGCACTCGGCCTTGCTCAAACCATCGTGACTCAGTATCAAGATTGGTTAAGATCGCTGAACGTCGGGAGAAGTCCTATCGCATTGCCCACTCAAAAACCGACCATTAGGCGCTTGTCATTTGAAGGGAAAGCGCAAATAACCTGGGCGCACAAACAAAATAATGTTGACCTCCGTGTGAAACTTGACGGAATGTTGATCACGCAACTGATGCAGCACCCGTTGCCACTTGATACCAGTAACGAGCATGCGTTTAAAGCTGATCGCATAAAGAGTGCAAAAAGTCGATTTCTTGATCGCGACCTCGTCGTGAGTCTAGTTCGAGTCGGGCCAGAAGCATCTGACCAACTTGATTATCGCCTCGTCATTCACCGACAAGCGATCAGCATCATGGAAGTTGCCGAAGTTGAAGCGATTAATATAAACCCGTTTGATAATGAGAACGATTGGGACGACACCATCGCTTATGTTTTATCGATACACTGGCCACAGGTTCATCTCATGAAGGGTCACTACGAACTTCTACTATGTGCGCAATTAAGAACCGTCGAGGCAAGATCAAGTAAACCAAGTCATAACAAAAGCACGCCCAACGACCTAGCGATGTCCGTGCATACAGAAGCGCTTGTGGACACAAACGATAAATTGTTTTCCCACGAAATTTGTTTGGCGGATATAACAATTCAAGCGGCTGGGTTTGAACAAGGCATTTTTAGCACCCGACACCAATGGTCGGATCCCGAAGCCGAAGTGAAAGCGCTTTTTAACAAATGCTTCGGGCATCTACCCGATGAAAATTGGTATAACTGGAAATATAACAGTGACCCGCAATTTGATGGCATTGTTGCTCGTATTGAATCCAAGGAAGGCCAACTGCTCGCACACTACGCAGGATTTCCGCGGAAAATGTATCACCGAGGAATCCTACTCGATGCGCTTCAAATCGGTGATGTAATGGTAGATCCAGCTGCCCGTGTTGGAATCGCCCGCCATAATCGTTTCGCTGCTCTAACCGAAGGTTTTTTTGCCGAGCAACTCGAGCCGCGAGGATACTTCCGTTATGCATTTGGTTTCCCCAACGCACGCCATTTGAAACAAGGCAAGCTTCAAGCGCTGTACGCTCACTGTGGAGTGATGTCTGAAGCGCAATGGTCGCTCCGGCCGCATGCCGAAGGCGCAGTGAGCGATGATCCGTTTGATGAGCGCTTCGATCAAACTATGTTTGACGAACTATGCCTTCGAGCTGCGAAAGAGCGTGATGCGGTTTGTGCTGTTAGAAGCTACGCATACTGGCACTGGAGATTTCCACAATCTCGCGGCTATATTTGGTATATCGATCAAAGTATTGGGGGTGCCATTTTCAAAATTCACAACCAAGAACCAGGTAACATTGAATTAATCGACTGGATCTGCTCACCTCACCAAGCATCCATCTGGATGGATCGATGCCTTCACAAGGCCAGCCAACTCGTTAAGGTTGGCAATCTAAGTGCTTGGTGCAGCCCAGTGCTAAAAGCCGAATGGCTAGCGATGGCCAGTTCGTCCAGGCCCAACTGCATCGTGAACCTGGATTTCGAGATGGCGATTAGTGTGTATCCGCAGCCTGAGATGCCTAAAGACTTAGCAAACGGCATTTGGGCTATTTCAGGAGATACGGATTTTCGATGAATCTGGCTATTGAGCTTTTGCGCGGTATCGGTGCGCTAATGGTCATGCTGATGCACTATCGAGCCGGACTCAACCTTCATGACACGCTCAGTGCTGGTATGTGGCTGGGTGTTGATCTATTTTTTGTACTAAGTGGCTTTGTCTTTGCACCCCATTTACGCGAAGGTATTTCAAAATTAGGTCCCTTTGTCCTTCGACGATTCGCTCGAATCCTTCCGCTTTACTGGGTAAGTCTTCTGCTCTATGTCAGCATCGGTCAGCGCAGCCTTGAATATTTTTGGAGCCATGTTTTCTTGCTTCAGACCTTGAAAAACCAAACGATTGCAACCCAAGTCAACCCAGCTTTCTGGAGCCTGCCAGTCGAAATGTGTTTTTATCTGGCGCTACCGATTTTGGCAATTCGAATCTCGGGCATAAGCATCAACAAGCGGATCGGTATTATTACTCTATTTAGCCTATCGTTATACGTTATGATTGTAGCTGGTATTGCCCAAAACACATCCGATTCATCAGCACAAGAACGGTGGCTCTGGCTACACTTTCAACTACCTGGCCGGATGCTTGAATTTAGTCTTGGATTTGTTGCTTATGAAATCGCGCAAAGCAATTGGTTTCGTGCTCAGGCGAAAGCCGCATTGATGACGGGTGGTTTTTTCATGCTTGGCTCACTTTATGCGGCCGGTAGTGTTGGAGCAATAGCAGATCCGAACCAACGAACTATCATCCTAGTTCTACTGCCACTTTTATGTGCGCTGGCATGCCTACCGCTCGTTGCAGGCTTATCGACTGTAAGCTTTGGGCCGCGAAGTCGCTTGCTTGCCACGCATGCGGGAAAGCTTAGTTACGGTGTTTATCTCTTTCATAACTTACCTGCTCTGATTTGGCCCAACGAAAGTGTGTGGCTTTACGTCGTATTAACTTTTATATTCAGCTATCTTTGCCACTACATTATTGAGGCGCCTGCTCAAAAACTGGCACGGTGTTGGACATCCAAGACCTAAGCAGTGGTAAATTTCAAACCAGTCACTTAAACGCGCTGGTGTTCAATAGATGTCAAAACTGGAAAAAGGGGCAAAAGATCGACGGCCCACCATCGACCAGGATAACGAAGGATGAGCTGTTCGTGCCAGGCGTAGGCGGCTCGCAGCTGTAAAGTGAAGCCGTTAGCGGCAGGATCCACGACTTCGCCTATCACCAGATCATATGCCCCAGTTCCTCGAGACAAACATGCAAATGGAATGACCAGCGCGTTGTGGGAGCGTGCCAAGCGGTAAACGCCCTCGTCCACTCCGCGCTCTTTGCCAAACCATGGAATTGGAAACGATCGATGACTGGGATGGGCTGGAATATCACCCACAACAATCAGACGGCCACCTAATCGCAATCGTTTCACCATGGTCCGCAAATGTTGTTCTTTGTGTAAAACAGCACCATCAGGCCCAAGCGTTGTTGCAATTGCTCGGTACTTGTCGCGAAAAAACTGTCGTACGAGGCGATCGACTTGCGGATGATCAACCGTATCTGAACTCATTAGGCATTGAGCAAAACCAGCTTGGCCAAGCGCGGAAACACCGACGAAAAGTGCGTCAAAATGGCAGGCCAACCAAATCGCTGGACGCCCCTTCAAGCATTCGGTCAATTTCACCAAGCCCTTCTCTCCAAGTGGCAAACGATTAGAGCTCATCCACCGAATGGGACGAGTGGCTAGTGGCGATCGGATAATACGGAAAGCTTCGAGCTCCTCGTTTGCAGCGAACTCAAAGCGCTGCAAGACCAAGCGATCGAGTCGCGCGGTATAGCTTTTCGTTATCTCATGAAGACGTTGACTTGAAAACGCTACACCCGGCTCACCAACATTTTTATGATTCTGGAAAAGCGGGGGCGACAAATCATTTGGTCTGATTCGTAAAGCGCGACGGTAGGTCAGTATTTGAAGGAGTCCTGCCTTTGAGCGACTCTTCAGGAAGGGCTGACCCACGGCAAGACTTCGCCATTCCAAATCACGCCTTAACGAAACTCGTGCGCGCAAACGATTGAGCGCAGCAGCGATGGCGTCCGGAAGAACGGCCAGCAACGGCAGACCTAGTGCAAAAAGACATTTGATCCACCACCGATCCACTCGCGTATGGGTCTTGGGGAGGTTTTCTTTACCTCCGACTCCGCATCGTGGCTTTGCCATCAAACTCGGACCAATAAGCTCAGTTGCATTGAGTGCATCACAGCGGTATCACGATTAGTATTAGTTGCATGTCTTAGTCTTCGATTCGTGCAAGTACATGAAACGATATAATCTTCATTGACTGCTCGTCGAAGCTTAATCCAGATGCTCGTATGGCCTCAAGAAAACGCTGATCAATTGTTTGCTCTTCATTGTTCCATTCACAGACCTTAAAGCCTGCTTGCTGAAGCAATTCTTGCAAGGACTGCCTCGTAAAGTGATAACGATGGGTAATGCACCAAGGGCCTACCGGTTCATAGGAAAAGCGCCCAGCAATTGTGGCTTCAATGCACTGCCAAAAGCCTGCATTCGGCACTGAAAGCAGAAGGTAAGCAGATCTAGCTCTTGCCGATGGGAAACCCTGCTGCGATGGGGAACCCTCCTGATCAATGACCGTCAGTGCCCTGCGTACGGCACAGAGCAAAGCTAAAGGATCGCTGGCATGTTCCAATACATCGAGCATACTCACCATTTGGAAGCAGCCTGGCGCCCACGGCGCTTTTGCATCAACCCGTTCGGGGAAATTTTGCTCAAAAACCATCAAGCCTTTTGCGCGAGCGAGTGATGCGGCTAAAGGAGAAGGTTCACATACCGCCACCTTTATATTGCGACTTTTCGCAACCTGGGCGGCAAAACAACCCTGTCCGCCACCGATGTCGACAAGCGACTCAATGTCGGATGGAATCATCGAAGTCAAAGGCGATCGATCCTCGGCCTGATAGTTGCCGTAGTCATGGCAATAAGCGCGTATCAAAAGACGAGCGTCTTGAACCTCGATGTCCTTGCTCAACATCAAGGACAGCGGATCATGCCCAGCGTTTGCCTGGAGTTTGCGGCGTACAAGCTCAAAGCTACCAGCCCGGATAAACAATCCAGCGATACCACCAAGGCTGCCTGAGCCCTCATGGCGGGAGATATGGTTCTTATTTGATCCAGACTGGTCTTCACCTTCCCGCCTCGCTTGCATTGTTGCCATACAGTCAATATAACGTTCTAGGTGATACCCAGTAGCATAGTTTGCAGCCGCTTGACCAAATCGGGTATTCTGAGAAGGAATTAGAGCGATATCCTCTTGTGAGCGAGTCATGTCAATCAAGGCTTGCCTGGCAAATCGGGTAGCAATTAATGCAGGATGTGCAAGTAAGATAACCCACCGATCGCTAGGAGGCCAGGTTCGCTGATTGCTTAAATCGAGTTGCTGATAGCCCGAACCACCGAGCGCTTGCTTTAAGCGCTTTAACCCAAATGCCAGTTCTTGCGTACCTTCAAGCGAGCCAGATTCGAGCCAAGTGACCCACCATGGATCTGATTCAGTCAGGTTCACAGGCCATCACCTTTGTCATACATAAATAAACTCTCGGAAAAACTGGGATGCGCATGAAATGGGTCTTGCCAGCAATGAGTACAATAGGGCTACTTAAATAGGATGATCATGAACCTGTCTTCAAGGCCTCGAAAAGTTGCACTGATTACTGGCATAACCGGCCAGGATGGGTCTTATCTTGCCGAGTTTCTTTTGGACAAAGGCTACGAAGTTCATGGTATCAAGCGACGAGCCTCGCTATTTAATACCGAACGTATAGACCATCTTTACCAAGATCCACATATTGCCGATCGACGCCTTATTCTTCACCATGGGGACCTTACCGACAGCAGCAATTTGATTCGTATTGTTCAGCAAACACAGCCTGATGAAATCTATAATCTGGGTGCTCAATCTCACGTTGCAGTGAGCTTTGACTCCCCGGAATATACCGCTGACGTCGACGCATTGGGTACCCTCCGCCTGCTTGAAGCCATTCGTATGCTTGGGCTTAGTAAACACACCCGCTTTTATCAGGCTTCAACGTCTGAATTGTATGGGTTGGTTCAGGAAGTTCCACAGTCTGAAAAGACCCCTTTTTATCCGCGCAGTCCCTACGCCGTCGCCAAGCTCTATGCCTACTGGATCACCGTCAATTATCGTGAAGCTTACGGCATCTATGCCTGTAACGGCATCTTGTTTAATCATGAATCGCCACGACGTGGGGAAACATTCGTAACCCGAAAAATCACACGAGGGCTAGCCAATATTGCACTTGGACTTGATAGCTGCCTCTACCTCGGGAATCTTTCTGCACTTCGAGATTGGGGCCATGCCAAGGACTACGTTCGAATGCAATGGATGATGCTGCAGCAAGATGGCCCAGAAGATTTTGTCATTGCAACTGGCCAACAAATTTCGGTGCGCGAGTTCGTTAACCGTGCAGCTCAGCAACTCGATATCGAGCTTTGTTTTGAGGGCGAGGGGTGCGCGGAACAAGGTCGTGTGATGCGATGTGGTAAGCGCTCCCCGTCGTTGAAAGTGGGCGATATCATCGTACGCGTCGATCCTAGGTATTTCAGGCCGACCGAAGTCGAAACCCTCTTAGGTGACGCTAGCCAGGCGCGGCAAAGACTGGGCTGGGTTCCAGAAATTTCCCTTGATCTCATGATTCAAGAAATGGTCGATGTTGACCTTGAAGAAGCGCGCAAGCACGCCTTACTCAAGCAATTCGGCTATGGCATTGCGGTAAGCCGGGAGGATTAGGTTGTTTGATCAGCGCACGCGAGTCTATATTGCCGGACACCGTGGCATGGTGGGAAGCGCCATACTTCGAGCATTCAAGCGACTTGGGTACGATGAATTGATCCTGCGCACACGGTCTGAGGTGGATTTGTGCGAGGGCTCAGCCGTCGAGCGACTTTTTAAGGAAACCAGGCCTGAGCTGGTTGTGCTTGCTGCAGCTCGCGTTGGCGGCATTCTTGCCAACGATACATTCCCAGCGGACTTCATTCGCGAAAATTTGCTCATCCAAACCAACGTTATTGACTGCGCCCATCGCTACGGTGCAAAACGCGTTCTATTTCTTGGCTCATCGTGCATCTATCCAAAAGAAGCTCCAAATCCGATATCCGAAACCGCTTTGCTGACCGGACCGCTCGAGGCAACCAACAGAGCCTATGCGCTGGCGAAAATTGCAGGCGTCGAGATGTGCTGGAGTTATAACCGTCAGTACATTAAACAATCTGACGATGCCCGTCGTTTTACGAGTTATCTTGCCGTCATGCCGACTAATCTTTATGGGCCTGGCGATAACTATCACCCAACAAACAGTCACGTTATTCCAGCGCTCATCCGCCGTTTTCATGAGGCGAAATTGTCAGGTCAGGATCAAGTCTTGGTATGGGGGAGTGGGCAGCCACGCCGTGAGTTTATGCATGTGGATGATATGGCTGCAGCTTGTGTTGGCCTCTTGCAGCTTGAGCAAAGCCGCTGGTTATCGCTAACAGCACATGATCGCAACGAGGGTGAGGCGCCTTTGGTGAATATTGGCACTGGCGAAGACTTGAGCATCCGAGAACTTGCCCATTGCATTGCCGGCGTCGTTGGATTTCAGGGTCGGATTGGGTTCGACGCCTCAAAACCAGACGGTACGATGCGAAAACTTATGTCGAACGACAAACTAAAGTCATTGATTCAGATCAAGCCTCGAACGCTTGAGCAGGGACTTATTCAAGTCTACCGGGACTATGCAAGCCGAGTTCCAGAGCCATCTCCACAAAGATAGGGCATACTTGGTCGTTATCCTAGATTGCAATGAAAAACACCACGGTCGTTCTTTTCAATGAGAGATGATCGCAACACGCCCGATGATGGAATGCTTGGTCATGGTCCTTAAGGTAAAACTCAATCAATGCCTCAATGCCACACTTCATGCACAGCCAAAGCGCTTTGACGAAGTAAGCCGTTACTTTGGTTTGGCAACGCGCCTGTTGCTGTTGGTCATGTTGCTCGTGAGCAGTGCCGGTCTTCGGGCGCAATCACCACTCAACCCTGGTTTACCTTATGGCATGAGCGGGACCGTTCTACCGGGTGGCTTGCTGCCTGGCGGAGGCCTCATGCCTGGGGTCGGTCTTTTACCAGGCTCGGTATCAGGCACTCAACAAACACCGGGTTCACCCCGATCCAGCCTTGCGCTTCAGTGTCCACCGGGAACCCAGGGGATTAGTTGTTGGGAACAAAATACGCCGATCGGTTTGCTGCGTTCGGTCCAATCGGGTTCTCAATTTTTACAACAATCACAGCAAGCGATTGCCCAAGGTATCCAGCAACGCCATGTGACCGACGAACCAACCCAGTTCCAGCGACATCTTGAGCGACTTACTGGTCGCTGGCTACCCATTTATGGGATGAATTTTTTTACCGATGCGCTTGTGATGCGCAGCGACGGATTGCGAGCGGTTGGCCCAGAATTTGCAAATCCAGGTGACTACGAATTGGGCGTTGGCGATGAAGTTCAGTTGAATTTATGGGGTCAGGTCGAAGCCTCACTGAGCCTGCTGATCGACACGCAAGGCCACATCACCCTACCAAAGATTGGACCTGTCCAAGTTGCGGGTTTGCGGGTGTCGCAGCTTGAATCCCACCTCAGGTCACAGTTTGCAAAGACCTTTAGCAATTTCGGACTTTCCGCAAGAGCCGGCAATTTAAGAAGTATTCAGGTTTATGTGGCTGGTCATGCCAGACAGCCGGGTGCCTATCTAATCTCTGGTCGGGCAACCGTGATCGGTGCCATCCAGATGGCTGGAGGCCCCTCGCCGACAGGGTCCATGAGAAGCGTTCAACTAATGAGAGCGGGTAAAGCGGTTGCTAGCGTTGACTTATACCGCCTGATTGTTCACGGCGATACGGGTAAAGACCTTCGTTTGATGCCTGGCGACTCACTGGTCATTCCGCCGGCAGGCCCTCGTGTTGCCCTCAGTGGCCAAGTCGACCAGGCGGGCATTTATGAACTCTTACCCGGTGACGATAGTGTGGCGAGCGTGTTGCGCATGGCGGGGGTATCCCTGGCCCTGAGCGATGCGCGGCTATCACTTGATCGAGTCACCGAAGGACAACTCAGCACCGCCAGCCTACGTTTGTCATCCGAAGATATCGCGCAGAAGTTACGCGACGGCGATCTTTTGCAATTGCATCGCATCACCCAAGCCTTTACCAACGCCGTGACCTTGAGAGGCCATGTTGCGAGGCCCATTCGTCACGCATGGCGTCCTGGCATGCGCCTATCGGACTTGCTGCCCGACGTGAGCGCCTTGGTCACCCCTGATTTTTACGAGCGGCGCAATGCACTTGTCCAGTATGAGGGCCCAATTGCACTAGGATCTAGCGTGACCCTTAGCAATCCCAGTACGAATGCGCAAGCAAGTCAACAAGGCGCGAGCCTCGCAAGCTTTCCGGGCCAAGCCCAAGGGCCCAACAACGCGCCAAACACACTCTACGGTCTATCAGGGCTAGCGGATCCCCGACATACAGGAGGAAATGCTGATCCAAGAGTCCTTTTGGACAACCCGAATAGTGCGAGCACCAGTGAAATTCGCCGCCCAGCGATACCAGGGACACCCTACGGTATTGATCCTACACGTCGCCTTCCAGGACAGCGGCCCATGTCCGAGGTTCGCCCACTACTTGATGAACTGCACTGGGACTACGCCGTGATCGAAAGACTTGACCCGAAGACCCTTCGGCTTGAGCTTATTCCATTTCATCTGGGTCGACTCGTGTTGAGTGGCGATGCTAGCCAGAACCACGATCTTCTTGCAGGCGATGTGGTAACGATTTTCGGCAAAAGCGACATCAGAGTCCCAGTTCAACGACAACAGCGCCTGATTCGTATCGAGGGTGAGGTTCTATCACCGGGTTATTATCTGGCTGACGCCAATGATCATATCGGTTCGATCATCGAAAAGGCAGGCGGGCTAACGCCTTCGGCTTACTTGTATGGACTTCATTTCACAAGAGAGTCTGTCAAGCGCGAACAACGAGCCAATCTCACGCGATTGATCAAAAATTTACAAGATTCTCAAAGCAATGCGCTAGCGCAAGCTATGACTGCCCTTCGGAATCCTGACGGTACAACATCGGCATCCGCGGGCGAGGCACTGGCCCAAATTCGCCAGCAACAACAACGCGTGATCGATCGTCTGGTTAAGCTCGAACCCGAAGGTCGTATTGCACTTGGGTTGGACCCAGCTAATATGACGCTCAATGCATTACCGCGGATCGGGCTTGAAGCTGGCGATATCTTGCACATTCCAAGTCAGCCGGTTTTTGTGAATGTGCAAGGCGCAACACTCAGTGAAAACGCTTTGATCTGGCGACCCGGACAAACCGCAGCGCAAATCATTCGCAGTTCTGGAACACCGGTGTATGCGGATGTTGATAATACTTTTTTACTGCGTGCTGATGGGACGTCTTTGTCCTTGGTTAATAAGGCGGCAGATAAAACCTACTTGATGCCAGGCGATACTTTGGTGATTCCAGAGTTGGCTGATCGACGTACCAATTTCTGGAAGGGAATGGATCTAGCACGTACCTGGACTAGCTTATTCTCACAGATTGGTATATCTCTTGTAGCCATCAAGACCTTGTTTAACAATTAAGTTTGTCGCGCAAATGAATACCCCTCTCAATCCAGGAAAAGAATCACATGATGGCGGTGAATCTGGCGCACCAATCCTAAGTTATAGCGATGAGGACGAGATCAGTTTGCTCGATCTGCTCACAACGATCGGCGAAGAAAAATGGACCGTCATCATCACAGCCTTGGTTGGCTTGCTCATTGCCTTGGGATTTGCGCTCATGCGTGAGCCAACCTTCACCTCGAAGGCCTCAATTATGCCGCCGGGTAATGCTTCTTCAGGCGGTTTGTCGAGCCAACTCGGCGCGTTGGCGGGATTGGCCGGTGTGAGTCTTGGCGGTTTAGCCGCAACGCCCGAAAAGTCTGTAACTGCGTTATTGAAGTCAGAGCGACTCGCCGATCGACTGATTGAGACATACAAACTCAGGGACCGCTATAAAGAAGAAACCTTGATCGAAACCCGACTTGCGCTTTCGAAATGGACAAAGATCAATGCCGATAAACAAAGCGGCTTCGTCACCATTGAGTTTACCGATAAAGATCCAAAATTTTCAGCAGAAGTTGCCAATGCTTATGTCAAGTTCTTGCGCGAACTTTCTGGCGAACTGGCGCTCACCGATGCACAAATCAAGCGAGCTGCGCTCGAGCAACAACTTGATAAAGCGCGTGACACCATGATTCAGGCAGAACTTCACCTTCGCCAGTTGGATCGAAAGCTTGGCATCAACACCTATGACGTCAAGGGCGATATGGGGCTAATGCAGGCAGCCCAAATTCGAGGACAAATCATCGCTCTAGAGGTTCAACAACAAGCCATGCGTGCCTTTGCAACCGATAAAAATCCTGACCTTATTGCTTTAAATGCCCAACTTACAGCCCTCAGAGCCCAGCTAGCTAAGGTCGAGGATGGTAGTGGCGTTCGTGCTAATCGTTTGCTTGACGGCAGCAAGGCTCCCACCGAAGATCAGGTTGCACATGCTAAAGCAGTCAGCGAGGCTCGACATCGTTCTAGTACGTATGAAGCTTTGGTTCGTCAGCTTGAGTTTGCTCGAGCTGATGAGGCACGCCAGGGCGTAGGACTTGTTCAGCAGGTCGATATCGCGGTTCCTCCCGAGCGGCGTGATCCCATGAAGCGACTTTTGATGGTTTTGATCGGCATCTTAGCCGGGGGTTTCTTGGGCTTGCTCATCGCCTTTTTGCGCAGTGCTATGCGTAAGATGCGCGCCAATCCCGACGAGGCGGCTCGACTTGCCGCCTTCAAACGTGCCTGGGGCTTTAAAGCTTAGTCTAAAGACCGAGTTTGAAGGCTGCTCGCCAGTTAAAACAGAGTAAGCGGCGGTGAACAATTCGATAGGCAATCAGGCAAAGCAACAAAATCAGTGCCAGAGCCCCCGGCTGTTGGGGAAAAACGCAAGCCGCTAGTGCGGGTAGGCTGACCATGACACCCACCGCTCCCGTGGTTGGCGCATGTTGGCGAAATCGGCGCCGCAATAAGAGGCTGTGCATATGTAATTGATCGGGATGGCCAGGATGCCTTGAACTGTGACGTCTGCGTAACACGGAAAAGAAAACCTCGATGACGGGGTATGCGCAAATCAGCAGACTTGCCCATGGCGAGATTTCTGGATTTCTCGCAGGTAAGGCTAAGGCAACCGCCGCGAGTAAGAACCCGAGTAGGTAAGCGCCACCGTCACCAAGAAAGATAGCGCCGCGCGGAAAATTAACCAAAAAAAATCCCAAAGCTGCTGCTGCGCCCGATGTCGCAATCCAAGCCAAATGTACATCGTCGACCGTCCAGGCCAGCCAGGCAAAGGCGCCAAGCATGATGGTAATCGCCGATGATGCTAGGCCATTCACCCCATCAATCATGTTGATAGCGTGACAAAGGCCGCCTGCAGCAAATGCTGTCAGCGCGTAAGACAGAAATAAACCAAGACTGCCAGCCATGAATAAGGCATCAACGCCGGGAAGATCAAGTCGCTGAATGGAGACACCGGTGAGCAAGGACAACAAAAGTCCAGAGACCAACGAGGCCCAAAGCCGCTGCGCAACGCCAACCCGCTTTGTCAGGTCTTCAGCCAAGCCGGCTGCAAACGCCGGTATTGCTGCAATCAAAACGGGTTCTAGCAGTTCGACGAGTCGAAGCGCTGTGCCATGAGTCATGCCAGAAAAAGGTAAAAGTCTCGGACCATGTTCGAGGGTGAGCCACACAAACAGCATGGCTAGCGCAATAGCAATGCCACCGATACGTGGCGTTGGGCGACGATGCACTTTTTGAATACCGCCAACCCCATCCATACTCCAGCGGCCGTGTAGCGCACTGGTTTGGACCAACAAGTGCGAAAACAAAAAACTGAGCATCACGACCATAAGCACTATGCCGTGATAAGGTGTAAAGCTGAAAATCGTTCGTTCCAGGATCATGAACGAATACTAGCCTAATTTTCGTTCAGGAAATTAAAACCGGTTCACGTGGCGATGTTGAAAAGGCCTTTTCATGGATCTGCTTGGAGCGGTAGTCAATCCCCGAAAAATGGGCATAGTCAGACAGATCAAAGTAAGATCCTAAAGCAAATACGCCCTTCAACTGATCTTCGACCAATGCATCGAAACGCTTTCGCGACGCTTGCTCCAAGTCCCACCATTTCACGCGTCGACGCTCATCAAGTGCCTTATCCCAATGCAACACCCTTCGCGATGATATGTCATCGTCGTCGCTCACTTTATCGTTATATAGATGATATATAGGAAGTTTTGGCACATGCCAGATCCCCCAGCCATGACTGAATAGTCGCAAAGCATAAGCTTGCTCTTCGCCATGAAAATAAAAATGGGGATCGTAGGGAAAGTATTGTGTGATCACCCCAGGGGCAAATAAACAGCCCGCGCCCAGGTGAAAGCCTGCAACGGGGCGATGACTTGCAAGCGGATGTGCTTCAAAACGCAAAAGGCGATGGTCAGGCATAAATTGCTGCCCCGGGGCGAGCACGTGGACCAGCGCCCCTTCGGTGGTGGGTTTGGGTACCGGCTGACCGTCCTCAATCAAAAAGGGACTTGGGTAGGACGAAATCGTACCATAACCATAACGGTTGATAATTTGTATCGCCGCTATGACCAATTGTTGATCCCAATGGGGGTCAAAAGCCATGTGTGAATCGATCTGTAAAAACCAGTCTTCCTCACGGTAAAAGGACATCGCAAGTGCTCTCGCCCAACAGGGTCCGCGCGCATGCATCGGATCGATCTTTACAAGACTCAGGCTTGCAGGAAATACATCCGCCTCGGTGATCTCGACAACACCTGTTGGACTTTGATCAACGACTGCAAAGTGCAAACTCTCGGGTTGCTGAGCCTTAGCAACGGCCTCTTGAAGTGTTGCCTTAAGCAATAAATCACAAAAGCTTGCTACGCTTACAAAGATGCTCATGAAAATCCCTAGGCGAATCGATCTGGCGATGCGTGCCGCCAATACTGCCAAGCCTCTTCCAGTGCTTTGAGTCGACTCTCAAGACAATGAGACCAAAGTCGTTGGCCCTGAACCCGCTCACGGGCGTTATGACTCAAGCGTTCTCGAAGCCTCGAATCGCCTGCAAGTTGCTCGAGAGCTTGGGCCATTGATACATGATCAATAGCTATGAGCCCATCCACACCATCCCTGATGCTGTTTGCGTAAACTGTCGGGGAGGCAATACAAACAAGGCCGTGAGCGGCACATTCGATAAACTTAAGATCACTCTTGCAGTCGTTTGCAATGCTGGGGGCCAGGGGCAGCAAGGCGATGTGGCAACCCGACAGTAATTGATGGTAATGGTCATAACTTAACTGCGATACGAATCGTTTTTTTGCAATATTTGCTGCATCGAAAACAACGCGATCCTGCAAGACGACTAACTCTAAATGCGCACATCGTTCAAAAACTGGCGCAATGACCTGCATTAACGCGACTGCTTCCGACGTGCGATTGAGCGCGCCATAAAACACCGTTAAGGTTGGCTCATCATGGCGTTTAAGCTGTCCAGGTTCTTGGGCTTGTTCATCGTTTGATGATGTCTTCGACCTCAGCGGCATCTCCAATAATTGATTTTCAAAACACAGCACCCGGTCATCGCCCCGCACCTCAGTCAGCAGTTGAGCTAGCGTTCTCGTCGATGTCATCACACCATGGCAGGCTTTCACTGAGGCCCACGGGGCTCGATCAAAAACCTGGCGGATTTTCGACGCAAAAAGATCCGGGTGATCATCCCACTCTGCCAAAACCAGCCAACCTTTGGCTTCAAGGCGTTGTACGGTCTGAGCCCATTGCTCATAAGTCTCGGGCAATTGACGCTGCACGATTAGCACCTTGGGTTGATCAATAGCAAACTCGGGAAGTTGTGCGCTACGCTCAAAAAAATGCACTTCGACGTCGGGCAGGCTCGCGTAGGCCGCTAGTGGGATGTGTGTGCGGATATCGGCAAAGCCGGGTGCCATCACAAGCATAGCGATCACGAGTCGACGCGGATTGACGGCTGCCACACGACCTTCGTGCGATTTTTTCGCACGAATCACGTATTGAAGGCTAAGGAGCCGTCGTTTAATGAGCGCCTCCTGTTCACCCGATGCGGCAAACCAGTTTTGCATCGTGCTTGAAAAGCGCTCAAAACCTTCCTTATCAACAACAAACTCTCGCCCCCGAATCTTTGTGGGCGCAAGAGCTGCCGATCGAAAGCTTTCGAGCATACTCGAGGCCGTGAAAAATCGCAGATGAGTCCGATCCAATAGACCGCTCTCTGTGTATTGAAACTGCCCTCTCATCAGCCCATCGATGACTGTCCAGTGGCCAATATTGGGTATACAGGCGAGCACCACACCGTCATCAGCAAGACATCGTGTAAGCGATTTAAGGACTGCCCAGGGATCTCTTAAATGCTCGAGTACATCGCCAAAAACAATAGCATCGTAGTTTGCTGCACTGGCAAGCCAATCGGGCTGATCATGTTTATCGGCAGCCAGCACGAGCTCGATATCGGCAACATATACCTTATCAAGCAGCCTTGAGGCACGTTCGGCTGGTTCGCTAGCCGCCTCAACACCAACCCATGTGCACGCTGGGTTACGACGCTTAAAGGCTGCACCTAACGCGCCGGCGCCGGCACCGATTTCGAGTATCCTGGCCGCACTTAGGGGAATTGCTGCCAACAAATCGGGATTGACATTGGCGTAATAGCGGTCTTGAGGCTGAATCATAAAGGTATATTTGACAGAAAGAGGCTTGGCTTAAGATACGCCGATGATAAAGCTTCGCATACCCCCAGCGCTTGGCGCAGATGACTTAGGCCGATGGCTTAATCCAGTCACTCCATCCTATCCAAGCTATTGGGTAAGCGCGCTCGTTGGGCCAAGTCTTGGCTATTACCAACGCAGCACCCCTCAGGATCGTACTGTTTTTTATTGCTTTGCGGAAAGTTTGCCCGACTACTTCGCGTTGGAATCCGAACCCTCCGGTTTTGAACCGATTCCTGTCGCACAGCGCGATGCAGTTCGAAATATGTTTCGTTATCTCGAGACCATCATCGATCTGCGATTCGTTGAATCGACGCAGCCGCAAGCGCAGGCAACCATCACACTCATGACGAATCGGCAAACAGGAACTGACGGTTATGCCTGGCAACCCGGCTTTTCTCTTAAGGCTTATGACGTCTTTCTTGACAACGTACCCCCGCTTAACTTCGCAACTGGGAGTTTTGATGCCCTCACACTGATTCACGAGGTCGGCCATGCACTAGGACTGCGTCACTCATTTGCTGGCACTGAATCATGGGATAACAGTCAATTCGATGCAAGCCTCAATGGAGGCGAGGAATCGACGTTTTGGACCGTTATGAGTTATACAAGCTACAAAGAGCACTTCCGAACCGAACTAAGGCCATTTGATATCGCGGCGTTACAAGCAATCTATGGCCCATCCAAACTCGTGCGCAATGGCAATGACGTTTATGTTCTTGATCCTTTGGGATCCAACTTTATTTGGGATTCAGGTGGTATCGATACGATTGATGCAAGCAGTATTGACCGAAGCCTGAAGGATACTTTTGGCGACCGTGTCGATAGCGTCAAGAACCTGAGACTTGTTCTGGACTTAAATCAAAATACCCACGGTTATATCGATAATTTTTTCGATCGAATCATACTACCTGGTCAGATCACGATTAATGCTGGCACCGTGATCGAGCATGTTGTCGGCACGCAAAGCCGCGACTGGATCTATGGCAATAGCGCCAATAACCGCCTCGAGGGACGTGAGGGAGACGACTTACTGACAGGGCGCGATGGCGCAGACAGTCTTTGGGGTGGCGAGGGTGCCGACTCGCTCATGGGCGGTGACGGTAACGATTGGCTTGACGGTGGCGAGGGTCTTGATTGGGCATTTTTTGAAGGTAAACGTCTCGATTATGTTATTAACATCGATCCCTTGATGATAACCATCAAACATCTTGGATCGTCTCCCAATCGTTCTACACCCACAGGACCAAGCGCTACGATTGATATCGATCAACTGCGCTTTGTGGAGCGAGCCCAGTTTGATGACCTGACCGTAATCTTTCCTGGCGACCCATATGCGCTTTGGGCTGCTCGCTTATTAGTTCTTTTTTCTGGAGCTGCTTCGCTTGATGATCGATCGACTGCAGGCCAGGTATTGAGCCTTTTTGAGCAAGGCTATACGGTTGAGGTGCTTGCCCAATCCGCTATCGATGTACTTATTAAACCGCAGGCCTCATTATCGATGGTGATTGAGCATATGCTAGGCCACCTGATGCCAAGCAAGCCCACGGATGCGTTGATTGAAGCTATTGCACTTGATTGTGAAAAGGCCGGACTAAGCCCAAGGGATATCGCCATCATTGCGGGCGGACTAGCGATCACCGATGAGCTGATTGGATTAAGCGGTATCCAAACAAACGGCTGGTCAGTGACTCTCCCTGGTGGTTGACAAATCGTCATCAACCCGCATTGCACTTTTCTAATGGCTAAATGGATCGATCACAGCGCTTATCAATATGTTTTTTTGGAGACGGGTGGCCCCAAGCTGACGACCCCCAACTTCGCGAGCCACAACAAAGTACGCAACATATAGGGTCGTTGCTGTATGCTGAAGTTCTCGACAAGTTTCCCGGCTTGGATACTGTGGTTTGGTGCGTGCTCTAATTGGGTTAGCAGTGCATCGAGATCCTTCTGATTGGGGATGATGTATTTGGCATAGTTCACCATCGCCAGTGACCTGATTGCTTCCCATTGCAAAAGGGCAGGCGCTCCCACATTCAAACGCACAAGACTTGTAGCCTCAAGCTGTTTTGTGGGGTAGGCAGCAAAACTAAGAAATGGATCCATTCGTGCGGGCCACAGCCTAGGGGGTTGCTCCGTTGGAGTCGCTTGTGCCTTTTCGCGATGCGCACTTAGCTCAGCCCAAAGGCTTTGGTATTGCGTCATGATCACAGACCAATCGTAGTGCTGCACGGCATGCGCCTGACCGCAAGCGCCCATTTGCTTGCGGCGCTCCGACGATTCAAAGAGTGCAACAAAGGCTTTTGTTGCCGCTTCTATATCCACCGCGATAAAGGATGCGCTATGGCCGCAATACATATCATAAGTATCAATTTCAAGGGCATGCCTAAGCGACAAGTCCGTACCTAGCCCTGAAGCAGGCATCCAGGTAGGGATACGGTAGCCATCAAGGCCATCGCGCACCGTATCCTTGTAACCATCCCAGTCACTGACGATCACCGGCAGACCAGCAGCCATCGCTTCAATCGGCGTAATACCGAAAGTTTCTTGAATGTTATCGGATAGAGAACAAAATACATCGGCTGCAGCCCAAGCCTGATTACGTGATTCGGCAATCCTCCCATCCAGCGTGATTGATCGCGCGCTGGGAATAGCCAACTGTGCTGCATCCCGATAGGCTTTGGCAATAAAGTCATTGGCATGCCAACCACATTCGATCAGTACAAGCTTGGCATCGGTATGCAGATCCATGTTGGCACTTTGCTTCGAGGCTGATGGTGCAGGGTTAAGGCCAATACCTCCCAAGGCTTGGCTGCCCTTGAGACTTTGCCAAGCAGATTCAACAGCCTGATACATGGCGAGTGGGTGGGCTTTTGCATGAAACGAAAGGCGACCTGCAAAAAGTACAACGATATCCTGCGCTGCGATCCCCAATGCCTCCCTCGCACTTTGACGTTTTGCTTGCACCGCTACAAAATCCGTCGTGTGTATGCCCAGTGGAATCACAGGTAATTGTGGAAGCACCAATCGGGTTGCCCCGAGCCTTTGTGCCAAGTGATCAGCTTGAGCTTGTAATAGGGACTCAACATTCGCCTTAACAGCCTTTGAGGTGCAAATCACTGCGTCCCAGGGTTGGACGGGTGCACTGAGCCATTCGACGATAGCATCCATGGCACGGGCTGAGGATGTCGTGTGCGTGATGCCGCAAAGACTCCAGCTCGCATGGCCAAATGCTGCGCGCTGCCATGCGTAGTTACCGATGCCAGGGCCGGGGTAATAAACGCAGCCCGGATGGGCAAGTTGACCAATTGATGACTTCTGAATGACCCGTACCGGCTCGTGCCGACCCAAGGATTGGGTGGTCTGCGCAAATGATTGGGCGTGTTCCGCTTGCTCAACCTGTACCCAGAAGTCTTCCGACGCCGCGTGTTCTATAAAGCCGCGCAAAAAGGATTCGCCAGCTGCATTTCTACCCATAAGCTTTGGACCGCTGGTGGTGTAGGCCTCAGGGTGGTAATAAATGCAAGGATTCATCGCTGACTTGAAATTATTATGAAGTTTAACAGCGGTGCGAGGGCAGACCCCAAATTTCAGTCGACTGTCAAGGCCCGCATCCACAACCATGGGGTTGGCCCGCTTCGCCACTCCCATACAGCAAGCAATTGATCTAGATGTGATAGCTGTGAAAACCAAGCAGGTAGGCGTGTTGCACCGCGCTGCCCATTATCTTCAATGCATTGAATCTGGTGGCTGGAAGCAAAACGCTTCATCAACGCTTGCGTGACCCCAGGCTTTAGACACTCATGCGATTCCACCAGAATGTCGATCTCGTAAAGCGCTGGCGCCTCTTGAGGGTCTAACAACTCGAATTCGGCCGATTCGATATCACACAGCAGCAGGGTACGGCCAGCGGCAGGATTAGTTGCGATGGGTGCTGATCGAGATGGTGTTAAGCGCTTATACCGTTCAAAGTCAGCTCGGGTGAACTCCCCTGCAATCTGAATTCGATCCTCACAGCCGTTGCGCCGGGCAAGTTCGCCACAGGTCCGTTGAGCTTGCGGATTAGTGTCAAAGGCATGCACTCTAACCTTAGGCATACAGCGTGCCATACCAACAGCATAAAAGCCTTCAGCGCATCCAATATTTAAAACAGTATGATAGGGTTGGTGAACAAGGTGTTGGATAAGTGGGTGAAGCGGTTCTTCATAGCATCCAAGTAGTTTTGCCACATGACAACCCTCTGAAGATTGTTCTAAAAATGTCATCCCTGAAAATGGACCTGACTGCACCAGAACTCCGCAATGTTTGAGTACAGTGTTTTGAATGATCACACTGCGCCACTTCGCAAGGTAACGTAGGGCTTGGACCAACTGCTCGGGTTGGGTAGACGCAGAGCGCACTGCCAACTCCTTTGCCAGCTGTTCACGCACTTGATCATGAAGGCTTGTTGTCAT
>Ga0129333_10001707_pt1 | contig 20131 bp, 28 predicted proteins | sample CPB6_08_DNA_FD_94474 | JGI IMG/M metagenome (GOLD analysis project Ga0129333, IMG submission 94474) | Freshwater to marine salinity gradient microbial communities from Chesapeake Bay, USA - CPBay_Sum_0.6_0.8_DNA | ecosystem: Environmental > Aquatic > Marine > Coastal | place: USA: Chesapeake... | reverse complement strand
CAAGGAGATCAAGGCATTCAAGGAACTACTGGTTATACAGGTAGCCAAGGCGATCAGGGTGCAGTGGGTTATGCCGGTAGTGTTGGTTATACCGGAAGTGCTGGTCCCGTGGCAGGTTCTGCTAATCAAGTAGTTTACAAAGATAGTTCTAACGATCCGGCCGGTAGCCCGTACTTTACATTTGCTTCAAACATAGTGTCTGTTCCGCAGATGACTATTTTAGCAGGTTCAGGCGACGAAGGTGGTGAGTTATTATTATCAAAACCTAATACTAATGCAGATTATTCAGGAACGGGCATTACCGTTGATGCTTATAAAAATAAGTTACGAATATTTGAGCAGGGCGGCGATGCTCGAGGTGCATTTATTGATATTACTTCACTTGGTTCGGGCGTTAGCACACACCTTGTGCACTATAAAGATTCTGCTCCGACTACTAACAAAGGTGTATCAGGAGACCTTAAAGGGTATTATTCAATCAGCGGTGACGATTTTTATATTTGTAATACCAACTATACTGATGGTACTGCAAATATTTGGGTAAAAATTACCGGTACAAGTAGTTGGTAAATAAATCTTTGATTTTTTAGCATCCTTAGTATAAAATATTAAGGATGCTAATGTCCATCCAAAATACTGCACTACAATTACTTCCGGCTCGCAAAAAGCGTAGTCCTTCGGGCTGGATTAGTTTTAATGCACCTTGTTGTGTGCATAACGGGGAAACCGCAGACACCCGTGGTCGAGGAGGTATAATGTTCAATAATAATGGTGGCATTAGCTATCATTGTTTTAATTGTAATTTTAAAGCTAGTTACAGCCCAGGCTACCATTTAAACTATAAATTTCGAAAATTAATTGGCTGGTTAGGGGCCGATGAAAACACAATACGGCGTTTGGTTTTTGAAGCGATTCGGGTCAAAGATTTAGTTGCACCTGAAATTTTAGAAAAAGAAAAACAACAGGAAGTAGTCTTCAAACCTCGTTATTTACCCGAGGATGCAGTTAATGTACTTGAGTCTAAAGATGCAAAGGTATTACAATATTTGTTAGAAAGAAATATTAATCCAGATAAGTATCCAATCTATACTAGTAAATCTATAGCGAATAATTTGAATCGTAGATTGATAATCCCCTTTACTTGGCATAATGAAATAATTGGTTATACTGCTAGGACCTGGGATTCCACAGTTAAACCCAAATATTATAGTAATCATGAGCCGCATTATGTGTTTAACATTGATCGTCAACAAAAAGATTGGCAGTTTGTTATAGTCAGCGAGGGTCCTTTTGATGCCATGAGTGTAGATGGTGTTGCTGTACTGAGCAATGAATGTAGCGAAGATCAGGCCGATATCATTGATAGTCTTAGACGGGAAGTTATTGTTGTACCCGACTCAGATGCCGCCGGTGCTCAACTTATTGATTATGCTGTCAAATACGGGTGGACTGTAAGTTTTCCATTATGGTTAGAGACTTGTAAGGATATTAATGAAGCTACAGTACGCTATGGAAAACTATTTGTGCTCAAAAGCATTCTTGAATCTCGGGAAATCAGCAAACTTAAAATTGAATTACGCAAAAGAAAACTATATAATTAAGTTATGACTCTTAAAGAATATTCGGTTGATTTACAAAAACTATTTTTAGAAATTATGTTAACTGACGCACAAAGTTTTGTGCGGGTTCAGAATATCTACAATCCAGACAATTTTGATCGCGGTCTAAGAGAGTGTGCTAAGTTTTTAGCTACACATTCGGATCAGTATAAAACTTTGCCCACCTATGATCAAATAAGAGCAGTTACAGGTGTTGAATTACGCCCTGTTCCGGAAATAAACGATAACCATTTAGAATGGTTTATGAATGAGTTTGAGTCGTTTACCAAAAAACAAGAACTTGAAAGAGCAATTCTCAAAGCCGCGGACATGATCGAAAAGGGTGAGTTTGATCCTGTTGAGCGACTGATCAAAGACGCCGTACAAATTAGTTTAACCAAGGACATGGGCACAGACTATTGGGCTAGTCCCAGTGAGCGTATTAACAAATATTTTAACAGTGGCGGACAAGTCAGCACAGGTTGGCCTCAAATGGATAGATTGCTATATGGTGGGTTCAGCCGAGGCGAACTAAACATCTTCGCCGGCGGCTCTGGGTCGGGTAAATCTTTGGTTATGATGAACATAGCATTGAACTGGTTACAGGCCGGTCTTAGTGGAATTTATATTACTCTAGAACTTAGCGAAGAATTAACTAGCTTGCGAACTGATGCTATGTTAACTGGTATGAGTACAAAAGAGATACGAAGAGACATAGAAAATACAGAATTAAAGATTAAAATAGCTGGAAAAAAAGCCGGACAATATCGTGTAAAAGGTCTTCCGGCGCAGAGTAATATTAATGATATACGCAGCTACTTAAAAGAAGTACAGATTCAAACTGGAATCCGGGTAGACTTTGTTATGGTTGACTATTTAGATTTGCTTATGCCAGTGAGTACTAAAGTTAGTCCTAGTGATTTATTCGTTAAAGACAAGTATGTCTCTGAAGAATTAAGAAATTTAGCCAAAGAGCTAGGCGTCTTAATGGTAACAGCTAGTCAATTAAATCGAAGTGCAGTAGAAGAAGTCGAATTCGATCATAGTCATATTTCGGGTGGTATTAGTAAAATTAATACTGCCGATAATGTATTTGGTATTTTTACTAGCAGAGCAATGAGAGAAAGAGGGAAATATCAGATTCAATGCATGAAATCTCGTAGTTCGACTGGTGTAGGACAAAAAATCGATTTAGATTATAATATGGAAAATATGCGTATTACTGATCCCGGTGAATCGCCCAAAGAGGATTCTGCTTATAGGAACAGTGCAGTTTCTGCGTTAGAATCTATTAGAACTAAAACTACTATTAACAAAGATACGACATCATCCGATCAACCTAAAATAAATGTATCATCAGAATCTACAAAACTACGACAAATGTTAAGCAGTTTTAAAAGCTCACAAGTATAAATATAAGAATGGAGGCTTATTCTCTTGCAAAATCGTACTAAAAGTTTATTGGCTGAATTAGATCAGATTGCAACACAAAGAGACAAAGAACACTTTGTTGAAAGTCGTGCAGCTAATGTTATTCAAAGTGCCATTAATTTACTTTCCTTTATAAGAGAAAATTACGATCAAGAAGTTTCCGGAGAACTTGAGCGCCGGTTGTTGAATAGTATTCGTAGTGGCGACTCAACCAAATTTGTTCGTGGGATAAGAAAATTAAAAAATGAAAATAAATGAAATAGTTTACGAAGGAATCGGCGACTGGGCTAGAAAAATAGGATCTGGTATTCAAGGGGCTATTAGAAATGTGCAAGCAGGTAGAGCACAACGAGCCGAAAAGGAAGAACTTAAAAAGGTAGCCGATCATTATTTTCAAAAATGGAATCAAGAAGTAGCAAGGCATCCTAATGTAGCTCCCGGTCAACTAAACCAAATTTTAACCAATTGGGCAAATCAGCAATTTCACGATCGTCCTAATTCAAATGTAGCTATACCTTCTGGTGTTTTAAATAATAATATCATTTACGATTATATTTTTAAACGAATACAGGAATATTTTCAAGCAGCACCTGCAACAACAAGCACCCCGTCGCAACTTCCTACGGATTATGCTTATCCTAGAGTGGATGCCGAATTAAATGTTCAAGGTCATATTATATATTATGATTCTAAAAAGAAAACTTGGACCTATAAAGAAAACGGTCAAGAAATCAAAGTCCCCAAAGATATTCAGTTCTTGAATAAAACATATCATGATATAAAACTAGCTATACAGTCAGGTAAACAAATTAAAAATCCCGATCTTGAAGCGGCAACAGCACAACAGCAATTTGATTTTTCTGCTCCGGGGGCCGGTTCTAATATTACTAATATTTCTAGTGCAAGACCACCGACCAATGTAACCGAAAGCGCAGTTATCAATGAAGGAGGAAATGCAATAGCTAACTCTGTTCCAGTTAATCAAGATGATGTTAAAACTGTAGTTGAATTGGCTAAAAAATTAATACCAGCAGAATTAACTCCGCAACTGCAAACAGATATAGGGTCTGCTGGATATAAACTACAATCGGGCGATATCGATCTAATGGTTGAAGCCGAAGATGTAATTAAATTGTTTAAAACAGAAGATTCTAAAGATCCTGTTAAAGAGGCAAAACAAAAATTAAAATCTTATTTTGAAAATAAAGGTATAGAAGCCAATGTTAACGGTCGCAATGTAAGTATTGGAATCGTTTATGTTGCTGGTAAAACTAGAAAAAAACAAATAGCTCAAGTTGATGTAATGATAATTAAAGAAGCATCTATAGTTGCACCATGGCACCAACATGGACTACGGGGGATGTATTCGGATCCTGAATTCAAGGGTAGCGAAGTCTTTATGTTAATTAGTAGTATTGCCAAATATCTAGGATTAAAATTTGATCCTTTTGGTGCAAATTTAATTCGTCGGGATGATAACGAGATTGTTGGCAGAACTCGTAAAGAAGTTGCTAAAATATTATTAGGTCCAAAAGCTAAAGAAAACGATCTAAATAGTGTTAAGACAATTCTCAAAGCACTAGAAAATGATCCCGATAAAGAAGGTAAGTTATCTCAAGCTAGGCAAGATGCTGCTAAAGGCCTAATGAAATTACCTGAAACAATACAACCAGGAACTGCGGCTTGGTTTAGACAGATTAGTAACTCACTATGACTATTAAAAGATTTTCAGAATACTTAGTTGAAGCTATCGGCGATGGGCCAAGGATTCCCCATCCCGAGGATTCTATATTGCAAGGTTCTTCCCAAGCAATGAATTATACTAGGGCTTTAAAAGAAATAGTGCAGAATCCTGAATTGGCAACTATTAAATGGGATGGCGGTATCGCATTGTATTTTGGTAGAAATCAACAAGGTCAGTTTTTTATGACTGACAAGTATATGCCAGCCAAAGGAGTATATCCTACTAGTTCTCAAGGGTGGAGAGACTATGATATACAGCGAGGTGCTAATAGATCCGATCTATACTATAAAATTGATACAATTTGGCCTGGTCTTTCTAAAAGTGTAAGTAATAATGCCGGTGTTTTTAAAGGCGACCTAATGGTAGTAAATTCTGCCGGATTACAGCCCGAAAATGATAATTTTGTATTTGGGCCGACTACAGTTGAATATACTGTTGATAAAGATAGCTATTTGGGTAAATTAATGTTCAATAAAGTCGCCTTGATTGTTGTACATGAACATAACGGTAAACCATGGGATGGACAATCGGGGCTATCAAATATTAGTAATGTTGCAGTTATTCCACCTAACATCGATATGACATTTACATTACCTAATCAAAATGCAATTTTAAAAATGATTAGAGATGCCGAAACTAGAGTGTCAATTAAAGGACCAGAATCTGACAGATTTTTATCAGGTCTCGATAATGTAGCAAAAAAATTATTAGGAACTTATTTAAATCAAATTCGAACTCAACAAACTAAAGATACTATCAATATTTGGTTACAAAAAAATGCTAATCTTAAACAGCAAAAAAATCTATTAGGGGATGGCGAATCGGGATATTTAGTTAAAAATAAGTCAGGATTAGATTCATTGTATCAAATATGGAATTCGATTTTTAAAACTAAAATTGAGCTGGTCAATGCGTTTGAGTCCCAGATAAAAGGTTTCAATCAAAAAACCATAGCCGGACCCGGCGGCGAAGGAATCGTATTTCCAACTAGCCTGGGGTTAATTAAACTTATCAATCCAAATTTTGGAATAGCTCATTTCTCTAAAGAGCGTTAAATTTTTTCATTTTGATAAATAATTACATACGCGAAAGCGTTACGATTTAAAAAGGAAAAATCATGGCTATTTTTGCAAGAGTTAATGGTAAAACTGAAGGTTTTAACGGTTTTGGCCGTACAGCCCAATTGGCTTCCTTCAGCAAAACAAATATTTCCCAAGCCGAAGCTGATTCATTAGTTCAATTTATTCAATTAACTAATAGTATTACAGCAATTGGTAGTTTCGAAGCTGGTGTTACTGATGTTCTTTATATGTTGATTGAAGGCCCAGGTATTACAGCCGGTGCTAACTTCGGTGGTGTTACTGGTGTTACAGCCGCAGTTGTTGATACTTTCGCTATTAAGTAATTATTAGCTGATTACAAAAAGCCCTACAATGTAGGGCTTTTTTTTGACAATAAATTCTAATACGATATAAATATCAAATATCACTTAGTGAATTTCAAGTAGAAATAATTGTCGAATTTTAAATTTAATTTAAGGGTTTTAAGTAATGTCGACAACAAATATTGAAAAAGCCAATCTTGAGGCACATGTAGAATTGTGTGCAGAAAGATACGGGGTACTAGCTGAACGATATACAACTTTACAAGCAAAAATAGATTCAGTTAGTGCAGAAGTAAAATTATTAGAAGGCCATGTTTTGTTTATTAGAGAATCGATTGCAAATGCCTCTAATAAACAAAGTAAGCAATTAATAACAATAGGTACAAGTATATTAGGAGTTTTAATGGGCGGAATGATTACATTGATTGTGACGCTTTTTAATAAATTATGAAAATAGTTGAACTAACTAATTATATTCAAATACCTGTTGATAACGAGGAAAGTGACCTATTGGGAAAATTCAACGAGAATGAAAAAATAATGAAATCTTCATTGAATGAAAGAGAACAGTTTTTAATATCCAAGATGGTCAATAGGGGATTAGTCGTAAGAAAAAATAATAATGGATCAATCGAATATTTCAAAAATACTAGCCGTTGAGGGTTTTGTAAATCAAACAGTTGATTATATCAAGGACTGGACACAGTCTGAATTAACTTCATTTGTTACTAAAAATACTCTTAGTAAGAAAAAACCATTAATAGCTAAAATTAAAAAAGACGGATATCTTATTGGAAATTACATAGTTTACAAAAAATCCTATCAATGGAAGGCTGTTTCTTTATTTTCAGAAATAGAATATAATTTTCTGAATAAACTTTCGGCTATTTTGTTTGCTATCTACAAACAAACTAATAAAACTAGTCTCGCTGATTATATTCTTATACACGATCAAGAAGTTAATCGACTAGCTATAAAAACTGAACAATATCAATTAAGATTCAAACAGGCTATAAAAAAGAAAAATAATCATAAAATTGATTTATTTTCTGTTCGTTATCGAGAATCTTTATTAAAACTTGACGAATCGAAAAATCGACTTAAAAAAATTTTAAGTTCAGCTAAATACATTAAATCTTAGGAATCCTAATATGAACCTTTCAGATATCAGTCCGATAACAACATCTAAAAAGATGAATTCGTTGATGAATAGCCGTTTTGGCTTTTCGATCGATTTTAATAAACTTACCTATGGTAAAGCATTACATTTAACAAATACTATTACCGAAAATATTAATCGTATTCGGCATAGTTACGGTGTGCATACCGCAGAAAAAAATCCTAGATATATGGAACTTTTGGTAGTAAGAGAAAGTTTAGTAAAATGGATCAACGAAAACCGCCATTTGATGGAAGGAAAACTTGAGGATGCTGAAGTAGCTCTTGCAGCTAAAGACATGGTCGATAGTTTACAAGATATGCTTGAAAAAATTAGCAAAATGCAAGTTGAACAATTACCAGCCCTAGTAGATACTATTAGAGGACAAATGGGTGCGCCTCATGCGGAACAATTCAAATCGTCTATGGGACAATTATTGACAGATTTAACTGCTACACTAACTCAGGCTCGTGAAACAGCAGATGCATCTGCTCGTCAACTAGCTGGCGACGAAACAGCAATGACTGCTGCACCAGCTGGTGCTATGCCTTTACCCGGTGGACCACAGGGAATGCCAACTAGCGATATGGATGCCGATTTAGATAATTTCGCTGCAACCGATGCAGCAGCCGGTGGTACTGAACCAGTTGGTAGAGAAAAGCGTTAATGAGAGCTCGCGAATTTATTTCAGAAGGACAGGATCCTTCTGCTTTAAATAATCTTCTAGACGCTTTAGAAGAAATTCGAAATCGATTCAGGCATACTGATCAGGCGCCAAGAATTCGTATTGATAGTTTAGTCAATATGGTACGAACACGACCTGGATCAGAAATGTTCAATGTAGACACACTAAAAAATCTTTACGATAAAAAATCTGCGGTGAAAAACATCATCTCTAAGATCAGTGGCGATGAAAACGGATTTAAGTATATCTATCTTAACCCATCAGTTAGTGATACAAAAACTATTGATATTGGGCCAGAGACCGATAGCAATGAAATTGGTAATGTATCGGGCGGCGATCAATCAGTTTCCACTGTAAGCAAAATGGCAAAAAGAGCTGCATCAAAAAGATCATAATATTGATTGTAAAATAGTGTTAGATATGTTATAAAACAGTCTAACACTATTTTTTTATGCTTAATCAAAAATACAATTACCAACAAATCAAAAAAGAAACAGTTAACGGAAAGCGCCATTATGTAACACCCAACGGCGATCGTGTAGCTAGTGTTACATCTATACTCGATGCAACAAAGCCAATCGAAGGAAGAATACGATTACATAACTGGAAGAAAAGAGTCGGTGCTGCACAGGCACAGGCTATTACAACGGAAGCAGCTAATCGTGGTACTCGAATGCATAAGTACCTCGAAGATTATATTAAGGGGCAACAACTGAAAGATTCAGTGAGTAACCCTTATGCTCAACAAAGCCTTTTAATGGCTAAAAAAGTTATTGCCGAGGGATTTACGGAGATCAATGAAGTTTGGGGTAATGAAGTTACTTTGTATTATCCGGGACTATATGCTGGTACGACCGACGGAGTTGGAATCCATGATGGCGAAGAAACTATATTCGATTTTAAACAAACAAATAAACCTAAAAAAATAGAATATATCGACGATTATTTTTTACAGATTACAGCCTATGCACTAGCACATAATGAAATGTTTGGCACTAATATAAGAAAAGGTGTAATTCTCATGTGTGTAAGACCTCCGGAAATACACCCGGGTAAATGGGGGGACCCTGTATATCAACAATTCGTGCTAGAGCCTAAAGACTTTGATACCTGGACTCATAAATGGTGGGATAGGGTAACTGAGTACTATAAAAACAACTAAATACATCTATTAGGATATAGTTTTTATGGCTGTAATACAGATTTCTCAAATTCAAGTTAGACGAGGGCTTCTTGAGGAACTGGCACAATTAGGAGCCGGTGAATTTGGGTGGGCCATTGATAAACTACGACTTTTTATTGGCAACGGTTTATTAGAGCAAGGTGCCCCATACGAAGGAAACACTGAAATTCTTACTGTCAACTCTGACATTATGTCATTGTTGGCAAATTACACTTATAAAGGTTTTCAAGGTGGATATCAAGTTCAGACCGGGCCCGATTTAAATAATCCTAGTAGAAGAACTATACAAGATAAACTAGATGATTTTATTAATGTTAAAGACTATGGAGCAATAGGCAACGGTGAAAATGACGACACAGACGCAATACAAAGATGTATAGACGAAACATATAACAGAAAAGCATTTGCCACTCCAGCAATCACTCGAAGAACAATAAGATTTCATCCAGGAACTTATTTAATAAGTAAAGACTTGAAAATTCCGCCCTATTGTGTTTTTCGTAATTCGGGCAAAGATAGCGTCTTTATAGTTCAAACTAGTCTCACCGCCAATTGTGTTTTTAAATTAACAACTTCAATCGGAATATCATCTGATATGTTCAATAACGGGCTCACCGAACAAAGTCAACTAGGTCCCGTTGAAATATCTGGTATTACATTTAAAAGTGATGTAGCTAATATCCCAATTGGGTTAATAGACTCAGCTAAAAATGTTACTTTTAATCAGTGTCGATTTGAAGGTGTAACAGATTTAGCTACAGTAATTTCAAATTCAAAGGGAGTAAAAATTACTTCTGCGATAGCAAAGGCATCGTCGATTTATTTTAATGAATGCGATTTTTATAAATCAGGGGTTGCAGCAGAAATAACTAACACCGTTGGAATAGATAATGTTACATTTGATAAATGTACATTCGGCAATGTATTCCAGGGAGTTAAAATTACCAGCGACACAGGCAATGTCTTAGGTATAAAAATTACCAGTTCATTGTTTAATAATGTAGGGGCACAAGGTATTGTAACTTCCTCTGAGTCTGTCGGGGTAATCAGTGCATATAACACTTTTGTGAATGTAGGACATGATTACAATGTTGAAAATAATCCTGTAACTCCGGTTATCGAATTACAAGGAAATTTGAGTTATTCTCTAGGAGATATAATTACAAGAACTTTAGATCAAGATTTAGTAGTTCCTGCAATAAGGCAAGGAATTAATAAGTCAGTAATTAGCACTGATGCTTCGAATCATATTAAATTAGGTCATACTTATATGACCATTGGTAAAAGTGTAATCGCAGCAAATAATAGTAATAATTTTATACCGGTTCCTGTTAAATATCGTCGTGGGTTGATCAACTATAGTATCGAAAGAAACAACGAACAAAGATTTGGCACAATTAAATTTGGATTAAACATCACGAATGTGGGATTTGAATTTCATGATTCTTATACAGAAACAGGACCGACTGGAGTTGAAATGAGTGTTGAATATAATTCATCTGGTGGATCACCAAAACCTTATATAATTTGTGCCGTGGATGGTAGTGGGGCACCTGTAACTTTAACTTACGATATAAAATCATTAATTAGATAAATCAAGAAAATGTGGAATCAAAAGCCTGAAGAAAGGCTCCACGAATGGAAGGAATTTCGAGAAAAAATTGGTCAACTTGATTTACCTCAAGCACTTCGAGAAACCTCTCAATTGTGGAGTTACGCACCATATGTAACACACTATTTAGATAGTATAGATATAACTAAATGGCCAGATCCGTGGACATTATTGCACGAAAATTATTACTGTGACCTTGCAAAATGTTTAGGAATGCTTTATACTTTATATCTAAGTAATCATTTTAATAAAGATATCGATACACTCGAAATTCGAATCTATAAAGATTTGAAAAATAGAGATATTGTGAATACCGTTTGGGTCAATAACGGAAAATATATACTTAATTTGATTTTTAATGAGATAGTAAATAAAACTCACATCGATGAAAAATATGTTTTGCAATCGTGTTATTCGACCCAAGATCTGGCACTTGATCTTTATTAAAGATAAGAGGAATCAATGACCCAAATACAAGTTATAAAAAGAAACGGACAAAGAGTCCCATTGGATATATCAAAAATACAACGACAAGTAGCTTTTGGATGCAGAGGAATCGACGGAGTAAGTCCTTCGATGATTGAAATTCGTTCTCAGCTTGAATTTCATGACGGAATGACTACAGAGACTATAGATCAACTATTGTTACAGTCAATGGTAAGTCTAATTGACGAAACCGAAAACCCAGAAATTAATAATGTAAATTACCAATATGTAGCCGGTCGACAACGACTAAGTATGCTGAGAAAAGAAGTTTATGGTCAATACGATCCTCCTAAACTTTATAGTATTGTAAAGAAAAACATAGAATTAGGAATGTATACTCCTGAATTGTTAGAATGGTATACAGAGGATGAATGGAATATTATTGATTTGTTTATCGATCATACTAAGGACGAAAGCTATACATATTCAGCGATAGCACAACTTTGCGAAAAATATTTGGTCCAAAATCGTGCCAATGGTAAAATATATGAAACGCCTCAGGTAAGATATGCGGTAGCTGCTGCAACAGCATTTCATAACGAACCTAAAGACACTAGACTGAAATATGTTAAAGAATATTATGAATGTGCGTCTGATGGACACTTCACTTTGGCCACCCCTGTTTTGGCTGGACTAGGTACTACTACTAAACAATTTAGTTCTTGTGTTCTTATTAGCAGCGACGATACTTTGGATTCGATTTTTGCCGCCGGCGAAATGATGGCCAAATATGCTTCAAAACGAGCCGGTATTGGCCTTGAAATAGGAAGAATTCGACCCCTAGGGGCCCCGATTCGTAATGGTGAGATCAAACATACGGGTTTGATACCATTCTTAAAGAAATGGTTTGCAGATCTTCGAAGTTGTAGTCAAGGCGGGATTCGCAACGCTAGTTGTACAGTAACTTTCCCAGTCTGGCATTCTCAATTCGAAGATTTGATTGTTTTAAAGAATAATCAAGGAACCGAAGAAACTCGTGTACGACAAATGGATTACAGTGTAGTAGTTAATGCTATGTTTTGGCGTAGATACAAAAACGGAGAAAACATTACACTTTTTGATCCGCATGAAGTACCCGACCTATACGAAGCATACTATAGAGATTCGGCCGAGTTCGAAAAATTATATATTCAATATGAGCAAGATAAGACAAAGAAAAAGAAAGTTATATCAGCGGATGAGATATTTAAAAATGGCATCCTTAAAGAACGCACTGATACTGGGCGCATATATCTTGTCAACGTGGACAACGTCATCAATCAAGGGCCGTTTGATACAACGTTGGATCCGATATATCAATCAAACTTATGCCAGGAGATACTTTTACCCACCCGCCCTTTCCAGAGAATTGAAGACCCAGAGGGACGAATTGCTCTTTGCACTCTTGGCAGTATAAATTGGGGATCATTTCGTAATCCGCAAGATATGCGTAAATGCTGTCGCATTTTAGTTCGCAGTCTTAGTAATCTTTTAAATTATCAAGATTTTCTTAGTGTACAAAGTCGACTCGCTAATGAAGATTTTGAACCGTTGGGAGTCGGAATTACTAATCTGGCCTACTGGCATGCCAAAAGAAATTTTAAATATGGTAGTAGTGATTCATTGGCCGAAGTTAAGAGATGGATGGAACATCAGTCTTATTACTTAACAGAAATCAGTATTGAGTTAGCGCAAGAAAGAGGATCATGTAAACGAAGTCAACATACTTGGTATGGCCGAGGAATTTTTCCATGGGAACGCAGAAATTCCGGCGTCAACGAATTGACCGATTTTACTCCTTCTATGGATTGGGAACTATTGAGAGAAAAGTTATTGAAATATGGGATTCGAAATGCAACATTAATGGCAGTTGCTCCAGTGGAATCTAGTAGTGTAGTTCTTAATAGTACCAATGGCATTGAAATGCCAATGGAACTAATTAGTGTAAAAGAAAGTAAAGCCGGGTCGTTTGTTCAGGTGGTTCCGGAATATAAACGATTAAAAAATAGATATCAATTAATGTGGGATCAAACAGATTGTGTTAACTATCTTAAAACTGCTGCGGTCTTAGCCGCATATATTGATCAAAGTTTAAGTACCAACACATTTTATAATCCGGCACATTTTCGAGATGGTAAAGTTCCCGGAACATTAGTAGCTAAAAATCTTATGCTAGCTTACAAATGGGGAATTAAAACTATTTACTATAGTCTGATTAATAAGGTTGGAGCTAAGGTTTCGATTACTAATAATACCAGTAACAGTGTAGGAATTCAAACATATATGAATCCTCCTGAGCCACCTGAAATATTTGATATCGAAGCCGATTGTGAAAGTTGTAAATTGTAATTTTAGGACATAATATAAATGAGTAAATCACAATACGATTTAAAAGATAATCCCAATTATTTAAAACGACGGATGTTCTTAGATGGATCCGTCACCGTCCAGCGATTCGAAGAAGTCAAATATTCAAAGTTACAGAAATTCGAAGAGTTGGCACGAGGTTTCTTCTGGGTGCCCGAAGAAATTAGTCTTACAAAAGATAAAATCGATCATAAGGAAGCTACGGATGCGATCAAGCATATATTCACTTCAAATCTTCTTCGTCAAACTGCTTTGGACAGTATTCAGGGTCGAGCGCCGGCTCAAGTATTTGGCCCCGTAATTAGTATTCCTGAATTAGAAGCATTAGTAAGTAATTGGAGTTTTTTCGAAACGAATATTCATAGTAAAAGCTATAGTCATATTATTAGAAATGTTTATGGGGTGCCAAAGGACGAATTTAATAAAATTCACGAAACACAAGAAATAGTTAACATGGCTAGTAATATTGGTCGATATTATGATCAATTGCATGAAATTAATTGTCGTCGAGAACTCAATGCCGATGTCAATGAAGAAGAGTATATTCGAGCAATTTGGTTAGCTCTCAATGCTAGTTATGCGCTCGAAGCATTACGATTTATGGTTAGTTTTGCAACCAGTCTTGCAATGGTAGAAAATAAAATTTATATTGGTAATGGAAATATAATTAGTTTAATACTGCAAGATGAAATCTTACACGCAGAATGGACCGCTTGGCTTATCAATCAAGTAGTTAAAGATGATCATCGTTTCGCACAAGTAGCTGAACAATGTCGAGATGAAGTTTACTCAATGTATCTAGATGTTATTAGAGAGGAAAAAGACTGGGCTGATTATTTGTTCATGAAAGGTCCAGTTATAGGATTAAATGCTGCTATTCTTAAAGATTTTGTAGATTATACTGCGTTTACCAAATTAAAAGATATTGGTATTAAATATCTTGAAGATCACCCTAAAACTAATCCTATACCTTGGTTCAATAAACATATAAATATTAATAAGAAACAAACAGCATTGCAGGAATCAGAAAGCACTAATTATGTTATTGGTGTTATGAGTGAAACTGTAAACTACGAAGAATTGCCAAATATTTAAGGAGAATAAAAATGGCACAAATTGATGAAGAAAGAATCTTGGTTAGATTCAGTAAATTAATTCGAGATACTGCTAATGTAACGGATAGTACAGTAGTTACTACCAGTATCGTAAATGCAATGGAAGCATTTGCTCAAGATTTCGTTACAGAGGACATTCTAGTAGAAGCGAGCATTTACACCGGTAATCTCGAGCTTTAAAGAAAAAATGTCCGATTCGATTGTCGAAGAAGCAATATTGTTTCGATGTAGTAAATTAATCAAAGACACTGCTACGAGACCCACTGGTTTCAGGTTTTCAAGCTGGGAATTAAGGACAATACTTCAAGAAACCGCTACAACTTTAATAAATGATTCCAATGTTACTATAACTACATCATTTATTACACCGAAAGATAGTTATTAAATGTTAACAATATACAGCAAATCAAATTGTCCTTTTTGCGATAAAGCCAAATATCTTCTTGAACAAAAAGGAATATTATTCAAGGAAATTCGTGTTGATTTAGATCCCGAAGCAAAAGAATTTATCATTGCAGAAGGACATCGCACCGTACCGCAAATTTATTTCAACGACAAACTTTTTGTTGAAGGCGGCTATACCGGTCTAAGTAAATTGGATGAAAGTAAATTTCAAGAATTAAGGAATATTTCAAATGTTAATTGAACGAGTAAAACAACCTTACGAAATCGACGAGATAGTTTCATTTAAAACTGTGGTCGGAGATGAAGTCGTTGGAAGATTAGTTTCGATCACCGATAGCTATTATGAATTAAATAAACCTTGTATCGTGGTTACAAGCCCAGAAGGAATAGGGTTAATTCAAGCAATGTTTGGTCTTGATCCGGATAAAGAAAATTTAATTCTTCGAGATCAACATATCATTACAATGTGTCGTACTCACGAAAAAATGAGAGACCATTATATTTCTGTAGTAAATAACGCGGGTTGATGATGCCACAAGAACCAGTACATAGAGAAGGCGATCGAAATACTGCCGGTGGGGCTGCAAGAGTTGGTGCCCCATCGGTACTGGTTAATGGACTACCTATAGTAATCGATGGTACCGGTGTTACACCCCATATGCCCTTTTTTCCGCCACATTTGTCAACAGTTACTAGCAATGGGTTGACAAATGTAATTGCGGAATATATACCAATTAATGTTAGAGGGAACATGGACCAATGCGGCCATCCGAGAGCCGACGGAAGTCCTAATGTTGTTGCTGGTTAATCACTCAAATTGCCAAGTATTTTAAAATAAATACAGTATGGCTAAGTTTTTTACCCCTATACAATCTGTTGCATCTGCCGGCCTGTTGAAGAATCAGGGTTTCGGTGTTTCTTCTAATTTAGTTGCAGCAGTCAACGGATTTAATAATTTAGATTTTGTTGAATTAGTTAATTCGGCATTGGCGGTTAATACTGATCCAGCAGTGACTAATGCATTAAATGATCTCCCGGAGTTTTTAACGGGAAAAGTTAGTGTAGAAAAACAAAATTTGATACCTAATGATTTAAAAACAAAATTTGACTTTACGAATTTAATTAATGATGTAAGAAATCAAGCTAACTTAGTATTAGCATCGGGGTCGATTGGATTAGTAGATATATTACCACAAGTTAATATATATTGTAAAACTATATTCGATCTGACAGGTAGTTTTGCACAAGTTCAAAATACTTCTTTTAATAGTTTCGGTATTACAATTAAAAACTATCATGATATTTTAACCGGTGGTGTAAGTAGTCAATATAGGGAAGTTTCCGGCGGAATTAATTCCGAAATTGAATTAGATAATGGAACAGTGGTTAGTTCTGGATTCGCGTCATTAGTTAATCAAATTGGCAATTTTGGTACTATGTACGATATTAAGAACTTGACTAAGTTAAACGACCCAAGAACTTTATGTCAAAATCTTTTAAGTCAAGGTTTTTATCAAATTAGTAAAGCACTTTCGGAAGAAGGTGTCAGTATTCCTAACTTGCCTAATGAGGATGTTCGTTCAGTATTATCTGCATTATCAAAAATAAAAGGGTCCGACTTAAAAACAATTTTATCTATTACTAAATTCAAACCTTATCGGCAATTAGAAAATCTTGCTGAGGTATTAGATATACAAAAAGTTTTATCACCTGCGGCAGCGACTGCGGCCGGCGGATCGTTTTCGGATCTGTCAAGAAAACTTACTAACATCGGAGGGTCTTTTTCGTCGTTCTCAGATGTAAAAGTTTTATATTCGTCAATTCAAACCGACGATCTCCCATACCTTTCGAATCTAGGATCATTGGCTCCTGTACACATATTTGTTGGTGCGACAGATTCTCTAGGCAACGGAACTGGCATTTTCGGAAATCCGGTAGTTACAGATGTCATTGGTAGTGCCGGTGGTATCGGGTACACCGATAAAATTAATGAACTAATATCGATCCATAATCAATTAATTAGTTCAGTTCCTGGAAATAATTTAAAATTAGCCATTGAACAATCTATTACCACACCAAACAATTCAACTGTAGCTCAACAAATAGAAAATCAAACAGCTAATTTTTTGTCGTCGAATTTAATTTCAAATTTAGTTGTCAATGGTAGTTTAAGATTTGAAGAAATTTTTAATAGACTACTCAATGAAAGAAAAAATGTTGTTGCATCATCTATTGATTTAACATCGTCTAGTGCTAGTGTCTATTCAGTAGTAGCATTTGTTAATGAACTACATAATATACATCGCGATATATCAAATTTAAGATATGGTGAAATGATAAAAAGTATCACAGCCAACAATGTATTCGGCGAAGCAATTTTCGCAGCAATTCTCGAAGGCAATAACATTTATCAATTAAATAACCGTAACATATCTAATTACACCAAACTGGATCCATTAGAGTATGCTACTTGGTTATCAAATCAGAATTTCTGCAATTAATCATAAAGTTTGACTAGCTTGGATAGCTAGTGTTATAATTACAGATATTCTCATCGTTTGTAAAGGAGAAGTAATGACTTATAAATCCGAATCGACTACCAAAGAGGTCGCAGGAGGTTTTTCGCAATTTCTATCAGTGGTACTAATTGCTATTATGATGGCAACCGGGATTTTTTTTACTGCTAAATTATTGGCTTGGAGTATAGAGAAAAAATTCAGCGAGATTGCCAAAATTGAAGCTAATAAAATTACAGCTGAATTAAGAGATCGCCAATTGACTTGTTTAGCTAAAAATATCTATTACGAAGCTGCCACGGAACCATTTGAAGGAAAAGTTGCAGTAGCTCAAGTTACAATCAATAGAACACAAAGTGGTATATTTCCAGACGATATTTGTAAAACTGTTTATCAAAAAAATATAGTTTATCAAAAAACTGTATGTCAGTTTAGTTGGTATTGTGATAGAGCATCATTTATAAAACCGATAAACAAAGAAGTATATCAAGAATGTATGGTTGTGGCTAAAAAAGTTTTACTGGAAGGATATAGACTTCCTAGTTTAACTCATGCACTATACTATCATGCAGATTATGTTAATCCGGGCTGGAATCGCGAAAGAATAACCAAAATTGGTCGTCATATTTTTTATCGTTAATAGGAGCAAATAAATGATTTCTAAAGTTTTTGATTTTCTAAAATTAATTCCCTTATTCTTTTATACATTTTTTACAAAACAGTTAGGACAACTAAGTGCTCATACACTAGGATGGTTAAGTATCATATTAATGCATTTGGCTACCGTTCCTACTTTAGCTTCGGTATTACTTAACAAGACCGATTCTTTACCTCCTGTGGATTTAGTTTTATTCATTTGGGCCGCATTAATCACTTTGTTTTTTAAAAGTTTAATTGAAAAGAATTTTCTTTATATAGCTACTATTTGTGTTGGATTCGTTGCTCAAACTGTTGCAATGAGTTTGATTCTATTTAAATAAAATTAAGTAATTATTAACTGACTCGATAATACCTTATCCGACTCAAGTTAAATACCTTAGCAAAGAGGAGTCAGTCATGTCAAAAAGATCCGAACAATTACTCGACGATTCGTTTGAGTTTAACGATAGAACAGAGTTTGCAGTTGAGGACGACGATTTTGGTTTTCTTATTGATAGCGAAGGAAATTTAAAAACAGTATTTGGTCCTGAAATATTATTTGATACTCCACCGGAAAATGTTCTAAAAATTCTAGAAATGTTCGGGGTTGATACATCGGAATTAATGATTCGATCGGGTGTTACAGTGCACTAAATTTGTTGTTAAAAAACAACAGTTTTGTTGTCAAAAAACAACAAAAAATGCTTAAAATTTAAGCAAAAAAAACGGTTGACCACTGGTACGACATCATGTATAATACTTACATGATGCAAAGAAAACGCCGCCAAGATACTAAGCATGTTGTTTATGTAATTACTAACTTAGTAACGCATGAGCAATACATTGGGATTACCGTTTGCGGACAACAGGTTCGTCGAGCACTTAAGATTCGTATTCAGAAACATATTCGTCGTGCTCTAACTGAAAATAAAGATTGGGCTCTTTGCCGTAGCATTCGAGAGCATGGTGTTAACTCTTTTGAGTATGGTGTACTTGAATTGATTCGTGGACGCAAACCGGCTCACGCTCGTGAGCGTGAATTGATCAAAAATTTCAATCCTGCACTAAACAGTCATTGAAGTTCCGGTTGACTATTGCATCTGAATATCGTATAATTTATCCAAACTGAATGGAGCCAAAAATGTACTATATTGTCTTCCACAAAGATTTCCCTCACCAGGACAAGCGTTATTTCAACTCTGCTGGTGGTGCCAAGCGTAGTGCGACATGTTCTAATCGTAATGCTGGTCGCCAAGTATACGAAGTTTTAGCAGAAACTTTGTTTATGATTAAGTATCCAGTAGGAATGAAGACCGTTAAAAACCTTATGACGGGTCAAGAAATTCAAATCGCGGAAGATACTCCATATTGTTGCGATCCGTCAACTGAGCGGTATTGGAGCATGTAATGTACGTTGGCGAACTTAGTGATAATTTTCTGTTCTGGCTCGAATCGGTCGTTTACAATTCTCAGTGGGAGTTGGACAGTGATCTACTCAGTTACCTATTAGGTGATTACCAATGAACAAACGAATTCGAGAACTTGCTGAACAATGCTCAAGCCCTGAATGTTTTGATGTTAACAAGTTTGCAGAGTTGATTGTTCGGGAATGTGTTGACATTGTTAGTAAGGTTCCAAACGGTTATCTTGATTACAGAAATCAAATCGAAGATGCTATGCGGGCCGATTGCCTACAAGCGATCCGAGAACATTTCGGAGTTGAAGAATGAACAAGTATGAACAAATCACTAAACTGGCACAAGCCGCTATGCTTATTCAAGAAGTAATGCGTGAGTGTGACCAATCCATTGCGGAATGTCTTGAAGAT
>Ga0129333_10001706_pt1 | contig 20139 bp, 12 predicted proteins | sample CPB6_08_DNA_FD_94474 | JGI IMG/M metagenome (GOLD analysis project Ga0129333, IMG submission 94474) | Freshwater to marine salinity gradient microbial communities from Chesapeake Bay, USA - CPBay_Sum_0.6_0.8_DNA | ecosystem: Environmental > Aquatic > Marine > Coastal | place: USA: Chesapeake... | reverse complement strand
GCCGTGCGTCCCCAGCCGTGCAACGCCGGCATGCCCTCGCGAATCTCGGCTCCGGACGACGCCATCAACCCGACGAAGGGCAACTTCTCCTCGGCGGCCAGACGCGCGCCGGCCTCGATGACGTCGCAGGCCTCCGACGACAGGGCTCCTCGGTGCACCTCCTCCGACACCTCGCACCACACGACGCGGCGGCCGCCGAGTTCGCGGACGTCGGCTCGAGCGGCACCTGGTACCCGCGATCGAATCGGCACCGGCGTCGGGTGCTGGTCGTCGCTCATGGCGACACAGTAGGTCGGTGGCGTCGGCGGGGTTTCCTTTCGAAGGGGCTTTCGTTCGGCGACCGTTCGGCTGTCAGCGGGGTTGCTGTTTCAACGGGAACGCCTCGGGTCCCACCCGAACGCCCGGTTGGCGGGGACCCTGCTGGTCGACCAGTTCGCGCGCCAACTCGTGGGCCGAGCGGGTGGGAGGTCCGGGGCGGGGTCGGCGACGCTGCACCCATCCCACCACGCGTCGGGGCAGTTCGGGAACCGCCACGCGCGAGAAGTTTCCCTTCAGCCAGCGGGGTATCGCCGTGGCCGGCACGATGGTGGGTCCGAATCCCTCGAACGCCAGCGAGGCCATGAGACGCACGCCGTCGATCTCGGCCAACGGTGTGATGACGGTGTCGTTGGCCTCGGCCGCGCGGTTGACGATGCGGCGCAGGGTGGAGACTCCGGGTGGCAGGAGAATCGGGTGGTCGGCCAGCGCCGTGATCGGCAACGAGCCGGCGTCGTGCCACGGGTGGGTGGCCGGCACCAGCAACACCAGATCCTCGGCGAACAGAGACTCGACCTGAAGTTCGGAGTTGTCGACCGGAAGGTGCACGATGCACGCGTCGAGTTTTCCGGCCTCGAGACTCGTCACGAGCGACGACGTCGAACCCTCGCTCACGGTGACCCGCACGGCTGGGTACTGCTGGGCGAGACGCACCAGGAACTGCGGCATGAGCCAACGACCGGTTGTGCCGATCACCCCGATCCTGGTGTCGCCCGAGACGACGTCGTCGAGAGCCGAGATGTCGGCGGTGATCTCGTCGAGTTCGCGAACGATCCGCCGTCCCCGCTCCACGACCAGCGCACCTTCCTCGGTGAGTTGACCAGCCGACCGGTCGATCAGGGTCACGCCGAGTTCGGCCTCGAGACGAGCGATGTGAGCCGAGACGTTCGACTGGGTGGTGATGAGGGCCCGGGCGGCCGCCGAGAACGACCCGTGGTCGGCGATGGCGATGAGGGCGCTGATTTGGCGAATGTCCATCGCCAAAGACGATAGTCACTATCGCTCCTATCGGCTGGACAAATCACTCTTTCACGTGCATACTTTCACAAGTTCGTGTGCGCACCCCCCAAAGCGCACTCGAGGCATCCCCACATAACGCGGATCCCCCATCCGCAGGGATACAGGTTGAGAGGCCCCGCTTCCCCCAAGCGGGGCCTTTCCCGTTGTCGTGGGCAACCGAGGTTCCGGAACCGGGACCAGCGACATCCCGGCGACGAGCCGCTCGGTTGCCCCTTATCGTGGCGTCCATGTCGGCGGCGGCGATCTTCGATCTCGATCGCACGCTCTTGCTCGGAGCGTCGGGGCCGGTTTTCTCCGATGCCATGCGCGAGGCCGGTCTCACCACCCGAACCGTGCCGGGGGAGAAGCTCCTCTTCGAGGTCTTCAACCGGATCGGTGAAACCCTTCCGTCGATGGCACTCGCTCGTCAGGCGGCGACCCTCGCCAAGGGGATCGAACGGGGCCGGGTGCGTCGGGCCGCCGCCCATGCGGCACCACGGCTCGTCGAGATGGTTCCTCCGTACGCCCGGGCCGTGTTGGAGGGACATCGCGCGGAGGGTCGGCGTCTGGTGATGGCCACCACGACGCCACTCGATCTCGTCCAGCCACTCGCCGACCTGCTCGGCTTCGACGACGTCGTCGCGACTCGTTACGAGGTCGACACCGACGGCGTGTACACCGGTCGCATCGATGGGCCATTCGTGTGGAGCGTCGGCAAGTTGGCGGCGGTGAAGGCCTTCGTCGAGAACAACGGAATCTCGCTCGCCGATTCGTGGGCGTACTCCGACAGCGTGTTCGACGTTCCGCTGCTGTCGGCGGTCGGCCATCCGAACGTGGTGAACCCGGATCCGCGCATGGCAATCGTGGCCGCGGCGCGTCGTTGGCCGGTGATGCACTTCGACGTGCCCCTCGGCGTGGCCAAGGTGCCGGTCGTGAATCTGGAACTGCAGAAGCTTCTTCTCGAACTCGCGCGGCCGGCCTTCATCCCGTTCGCTCGTTTCGACATCGACGGCACCGATGCCATTCCGCTCGACGGACCGGCGATCATCTGTGGCAACCATCGTTCGTACTTCGACGTCTTCGCCATGGCCGTCACGGTCGCCCGGACCGGACGCGCCGTTCGGTTCCTCGGGAAGAAGGAAGTCTTCGACGCTCCGATCGTGGGACAGGTCGCCTCCGCCCTCGGCGGCATTCGCGTCGACCGTGGAACCGGAAGCGACGAACCGCTGCGAGCCGCCGCCGATGCGCTCGACGCCGGCGAATTGGTGGCCATCATGCCCGAGGGAACGATTCCGCGCGGACCGGCCTTTTTCGATCCGGTGTTGAAGGGGCGGTGGGGTGCGGCCCGTCTCGCCAAGCAGACCGGAGCGCCCGTCGTTCCCGTGGGTTTGTGGGGGACGGAGAAGGTGTGGCCGCGGTCGTCACGATTGCCGAACCTGCTGAACGTCTCCGCGCCGCCCACCATCCGCGTACGAGTCGGAGAGCCGTTGATCCTGAACGGCAAGTCGCCCGGTCCCGACACGCGGCGACTCATGACCGCAATCTCGTCGTTGTTGCCCGACGAGGCTCGTCGGGCGCGCGTGCCCACCGAGGCCGAACTACGACTCACGTACCCGTCGGGCTACAAGGGTGATCCGGAACGCGAGACCGAGCGACGTCCCGGCACCGACTGAGTTCAGGCGGCGAGGGCGGGCAGAACCTCGGAACTGGTGAGTTCGATCGTGCGGACGATCGTCTCGGTGGGCATGCCTCCCATGTCGGTCATCACCAGTTGGGTGTCGAGCGACAACATGTCGCGCATGATGCCGAGTCGTTCGGTCACCTCGGCCGGCGAACCGCACACGGCCACCGTGCTCGTCATCGCGCCGTAGTCGACGACGGGAAGTTTCAACGGAGCGTGGCCGGCCCGGATCGCGCTCTCGGCCTGCCATGTCTGGAGTTCCTCGAGATAGGCGAGATAACGCGGACGGAATCTTTCGTGTGCATCCTGCGAACGCTCGGCCACGAGGAAGTGCGAGATGGCTCCGATGCGCGCGTCCTCGGGGCGTCGCCCGTGGGCCTCCCAGCGTTCCCGGTAGTGCCGCACGGCCGGTTGGAACATCTCCCACGTTCCGAAGACGGTCGGCAACATGAGCCAGCAGCCGAGTCGCGCGGCCAGTTCGACCGACTCGAGGGAGAAGCCGCCACCGATCCACACCGGCGGACGCGGAATCTGGGTGGGTCGGGGGTGCACGGTGACACCGTGCAGATCGGGTCGGAACCGACCGGTCCAGTCGAGGTCCTCCTCGGTCCAGAGGCGCAGGATCAACTCGACGTTCTCGGCGAAGCGTTCCTTGGCGAGTGATTCGTCCTGACCGAACTCGGAGTAGACATCCGGAAAGAGAGTCCCGCGACCGAAGCACGGTTCCACGCGACCGTTCGAGAGTGCGTCGACGGTGGCGTAATCCTCGGCGACGCGCACGGGATCGAGGTTGGCGGCTAGGGCCACGCCCGTGGAGAGTCGAAGGCGCGACGTGCGCTCGGCCACCGCCGCCAGCACGATCTGGGGTGACGACATGATGTACCGGCTGAAGTGGTGCTCACCGAGATGGAACGAATGGAAACCGGCCTGTTCGGCCCACCCGCCCATGTCGACCAGCAACCGATGACGCTCGGCGGGGGAGCGCTCGTGACCGGTGACGGGATCACGCACGAGATCACCGAGCGACAAGAGACCGAAGCGCACGCTCCGACCCTATTGCTCGGCGGTCGGTGGTCGGCGACCCGGGTGCTCAGGGGCCGAGGGCTCACCGTCGGTCGATCCGGCACCGAACACGGGTCCGTCGAAACGATCGACGGAGGTGAAGGTCTCGACGGAACCGCGCCTCAACTTGGTGGGTTGGTGCACGGGATGGCCGAGGAAGATCACCGCGACGAGGGCGTGATGCGCGGGCAGGCCCAGCAACGGACCCGAGGTGACCTCGGCGCGCGACGCGAACGTGGTGAGAACACCGCCGAGGCCGCGCGATCGGGCGGCGAGAAGGATGCTCCAGCAGAAGGGATAGATCGACGCACCGCCCGTGATGGCCGGCCGATCGAGGTCCTTGTCCATCATCGCGATGCGCGCGAGATCGGCCGCGACCGCCAACACCACCGGAACGTCGGCGATTCCGTCGATGAGTTGATTGGGAACGTTGCCCGCGCGGTGGGAGGCGAGTCGGTAGGGGGCCGGTTCGACGGCGGTGAACGGTGTGCGTCCCTCCGCGGTGGCGGCCGCGTACTCGTCCCACACCGGTCGCATGCAGTCGGCGAGGGCGAGCCGCGTGTCGAGGTTCTTCACCACCGCGACGCGCCACGGCTGTCGGTTGCCACCGCTGGGAGCGAACCGGGCGTCGTCGAGCACGTCGCGCACGATCTCGTCGGCCACCGGCTCGGGAGTGAAACCTCGAACGGCTCCGGTGGTGCGCAACGCGTCGCGCGCGTGCATCAGCGCTGTCCGGCCACCTTGGCGCGCACGATGTTGAGGGCCGAACCGGCCTTGAACCACTCGACCTGCTCGTCGGAGAAGGTGTGCGTGGCCTCGAACTCGACGGTGGCGCCGTCGGGCTTCACGATGCGACACTTCACGGGTCGACCGGGGATCGGCGGCAGACCGACGACGTCGATGCGGTCGTCCTCACCGATCTGGTCGTAGGTGGCGGGATCGGCGAAGGTGAGAGGAACGAGGCCCTGCTTTTTCAGGTTCGTCTCGTGGATGCGCGCGAAGGAGCGCGCGAAGATCACCACGCCGCCGCGGAAGCGGGGCTCCATCGCGGCGTGCTCGCGCGACGAACCTTCCCCGTAGTTGCGGTCACCGATGGCCACCCAACGGATGCCGGCCTCGCTGTAGCGCTTGGCGATGTCGGGGTACGACCGGGTGCCGCCGTCGGTGACGTCCTTGCCCTCGCCGACGGCGCCGGTGAACGCGTTGACGGCACCGATGAAGAGGTTGCCCGAGATGTTCTCGAGGTGGCCGCGGTAGGTGAGCCACTTGCCGGCCGCCGAGATGTGGTCGGTGGTGCACTTTCCCTGAGCCTTCATGAGCACGGGGAGGCCGACGTAGTCGTTGCCGTCCCAGGCGGGGAACGGCTCGAGCAGTTGCAGGCGGTCGCTGGTGGGGCTCACGGCGACGGTCACCTTGCTGCCGTCGGTCGGCGGAGCGGTGAAGGTGTTGCTGCCCGGGTCGTAGCCCTTCGCGGGCAACACCTCGCCAACCGGCGGATCGAGGCGCACGTTGCTGCCGTCGGGTGCGACGAGAGTGTCGGACGTGGGATCGAAGTCGAGTCGTCCGGCGAGAGCCAGGGCCATCACCGTGTCGGGTGAGGTGACGAAACTGAGCGTGTTGGCCGAGCCGTCGTTGCGCTTCGGGAAGTTGCGGTTGAAAGAGTTGACGATCGAGTTGGGCTGATCGGTGACGGTCTTGGCGCGCTCCCACTGACCGATGCACGGACCGCAGGCGTTGGCGAGCACGGTGGCTCCGACCGCCTCGAGGTCGGCCATCAGCCCGTCTCGCTCGATGGTGGCGCGGATCTGCTCGGAACCGGGACTGATGAGCAGTTCGCACCGGGCGCGCAGACCCTTGGCCGCGGCCTGTCGCGCGATCGACGCCGCGCGGGTGATGTCCTCGTACGACGAGTTGGTGCACGATCCGATGAGTGCGGCGGAGATCTCGAGCGGCCAGCCGTTCTCGCGGGCCGCGTCGCCGACGGCGTCGCCGACCTTGTGCGCGCGGTCGGGGGAGTGGGGTCCGTTGATGAGCGGCTTCAGGGAGTCGAGGTCGATCTCGATGAGTTGGTCGTACGACGCGCCCTCGTCGGGGCGCAGGTGCTCCGCGACGCGATCGGCGGCGTCGGCGATGGCCTCGCGTCCGGTGGCCTTCAGGTAATGCGCCATGTTGTGGTCGTAACCGAACACCGAGCACGTCGCACCGATCTCGGCTCCCATGTTGCAGATGGTCGCTTTTCCGGTGGCCGAAATGGTCTCGGCACCCGGACCGAAGTACTCGACGATGGCGCCGGTGCCGCCCTCGACGGTGAGCACTCGGGCCACCTCGAGAATGACGTCCTTCGGTGACGACCAACCCGACAGGGTGCCGGAGAGTTTCACTCCGATGACCTTGGGCCAGCGGACGTTGAAGGGGAAACCGGTCATCACGTCGACCGCATCGGCACCACCGACGCCGATGGCCACCATGCCGAGACCGCCGGCGTTCGGCGTGTGGCTGTCGGTGCCGATCATCATTCCGCCGGGGAACGCGTAGTTCTCGAGGACGACCTGGTGGATGATCCCGCTGCCGGGACCCCAGAACCCGATGCCGTACTTGGCCGACACCGACTTCAAGAAGTCGTAGACCTCGCGGTTGTCGTCGATGGCGACTCCGAGGTCGATCTTGGCGCCCACCTTGGCCAGGATCAGGTGGTCGCAGTGCACCGTGGACGGAACCGCGGTGGTGGGAAGTCCGGCCGTCATGAACTGGAGCAACGCCATCTGTGCGGTGGCGTCCTGCATGGCGACGCGGTCGGGGTTGAAGTCGGCGTAACTGCCGCCGCGCACCATTTCCTGGGTGGCCGGGTCGACGAGGTGATTGACGAGGATCTTTTCGGCGAGGGTGAGGGGACGGCCGAGACGTTGGCGCCCGAGGGCCACGCGCTCGGGGAGAGCGGCGTACACCTTGTTCACGAGTTCGATGGGGGTTCCGGCGGTCACGGTGCTCATGAGACAAGTATAATACAAGTGTGCGGGAGATCAGGTACCGAACGATCGCCGACGAACTGCGTCGTCGGGTGTCCGACGGAACCTTCGCCGCCGGTCGCTTGCTGCCGTCGGAGGCCGACTTGGGCGCCGAGTTCGACGCCAGTCGCGTCACGGTGCGACGGGCCCTCGAACTTCTTCGCGACGAGGGATTGGTGGATGCTCGGCAGGGTTTCGGGTGGTTCGTGGCGGCGGCACCCCTTCGACAGTCGCTCGGTCGACTCGCCACGATCGAGGGCCAGCTCGCCGACGGTGGGATTCGCCCCGAGCGACGCATTCTCGAGTTCGCCTTCGAGCGGGCCACCCGCGAGGTGAAGACGGTGCTCGGAGCCGAGCAAGTGTTGCGTGTGCGCCGTCTGAACCTGGCCGACGGCGAACCGTTCGCCGTGGTGACGGTCTGGTGCCGCAGCGATCTCGGTCAGCATCTCTCGCGAGCCGACGTCGAACGCTCGCCGTTCTACGAGTTGCTCGACGTCCCCTTGAAGGGAGCCACCCAGACCATCGGCGCCGACGCCGCCGACACCGATGCGGCGCGCCTGTTGCAGGTGCCGGTCGGATCGCCGGTGCTGCGTTGCACGCGCGTCACCACCGACACCGACGGTCGAGCGGTGCTGCTGTCCGAGCACGTCTTCCCGGCCCACCGCACCGAGTTCGTGGTCGATCTGCCGCAGGCCGAGCCATCGATCGCCCCCACCGGTTTACGACTCGTGGAATGACCGTGATCAGGCGATGGCGAGCAGAGCCGCGTTGACGATCTGCTCGGGTCGCAGATCGAAGAGTCCGTAGAGATCGGAGATCGAACCCGACTGACCGAACGAGTCGACGCCCACCGGCACCACTCGCGCACCGAAGACCCCACCGAGCCAGGCCAGGTGGTGGCTCGCCGCGTCGTGCACGGTGACGATCGGCAGATGTCGCTCGGCGGGAGCGAAGAGAGTCGCGAGGTGGGTGTCGCCCCCGCGCGACGACGCCGTGCGCGCCGCGTCGCGCAGCCCGCCGCGCCACTCGCGGTAGAGGCGATCGGAACTCGTGAGGTCGAGCACCAACGTCGACACACCCTCCGACTCCAACTGATCGGCCGCGCGCAGAACCTCCGGAACCACGGGGCCGCAGGTGGCGATCACGACATCGGCGGCCCCGTGGGGCTCGCGCAGGCGGTAGCCACCGTTCAGCACGTGGCGCCGCAGGACGTCCGATCCCAGACGTTCCTCGGCGGCCACGAATCCCGATTGGTCGATCGGTCTCGTGGACAGACGCAGATACAGACTGTTGCCGTCGGGGGCCGACAATCGGTCGACACCGTCGCACAGCAACCAGTCGAGAGCCCGCGAGTACGCGGGCTCGGCGTAGTCGAGACCCGGCAACTCGAGACCGATCGACGGTGTGATCGAACTCTGGTGCGCGCCTCCCTCGGGTGCCAGCGTGACACCGGCCGGTGTTCCGATCATCACGAAACGCGCGCCGTTGTACAGCGCGTAGATGAGCGCGTCGAGCCCCCGGCACACGAACGGGTCGTACACGGTGCCGATCGGGACCAGGTGCCGATCGTGCAACTCGTGACCGAGACCGAGCGCGTGCAACATGAGGAAGAGATTCATCTCGCTGATGCCGAGCTCGATGTGGTGGCCGGCGGCGGTCTGCTTCCAGCGCAACAGTCGTCCGTCCCCGAGGAAGTCCTGCGGCTCGTCGGCGTCGAACACGCCGGCCTTGTTGATCCATCCTCCGAGATTGGTGCTCACGCTCACGTCCGGCGAGGTGGTGACCATTCGCTCCAGAAGTTCTGGTATCTCGCCGAGGCGCACCAGCAGCCTCCCGAAGGTCTCCTGGGTGCTCACCGGCTTGGCGCCGATCACCCCTCCGACCGACTCGGGAACGGGGAGCAGCGGTCGCGGCGCGGGCGCGACATTGTTCAGTTCTCCGCCCACCGACGCGCAGAGACGACCCTCGGCTGATTCGGGAGCGAAACGGTCCCACTCGTCGGCCGCGGTCAGGCCGAGCGACTCGCGGAACGCGTCGATTTGCTCGGTGCTCAGCAACGCGGCGTGGTTCAACGGATCGCCGGCGATCGGCAGACCCCAACCCTTCACCGTGTAGGCGAACACCACGCTCGGTCGATCGGCCACCGCGTCGCACTCGCGATAGCACTCGACGAGACGGCGCAGGTCGTGGCCGCCGAGGTTCTGCACGAGCGGAGCGATCTCGTCGTCGTTCCACTGCTCGAGAAAGGTCGACAGCGACGGGTCGGCGCCGTTGAGGAAGCGCGCGCGCAACTCGGCCCCGGTGTGGGCGAAGAGCGACTGGTACTCCTCGTTCGACATCTGGTCGATGTGATCCCGTAACACCCCGCCACCCGGACGTTCGAAGGCCTCTTGGAGCCGATGTCCGTACTTGGCCTCGACGACGTGCCAGCCGGCTCCCTCGAAGAACTCCATCAGCTTCTTGATCTTTTGGCCGGGGATGACGCGGTCGAGACTCTGGCGATTGGTGTCGACCACCCACATCACGTTGCCGAGACCGCGCAGTGCGGGATCGGTGATCGCCTCCCACACGTTGCCCTCGTCGAGTTCGGCGTCGCCGGCGAGGGCGATGAATCGCGAACCGACACCGGCCGACGGACCGAAGTGCGATTCGACATAGCGACGGACGGCGGCCGCGAAGAGCGGCGCCACCACACCGAGTCCGACCGAGCCGGTGGAGAAGTCGGCCACGTCGGGATCCTTGGTGCGGCTCGGGTACGCCTGGAGGCCACCGATCTCCCGCAGGCGCGTGAGATACGAGCGATCGAGTTCACCGGTGAGGTACTTGATCGCGTGGTACACCGGTGACGAGTGCGGCTTCACCGCCACCTTGTCCTCACCCGAAAGGTGCGCGAACCACAAAGAGGTCATGATGCCGATCATCGACGCCGACGAGGCCTGATGGCCGCCGACCTTGATCTCGTCGGCCGGTCGTCCGTGGTTGGCGTGGTCGATCATGCGGGTCGCCAGCCAGAGAATCCGCCGCTGAACCGACTCCATCGTCGCGAAGTCGGGTTCGACCAGGGTTGAACCCGTCGCCGGTGACTCGACGACGCGCGTCACGACCGGCTTCTTTCCCCTCTTGGCGGCCACGAGGCGAGTCTGCCACGAATCGCCGAGTCGGTCGGGCGACCACAACTAGCCTCGACGCGGAATGGACGCAACGACATCGGCGACGGGGGAGCGAGGAACCGGACCGACGTCCTCCGCGACGGAGCCCTCGGCGCCCGCGGCCGGGACGTCGGTCGAGTCGCCGGTGGCCACGCAACTCGAACATCTGCCGGGTCTCGACGGCGTGCGAGGTATCGCGGTGCTGATCGTCCTGCTGTACCACCACAGCATCACCTGGATCACCGGTGGGGAGCTCACCGTGTCGATGTTCTTCACGCTGTCGGGATTCCTCATCACCCGGTTGATGGTGGCCGAGTGGGGACGCAGCGGAACGCTGTCGCTGCGCGGCTTCTACGACCGACGGGTTCGTCGTCTCTTTCCCGCGTCATTCGTCGTGTTGCTCGCGGTGGCGGTGCTCTGGACCGCCTTTCCCGGTTCGGGACGACGGTTCGCGCCGTGGGAGTGGCTGAGCGGTGCGTTCTACTTCGAGAACGTGTACCTGCAGGCGGCCGGCAAGGACTACGGAGGCCTCTTCGGTCTCGGCAATCCCTTGCAGCATCTGTGGAGCTTGTCGCTCGAGGAACAGGTGTATCTCGTGTTTCCGGTCGTCGTCCTGCTCGCGATGCGTCGTCGGCACGACCGACGAGCCGTGTGGCGGCTGTTTGGTTTGCTGAGCGGACTGGCCGGGGTGGGCTTCGTCCTCGGTGCGCTGTACACCTCGCGTCCTCCTTTGTGGGATCGCCTCCCCGGGTTGGCCGCCGAGTGCGAGGGCTCATCGTGCGCCTACTACGCCACCGAGGTGCGCGTGGCCGAGTTCCTTCTCGGTGCAGCCTTCGCCGCATTGTGGTCGGTGTGGCGCCTCGCGCCCCGCATCATCGAGCGGTTGCGCACACCTGTGGCCGCGGCGTTGTCGTGGCCGATTCTGGTCGGGGCCTACCTGGTCTGGTGGAAGGTCGGCTGGCGCAACGACTGGGCCGATCGCTTCTTTCCGTGGGCGGTGTTGTCGAACGGTCTGGTCACCCTGTTGCTCATCGCCTACTCGGTGGCCAACGTCGGCATGTGTCGCTTCCTCGCGTGGCGTCCGGTGGCCTTGGCCGGACAGGCCACCTACACGATCTACTTGGTGCATTGGCCGGTGTTCCTCTGGTGGGAGTCGTTGCGTGTCGATCTTTCGCTACCTCGCTGGAGGATTCCGTTGACCGACTGGGTGCTGGTCGACCACTTCTGGGCTTTCCTCGTGAAGACCGCGATCACCCTCGTGATCGTGACGGCGATCTATCGACTGGTGGAGGACCCGGTTCGCCGTCGCCGGATGTGGACCGGAGGTCGTCTGTACGCGTGGCTCGCGGTCATGGCGGTTGTCGGAGTCGCGGTGGTGGTGTTGGGTCAGGATCGACGGGCCTCGGCCGACGATCTGCTGAGCAAACTCGACACCGAGGCTCTCGCCCTGCAGCAAGCGTCGCTCGCCGAACTGCCCGAGCTTCCCGTCGACGCTCCCGTGTCGTCGGCTCTCGACGCGTCGCTGCCCGCCCGAATGTTGCTGGTGGGCGACTCGCAGGCGTGGGTCCTCGCCTCGGGTCTCGACGAGTGGAAAGCGACCAACGGGGTCGCGGTGACCTCGAGCGCGGGAGTCGGTTGCGGTATCGGTTCCAACACGCCGATCGTCTATCTCGGTCTCGAGCAGGACGAGCGTGCCGGCTGCACCGAGTGGCGCGGGGTGTTGCCATTGGTCGTCGAGAAGTTCCGCCCGAACGTGGTGGTGATCGTCGGAGGCACCGCCGATCTCTCCGACCGTCGCCTGCCCGGCACCGACGAGTGGTCGCACATCGGCCAGCCGGATTATGACGAGTGGCTTCGCTCGGAGATGAATTCGTTCCTCGACGTCGTGTCGGCGGAGGGGGCCGACGTTGTCTGGTTCACGAGCCCCAACGTCGACCCGCCCTACGTGGCCGGCGAGACGGGTGTCCCGCCTTTCGTCGAGGCCGACACCGCGCGCACCGCGCGCTACAACGAACTCATCGCCGAGGTGGTCGAGGCGCGGGGCGACGAACGATTCGGATGGGCCGACTTCGCGGCCGCGGTGCGCGCCCACCCCGGTGGCGAGTTCGAGCCGTCGATGCGACCCGACGGCGCCCACATCGACCTCACCCGGGCGCCCGGAATCGTCGAGTGGATCGACGGTGCGGTGCGGAGAACACATGCCGACTGAGCGCTCCGCGGTCGCGGCCCTCTGTCGGCGATTGGTGGCTCTTCCGGGGTTCGTGGCCGGAGTCGTCTGGACCTTCGTCTACTCGGTCCTCGTGATCACCGGTCAAAGATTCGATGCCGCTTATCTCGACTACGGCTGGCAGTTGATTCCGTGGAACGTCCTCACCGACGACCCGATTCGGAGCGTCTGGTATCTGCACATCCAGCCGCCCGGTTGGAATCTCGTGCTCGGTCTGGCCGGCTGGGCGTCGCCGCTCGGCGATCGGATCACCGTCCAGGCGGTCATGTTCGTGTTCGGAGTCGCGGGCGCCGTTCTCGCGGCTCGCCTGGCCGGCCGACTCGGACTGGGTCATCGGGCGTCCACCGTGGTGGCGATCGTCGCCACGGGAAACCCCGAGGTTCTGCGCGGGGCGTTCGAACCCACCTACGAACTCGCCATCGGCACCTTGTTGCTGGCGGCGGTGCTCCTGGTGTTCCGCGTGCTCGAAGCCACCGACGCTCGGAGCATCACCCGACGCGCGGTGGCGCTGTCGGTCGTCGTCACCGCCGTCGTGATGACCCGCAGCCTCTATCACCCCGTGATCATTGGCGCGGTGTTGGCGCTGGCGCTGTGGCCCATGCGGAGATTCCTCGACCGGCGGTCGGCGTTGCGTCTGGTCGTCGCGACCCTGGCGGTGCCGTTGGTGTTGGTCGGCGGCTGGATGGCCAAGAACCAGATGCTGTTCGGCACCCCGACGCTGTCGAGTTGGTTCGGAATGAATCTCCAACGCGCGGTGATTCCGGTGCTCGACCTCGATGATCTCGAGGCGATGCACGCGGCCGGGGAGGTGTCCGACATCGCGATGATCGGACCATTCGGCGACTACGACATGTACGCCGACGTCGTCGAGCCGTGCACGCCCGGGCACGACCACCCGGCGCTCGCCGAACCCGACCGGAGCACCGACGCGACCAGTCCCAATTTCAACTACGAGTGCTACCTGCCGATCTTCGAGCGGGCCGGACGCGACGCGCGGGCCGTGATGCTCGAGCATCCTGCCGTCTGGTTGGAGGGCCGACTGTGGTCGTTGCGCAACACCTTCGCCGTGTCGATGAATCCGTCACGTTCGGACTCGGTCGCGATGCGCCTGCTCGACGACGTCTACTCGGTGGCGCGCCTCGACTATCGCGGAGTCCTGTCGACCACCGGTTGGGGCACTCCCGTGTACGGCTTCATGGAGGCCCCCACCGACTTCTCGGTCACGACCGTCCTGCTGTACGGGGTGCTGACGTTGCTGACCGTGCGGGCCCTGGCTCCCCGTCGGTGGCGCCGGCGACGTTCGGTCGTCGACGTGCCGACGGCACTGGCCGGACTCTTCGCGATTTTCACCGTGGTGGTGGGAGCGGTCGGCGAACTCGGGGAGCAGTCGAGATTTCGCACCGCCGTCGATCCCGTGGTGGTCACCACGGTCGTCGCCCTCGCGTGGTGTGCCGTCGCCGGACGGCGACGCGGAGGTCAGTCGCAGGCGGTCTCGGTCGGCGAGTAGACGGTCGCCGAGCCGGCGGACGATCGCGCGAGCCGGCCGGTCTCCACCTCGCGGTCGAGCAAGCCGACGTCGGCACCGAAGAACGTGGAGTCGACCGACAACACCACGACCCCGTTCGCATTCAGCAGCTGGCAGGGGAGCGCCGCGTAGAGACGATCGACGTCGACGGATTCGCCCGTCAACTGCTTGGTGGGCAGCGGTGCGTAGGCGGCCGGCAGTCCGGTGTCCCAGTGCACGCCGTCGGCGTTGTCGGTGACCACGATGGAGGCTCCCGACTCGATCGCCGCCGTCGAGATCGCGAGAGGACCAGTGTGGGAGCGGAAGGACTCGGCGAGGTTCCACGGCGCCACGGCCGCTGCGGTCCAGACGGCGAGAGCCCCCGCGGTCACCACGCGCATCGGCGCCCACCACCAGAGCGCGGCCAACGTCAACACGCCGGTCGGAAGCATCAGTCGGTTGTCGGCGATCACGAGAGCGTCGAAGCCCATCATCCCGAGCACGAGTCCGCTCGTCACGACCGCCGCGCACACCAACGCCAGTTCCGCCGCCGCCGGAAGTCGGTGCCGTCGCGCGAGCCAGCACCACATCGCCCAGCCGAGCAGGAAGAGCCAGACGAGAGTCACGGGCCACGCCCACCATGCCGGACCCTCGCCGGTGAAGTAGGTGCGACGCAGGTCGCCCTGTCGCGAGTCGAACCAGCCACCGACCGAGCGCACGAACACCTCGAGATCGAGGCGGTCGAGTCCCCTCCAGCCGGCGTTGTGCCCGCCGCCCCCGAGAGCAGCGAGACCGATGTTGGTCGCCGCCGGTGCCATCATCGCCGCCGCCCAACCGACGGCTCGACCCGGCCGGCCGTGTCGGGCGAGATGTTCGCGTGCGGCCACCACGGCGAGGGGTGCGCCGATGAAGCGGAACAGCGACGACGCGACGACGAGGACGACGACGGGCCACCACGCCCCGCCTCGCCGGTGCCGCACGAGCGCCAGCACCAACCCGAGCACCGTCGCGCAGAAGAGGGGTTCGGACAGGGCACCCTGGGTGACGAGACGCGTCGCGGGCAGCGACACCAGCAGAACTCCGAACACGGCGGTCGCCGACGCGCGCCAACGCGACGCCCGGGAACGTTCGTCGGCTATCACCACGGACATCGCCATCGCGACGAGGGCGATCGTCACGAGCACTCGCATCGCCGCGCGCACCCCGACGATGGTTCCGACCAAACCGGCCACGAGTGGGTAACCGACCGGGAAGTCGACGAACGGCAGTCGTCCGTCCCGGCCGAGAAACTCGCCGACCTCGAAGTTCGAGAACGCGGGTGCCAGATTCGTGGTGAACCACCGGCCGTCGGCCACCGCCCGGGCTCCGCTCCAGTAGGTCACCGTGTCGAGCAGATGGACGATGCCGTGCCTGAACTGCACCAACGAGACGACGAGAGCGCCCGCGCCCGCCCCGATCGCCGCCCGTGCGGTGGTGGACCGGAGAGCCTGCGTCACCGGACGATTCACACCGTGAGTCTGTCAGCCCGACCTCCTGCCAAGATGGACGCATGAGCACCACCGACCGCGTCACCATCGACGTCCGCGACGGAGTCGCCGACGTCCGAATGAATCGTCCCGACAAGCGCAACGCCCTCGACGGCGCGATGTTCTCCGCCTTGGCCGAGGCCGGCGAATCGCTCAAGTCGGATCGCTCGTTGCGGGCGGTCGTGTTGTCGGGGGAGGGCTCGTCGTTCTGCGCCGGACTCGACTTCGGAAGTTTCCAGCAGATGGCCGGTGGTGCCGACGCTTCGACGCCGTCGGAGGGCAACCCGGGCAGCATGAAGCAGGGGCGCATCACGCATCTCGGTCAGCAGGTGTCGTGGGTCTGGCAGGAGATCCCGGTGCCGGTGATCGCCGCGGTGCACGGACACGCGCTCGGTGGCGGTATCCAGATCTGTCTCGGTGCCGACATCCGCATCGTTCACCCCGACACCCAGATGTCGGTTCGCGAGACTCACTGGGGTTTGGTGCCCGACATGACCGGAACGTTGGTGCTCTCGCGTCTCGTGCGTCCCGACGTGGCCAAGGAACTCACTTTCACGGCCAGGGTCTTCGACGGTCGCGAGGCCTTCGCTCTCGGTCTGGCCACCCGCCTGTCGGATGACCCCCGCGGCGATGCACTCGCCATGGCCACCGAGATCGCCGGTCGCAGTCCCGACGCGGTTCGTGGCGCCAAGGAACTCTTCAACCGGTTGGCCAACGAGGGAGCCGCCGGGCAGTTCGCCGAGGAGAGACGCGTCATCGGCTCGCTGATCGGACGACCCAACCAGGTGGAGTCGGTGATGGCGAACTTCGAGAAGCGTGTGCCGGTGTTCGCTGACCCATCCTGAACTGACCCGTCCTGAACCGGCCCGTCCCGAACCGGCCCGGGCCGCGAGCGAACGACGACGTCAGTCCTCCCTTGCGTCGAGATCGAGCCCGGCGAAGAACGCCAGAGCATCGAAATTCGTCACCGCGCCGGGCGACACCACGCTCGACGGTTCGGCGCCGCCGAGTATCCGCTTCACCGGAATCTCGAGTTTCTTGCCCGACAGGGTGCGGGGGAGGTCGGGCGCCACGACGACCGAGTCGGGTACGTGGCGCGGCGAGAGGTCGCGACGCAAACGAGTGGCGATGCGCCCGCGCAGAGCGTCGTCCAGTGACGCTCCCGGAGCCAACTTCACGAAGAGAACCAGGCGACCCATGTCGCCGCCCTCCAGGTGCACCACCAGGCTGTCGACGACCTCGGGCATCTCCTCCACCACCGAGTAGAAGTCGCTGGTTCCGAGCCGCACTCCGCCCCGGTTCAACGTGGCATCCGATCGGCCGCTGATGACGCACGAGCCGTCGTCGGTGAACGTGATCCAATCGCCGTGCGTCCACACGCCGGGGAAGCGTTCGAAGTACGACTTGCGAAAGCGGGAGCCGTCGGGGTCGTTCCAGAAACCCACCGGCATCGACGGCATCGGACGCGTCACCACCAGCTCACCGGTGCGGCCGGGTCCGAGAGGTCGCCCCGAGTCGTCGAAAGCCTCGACGGCGCAGCCGAGCAGGCGAGTGGGGATCTCGCCGGCGCGCACCGGCACGAGCGGCGACGACCCGACGAAGGCACTGCAGATGTCGGTGCCGCCGCTGATCGACGACACCGGGACACCGAGAGTCGATTGCACCCAGCGGAAACCGTCGGCCGGCAACGGGGCGCCGGTGGAACCGACCCAACGCAACATCCCGCGGCGCGGCGCGATCCCTTCCTTGCGACACGTCATGATGAACGGAGCCGACACTCCGAATCCGGTGCAAGCGGTGTCGTGAGCGAGGTACCAGAGCGTGTTCAGATCGGGGTGCGCCGGATCCCCGTCGAAGAGCACGATGGTCGAACCGACGAGCAGTCCCGACACGAGGTAGTTCCACATCATCCAACCGGTGGTGGTGAACCAGCAGAACCGATCGTCGGGGCCGAGATCGTGATGAAGGCCGAGCACCTTCATGTGCTCGGTCGTGATGCCTCCGTGTCCGTGGACGATCGGCTTCGGCAGACCGGTGGTGCCGGAACTGAAGAGGACGTACAGGGGATGTTCGGCGGCCACGGGCAGGTGGGAGAAGACGGCGTCGGGGTTCTCGTCGAGCAGGGCGCACCAGTCGTCGACGCTCGGGTCGAGGTGACCGATGCGAATCGTGTGCCGCAAGGTCGGCAGTGCAGCGCGGATCGTCTCCACCTCGTCGCGCCGGTCGATCGTCTTGGTGCCGTAGCGGTAGCCGTCGATCGTGAACAACACCTTGGGTTCGATCTGGGAGAAGCGGTCGATCACCGAACGGGTGCCGAATTCGGGCGCACAGCTCGACCACACCGCTCCGATCGACGCGGTGGCGAGGAAGGCCACGACGGTCTCGGGAATGTTGGGAAGGTAGGCCGCCACGCGATCGCCGGGGCCGACCCCGCGGGCGCGCAGTGCATCGGCGCAACGGGCCACCTGCGACCGGAGTGTTCCCCAGTCGAGGATCGACTCGTCGCGGGTCTGGCTGCGGGACACCAGTGCCGGCTCGGTGTCGCGTCGGCGGCCGTGGAGCAGGGCATTGGCGGCGTAGTTGAGTCGCCCCCCGGGGTACCACACGGCACCCGGAAGCGAGTCGGTGTCGAGTGCACGCTCGGGCGCGACGTCCCAGCGCACCCCGGTGAAACGGTTGCACGCCGTCCAGAAACCGTCGAGGTCGGTGGTCGACCATTCGAGGAGCGAGTTCCAGTCGGGGCGTCCCACCGTCGTCGCGAAGCGAGACATCGCCGAATCATCGGAGGTCGGGGGAGTCCACAGCACCTCGCCTCGTTCGACGTCCGTCACGCCGCGAGACGCTAATGCGGTTGGCTCGTCCGTCCCGTGCCTCGTAGGATCGGGGTGTCGTTCGGGCCAGCGTCGTCCCGGGCGTCCACGAGATTTCCTCGCGCTTCGCGCCGTGGACCCGAAAGTCGAGACGATGCCCACCTACCCCTTCGATGTTCAGCCGACCGCGCACGGCCTCTACGACCCCCGCTTCGAGCACGACGCCTGCGGCGTGTCGTTCGTGGCCGACGTGCACGGACGGGCCAGCCGCGACATCGTGTCGCGAGCCCTCGGGGCGTTGTGCAATCTCGAGCACCGTGGCGCGACCGGAGCCGAAGCCGACACCGGTGACGGGGCCGGAATCCTGATCCAGGTTCCCGATCGATTCCTGAGGGCCGTCGTCGATTTCGAACTGCCGGAGCGCGGTGCGTACGCGGTCGGCATGGGCTTCCTGCCGGCCGACGAGCTCGACGCCGAGAAGGCGCAGGCGTCCATCGAGTCGATCGTCGTCGACGAGGGACTCGCGGTGCTCGGTTGGCGATCGGTGCCGGTGGAACCCGCCTGCCTCGGGGCGAGTGCCCGTCGGGTGATGCCGTCGTTCCGACAGGTGTTCATCGTCGACCCGAGGGGAACATCGGGTGTCGATCTCGACCGGAAGGTGTTCGTGGCGCGCAAGCGCATCGAACACGAACTCCCGGAGGAGCAAAAGACGTACTTTCCGTCGCTCTCGAGTCGCACGCTCATCTACAAGGGGATGTTCACCACTCCGCAGCTGGGTGGTTTCTACCCCGATCTGGCCGACGAGCGAGTGGAGAGCGCACTCGCTCTCGTGCACAGCCGTTTCTCGACCAACACGTTCCCCTCGTGGCCGCTCGCCCACCCGTACCGCTTCATCGCCCACAACGGCGAGATCAACACGGTGCAGGGCAACCGCAACTGGATGCGAGCTCGCGAGGCGCTGCTGAAGAGCGAACTGCTGCCCGGGTTGGAAAGAGCGTTCCCCATCTGCACCGTCGGGGGCAGCGACTCGGCGAGTTTCGACGAGGTCCTGGAACTTCTGCACCTTGGTGGCCGTTCGTTGCCGCACGCGGTGCTGATGATGATTCCGGAGGCATGGGAGAACCACGAGACGATGGACGCCGCCAAGCGGGCGTTCTATCGCTTCCACTCCTCGATGATGGAGCCGTGGGACGGTCCGGCCAGCGTGGCCTTCACCGACGGCACCGTGATCGGCGCCGTGCTCGACCGGAACGGTCTGCGCCCCAGTCGCTACTGGGTCCTCGAGGACGGGCTGGTGGTGATGGCCTCGGAGGTCGGCGTGCTCGACATCGACCAGTCGAAGGTCGTGAAGAAGGGGCGCCTGCAGCCCGGCCGCATGTTCCTCATCGACACCGCCCAGGGCAGGATCGTCGACGACGAGGAGATCAAGCAGCAGCTCGCCGCCGAGCATCCGTACGAGGAGTGGCTGGCCGAGGGTCTGGTCGAACTGTCCGAACTTCCCGAGCGCGAGCACGTCGTTCACAGTCACTCGAGCGTCCTTCGGCGCCAGCAGATGTTCGGCTACACGCACGAGGAGTTGAAGGTGATCCTCGCGCCCACCGCGTCGACGGGCACCGAGCCGATCGGTTCGATGGGCACCGACACCCCGATCGCGGTGCTGAGCGAACGGCCACGCCTGCTGTTCGACTACTTCCAGCAACTCTTCGCTCAGGTCACGAACCCGCCGCTCGACGCCATCCGCGAGGAGGTCGTCACCAGCGTCGCGTCCACCATCGGTCCCGAGGCGAATCTCCTGCAGCCGGGTCCGGACAACTGCCGTCAGTTGGTGCTGCCGTTCCCGATCATCGACAACGACGAATTG
>Ga0129333_10001705_pt1 | contig 20142 bp, 22 predicted proteins | sample CPB6_08_DNA_FD_94474 | JGI IMG/M metagenome (GOLD analysis project Ga0129333, IMG submission 94474) | Freshwater to marine salinity gradient microbial communities from Chesapeake Bay, USA - CPBay_Sum_0.6_0.8_DNA | ecosystem: Environmental > Aquatic > Marine > Coastal | place: USA: Chesapeake... | reverse complement strand
ACTTGAGATTAACGATGACCTGGTTGGCCTTGTCATTGACATGGCAGTTGCGTATGATGTCACGATGTTCTAGTTCAAGGTCGGGATAGAGATAGTCAATGATACTGAGATCATGTATGGCCAGGTCCAACAGTGCATCAACATCGTCCTGGAACAAGCCCAGACTGATACGAGTGCTGTCATAGTAGATGGGCCTACCAATATCCACACGACGCAGACTTTGCACAGCAGGATTGTAACAGAAAGTATGATCAACGAACACTATCCTATGATTGCGCTCGCTGGCATCCATGACCGAGTACACCTCATCTAGGGTTTGGCAGGCGGGCTTTTCCAACCAAACATCGTGTCCGGCTTCTATAGCGCGTACACCAATGTCATGGTGCAGGCGAGCCTTGGTGGCCACCAGCACAGCCTTGACATCGGGGTCATCAAAGGTGCTGTCTAGATCAGTGTAGCAGCGCACCCAAGGATACAAACTCTTGGCCTGTGCCAATCTAGCAGGATCACTATCACACACAGCCACCATGCGCTGGCCAAAGTTCCTGGCAAGATTGCGTCCCCAATATCCAAAACCAATCAAGGCTATCATAGATACTTGCTTTGCACTGGCCAGGTCCACGGTCGCGACTGTATTTTGCGTGCCACGCAGACCCATATACTCTTGGGAGGAGCACCACGTTTTTTGGGTGGTATAGGATGTATTTCCTGATTGTCTGCACCTAACAGTTTGACACTGATGACTTCAAATCCATTGGCTGTGAAACCATCGTGATAGACGTTGTCACAGAAATTATAGTATCCGTGTCCTAGTTTGTTGGCAGGTGCTGCTGTAACCACAACGCCGTATAAGGATACCATTTCACACATGTTGCGAAAAGCGGTTCCAACGTTAAAACAATGCTCTAATGTTCCAGTGTCTATGATTAGATCAGCCGTGTCTTTTAGATTGGGAGGCAATACGTCGTTTAGATCCATGACAACTTCGATACCGCGGTGCTGTATCTTGTCCAGCACCGTGACCGTGCAACCAAGACGTTGCAGCATGGCTACACCGTCGTAGACATCGCCGGGATAGTTGTGCCATGACTTTATTTTGTCAGCATGAGGATCCAGGGGTAGTGAGAAGTCTGTACCCATGATATCGGTGATAGTTTCGCGATTCACTAAGAGATCTGGATAACCAAGACACACCGCTCTCCAAGGTGTTGATCTTGGATAGGTCTGTATAACCTTGTGCAATTCCCTCAGGTAAAAGTTATCGATGCCCATTACTTGATCCTGACAGCAGGGTTGCCGGCATAGGTGCCAGGTTCGACTATATCTTTGGTGACCACGCTGCCTGCTCCTATCACCACGTCATCGCAGATGGTCACAGGTAAGATGGTGCTGTTGCTGCCGATGTAGACCTTGTTACCTATGCGCGTGGGCAAAAAGTCTTTGCTGAGCTGCCGGTCGCGGAACTTGTCATTGGTAAACATCACACCGTGGCCCACGAAACAGTCTTCGCCGATGCGCACGTTGCTGCAAATGAAACTGTGGCTCTGCACTCGGCTGCGAGCGCCCACCACTACATCATTCTGGATCTCGGTAAAAGGCCCAACAAAACAATCTTGTTCGAGTTTGCATCCGTAGAGATTCACGGGCTCGATGATTTTTACGCCCTGGGCCTGGATAACGTCTTTGAGCATGAGTTCCCCATTTTCTGTGCAGATATTTATCTGCCCAGACTCATGCTAGTTTTAATGCTCTGCGAAGTTGTACAGGGCTCGGTCCAACCAGGGCAGCACTAGATCGCGCTGGCGCACCATGCCATGCCTGCGATAACTGTCTTCCACGGTCTGGGGCAACAATTCGCGTTCGGCAAGATCCAACCAGGTCGTGGTGCGCGGATCCATGGCTTCGTGTGGGCTGTTATAAACTACGGCATGCAGCCATGGGTCATTGGGACGTTTACGGAAAAATCCGCTGCGGCAATCAAATCCCGACACAGCCAGCACATGTATGAGGCTGACCATGGTCCAGTTGAAATAACAGAAGTCACGTTGGTCAAAGGCCTGGCGGTTGAATTCAAGATTGGTGCTCTGCGGCAGCACTATGGCCAACATGCTTTCGGGAGCCATGAGTCCGCGCCAAGTACGCAGAGTGGCAAACGGATCCAGCACATATTGAAAGGCATCATGGCACCACACCACATCAAACGGTTGCAGGAGATCCAAGGGCTGCTCAAAATCATGCCGGCGGAAGCCAAGGTTTTTGTGTTGTGCGTCCATGCCATCACGTCCATTGATGTCAATGCCCAAGCATCTGATATTCAAAGGCCGGGGGGTCTCTTCTCGCGTGGTGCGTGTGGCCCACCAGGTGACATCTAGCCCGGCACCACAGCCCATGTCGGCCAGAGTCTCTATGCTGTCCATGAAGTCATCATACTCATACAGCATGTTCAGGGTTTCAAGGCTGTGCTGGTGGCTCTGCTGTGGACTTTCAAAATAGGTCATAGTTGCGCATCCTCCATGCCTGCTATGCGCAGTCGCGTGATATGCCCCAACATGAAGTTTTTGCTTTCAAACGACTTCATGATGCCCAGCCAACGATTGCGCAGGTATGCCACTTCATTGATGATGGTCTCAAAGTCAATGACTTCGTCCTCGCCGTCCACGTACTTTTCTGCGTCGCGAGCACTCAGCGCACGGGCATAGTTTTCAAGATACTTTTGGAAATGTCTCCGGCGTATCTTGCGCAGTTGTATATTTAGATAGCTCAGTACTGCTTCGATCTCTTGCAACTGATTGAATCTGTATTCTGTGATGCCCGGCAGTTCCTTGATGTTTTTCTCGATGATACCACCAATGCGGCATTCTGCTCGAGCTCCAACCAGTTCATTCTCGTAGTGAGCGATAAAGTCGGGAATGGCTGATAGATCGTTGGTGACTCTACTATACCACATCGTGGTCTCCTGTGCTCAGCAATGCGCGATATGGCACCATCCAGGGATACAAAGATTCCCAGTTGGTGCCGCGGCGTCGATCCTTTTCATCCAAGTATATTAACAAATTCTTGATCTGTTCGCGATCCGGTCCGGTAGATTGACTTTTTAGCATGAGTCCCCGCATGTTTTCCCGGGCCAAACGATTCTCATCTGTGTCCTGGGGCATACGCTCGATCAGACGCTCAAAGTCAGGCAGGAATCTGTCACCAAATATGTTGATCTTGAGATAATCTGGATTGGGCGATGCATCTGAAAACCAATGACCTATGGGTCTTTGCTGGCGCCATTGGTTGAGGCGATCCATGAGGTCAGCTGCTGTGCCTATGGTCAAGGGAGTTATGGTCTGGCTTATGTTGAGTTTGATCCAACGATGTGACAACAGAGTTTCAAAATTGCGTTGCCATTGATCTAGATCCAGCCCCCAGCGCACAAACTCCTGTTGTGGACCCCAACAATCGATGCTGGCACTGATGTCGATCCTCAGGATCTTTTTTTGCTGTATCAAATCCCGGAAGGTCTGGATGTATTGCTGCAATCTAGCATCTGAAATCATGAGATTGGTTACGATGTTGATTTCGCATTCGGGATTGGGATACTTGTGGATCATGTCCAAGAGATCTTGGAACTCTTTCATGATCAATGGCTCACCGCCCAAGACATGCAACCTGCGCAGTTTCTGGAATCCAGTCTCGAACCATCTCCAAAAACTGGGTGCAAGGTCGCGATAGGTGTTGCTGTGAGACTGCAACAACACGCCATTCTTGTGGAACCTACCATGCTTGGCGTTTTCGTTGTTGATCACGCTGCTGTATCTAGGTTGACAGTACAAGCAACCCAGGTTACAGGTGTTGCTGAACATTACGTCAATCACTGTGGGTTCCACCCAGGTGGCCCCGGAATCCTGTATCAACTCTTGGGGTACTTGATTGGCAGGATCAGACAGATGCCTGATGCGATCACTGACACCTCCCTCGGCTTCGATGGTTCGGCAATAGCCGCAGTTTTTTTCCGGCCATTCACCACGCAGCATGGCCTCGCGATCCGCTATCTTTACCGGAGTGTTATGGAAATCGTTGAAATTTTCCGGCGTGAGTTCGCTGTGCGCTGTGCGCCAGCAACTGGCAGTGACTCCGTTGTTTAGGTAGAGAGTGCTCCAGGACCACTTGAGCTGGCATGCTGTAGGTGTCTTGATCGGGAAAACGCGCTGCGACAACTATTCATCCTCGTAGTCGTCGTCTCCGTCGTAGTCTTCCTCATCGTACTCTTCATCGGTGTCTTTGCCAAACTGGCCCAGCGCCTTCTTGATGTCTGCATCGCCCTGAAACGCAGACGCGATGTCGTCGGCGTCAAAGTTGTTGTCAATCAATAAGTTGACTAGGGCGTCAGCGGCTTCATATCTGTCAGTAACGATGATGAATCGTTTGATTTCGCTCCAGGTGTCTGCGACAAGATCAATGCTCATTAGTGTTGTACCTATGGTTCAAAGAGAAATAAAGTCTACGTTGGAGTTGATGTTGCTGATGGTCTTCATCAACTGCGCACTGAGGTTCCAGCTCAGTATCAGGGCCGTGGCCCGGGGATGATTGGCAAATTCTTCGTCATGCCGGATGGGTATGCGAGTCAAGGGAGTGAACTTGCCCTGCTTGAGCGGGCTGGCATCAGTGATGCAGCGGATCACGGTGTTGTCCAGGCGATACCAGGTCAAGGCCGTGTTGCTCTTGGCAGCAGCACCCACGCCTATCACAGGCACTTCGGGCTGCTCGTTGACACGCTGATAGAACTTTTCCAACCATGTATTGCGTTTAGTAACCAGGCGCGCCTGCCAGTCACGGAACGTGTCGGGACTAAACAAGCCACGCTGACGTTCTGCTGCGATCATGGGCGATACCACAGCAGCATGAGGCTTACCAATCTGTGCTGCCACTCTCAGGCTGCCGCCATGATAATCAATACGATCAATGGCCACGATACCAAAGCCCGCTGCGTCCAAGAGATGCTTGATGCTGCTGACAGTGAAGTAGCTCACATGCTCATGATAGATCTGATCAAATCTGTCGCCCGCTACCAGGTCCTGCAGATACGGAACCTCAAACACCCAGTAGCCACCGCGGAACAGGGCGCTCTTGACTGTTAGTGCAAACGCCAAAGGATCATTGGCATGATTCAAGACATTGTTGCTGATCACAGCCGCCACCTTGCCCTTGCGGTGTACCACTTCGGCTGCGGCTGCTTCGTCCCACATCGTGGCCAAGCACTCAATTTTGCGAGCGCGGGCCATCTCGATCATGCCGGGGCTGGGATCAATACCGATCACCTGCACTCCACGGTTCTGTAGCAGTTCCAACAGGAAGCCATCATTGCTGCCAACTTCCACCACGGGACGAGACGCGATATTGCAGTTGCGCATGATCCAATCAGCCAGTTCGGCCCAGTGCCGCTGTGCAGGTAGATTGTTGGCGCTGGTGTAACTGTAATCATACAGCGTGTAGCGATCCGAGGCCGGGGTGATGTTCTGCAGTTGCAGGTAGCCTGTCACTGTGTCCAGTCCACAGACCAAGGGAAAGGTCGGCTCGCTGAGCGTGAGCTGATGCACGCCAACAAAGGTGTCGGCGCAGGCATGCATGCCAAAATCCAGCACAGGCACAAGTTCCTGTCCACTGATTAGGCTTGTTTTTTGGTGTGTACAGGCTTGCTGTATCATGCGGTTTCCTCAGGTTCGTCGGCTGCTGTTGCGGGAGCGATGCGAGAGAAGTCTGCCATGAGCTTGTCAAGGCATCCATCTTCGTTGCTCTCCCAGCCCTTACGGAAGTATTTAACAATTTCGCCTTCCGAAGTCACGAACATGAGACGGTTACCGTCCTTTTTCAGGATGTTTTTCTTCTCAGCGAGATCTGTCAGGCCCGAGTAAGGATTCATGCCTGTCTCGTAAGGAATCTTGACCTGCACTCCCTCAAATGGCTTGGCATAGCGTGTTTTCATGACCTTGCAGGCACTGCGGATGCCCATGACGTCCGAGATCTTGTTGCCGTCCTCGTCCTCCTTGAGCTTGAGCTTTTTCATGGCCACCACGATGCTGCTGGCGTAGATAAAGCCCTGTCCGCCCGAGATCTTGTCGTCGGGATCAAACATGTCCTGACTGGCATTGGTGTGGTTGGTACACACTAGCCCCACGTTGTAAGCGCCAAACATGTTGACGCAGTTGCGCACTAGGGCCGTGAGACTCTTGGCCTTGCGACCGAGGTCACCTTTCATGTCACCGGCTTCAAACTGATTCACGTCCGTGGGTGTCAACAACATGCCCACAGAGTCAATCACAAACAACACTTTGGGTCGCTCCTCTGCGGCCATGGCCTTGTAGTCAGTCATGAAAGTGGATATAGTCTTGGCCACGTCATCGATCATGGCCATGCTGAGTTTCAACAGTTTGCTTTCATCTGTGTCCACACCCAAGGCATGCAACCAGGTCTCGTCCAAGGCGTTTTCTGTGTCGATCAACACCACAAAGATACCTTGCTGCTGTGCATGCTTAACGATGTTGCCGGAACAGATGTAGCTCTTGCCTGCACCAGATTCGCCCGCGAACACTGTGACCTTGCCCAGGGGGATGCCCTTGTTGAAGTCACCCGAGATAAGATAGTTCAGGGCATAGTTGCCGGTACTGATCCAGTCCGTGGGGTCATTGAAACCGATGGAGAGTCCATCGATGCTCTTGGTGATTTCCTTGCGGAACTTGCTGACGTCAAATGGCTTTGGCATGGTGATTGTGTCCTTGATTAGTGTTAGATAGTTTACTATAAGTCTAGATTTTTCGCTAGTGTTTTGGGGTTGATGTTGTACTCAGTCTGGCATTCATCCTGTATGTACTGGGGCAAATGCTGAAAATGCTCTTGCACCCAACAGTCGGGCCAACTGTCATCCTTGATGCTGTAATACTGGTTCATCCAATAAGACCTCTGTTGGCTCAAGGGCAAGAACTTTGTGATGTGATCACTTGCTGGAAAATTTCGCCAAAACCTATGATATTCTTCATAGTCGCTGCGTATGTGCTGCATCAGTAAATGATAGTTATGCTCCAAGTCACAGGCTATGTCTTGGGCATACGTGTTTATGTCAGACAGCCAGTGCCGAAGATTTTCTATGATCATGTTGACGCGGCGAGCATCGTCGACTTCGCTGTCGTAGTCTGGACAGGGTAGATATTGCTCAAAGGTGCGGTAACCTTGGTCTCGTAAATACGCCAAGGTGCCCGGCAAGGCCACCATGATGAAAGGTTGCCGGTTGGCCATGGTGATCATGGTTTTTTCGGTTAGTGAAATCTCATCATGCATCATAGTCTCATTCAGCAGCCTGAAACTGGTGCGAGCAAAGATGTCAGGATCAAATGGGTAAGCGTTATAGTGAAAACTACCCGCAGCGCCCAACATGGCCGGAATGGGATCCAAGGTCCGGACTGTGTGTTCAACGAAGTCTTGATATTCAGTGTCCGACAGTTCGGTCATGATGGATCTGCAGGTGCGTTCCAACGCAAGGTCCAAGTACATGCTCCATTCAGCATGGTCCAGTAGACCCTGTTTGTACAGCGCATACATCAATCTGAGACGCAGAGGTCTGTCAGGCTTGCCCATGGTATATAAAAATTTCTTGCTCTGCGGATTCCATTGTGGATTGAGGCGTGTGGATTTCCACAAGTACATTTCAAAGTAAAAGCACAGTCGATCCATGTTGATGTAGGTAAGCTCGACTGATTTGGGCATCTGTGGAGGATTGGAAACGTGACTTTGTTGTGGATGCAGCAAGCAGCACAAGGGATTATTTGGTCTCACGCTCTGTATATGGTGCAACAACTGCGATACTGTTGCGGGATGAATGTATTCGAGACTCCATGCCACCAGTGGCGCATCATCGGGCCATTTACGTAACCAAGACCAGTCAGATTGGTATTGTAGTCGGTACAGATTGATGTTGTAGGGATAAAAAGGCACGTAAGTCTTCATGTATGGATCCACTTTTGCACGGCGCGCTCATACCCACCTGACATGAAATGGTCGTAGTTGTATTCGATAGTGTCTGACTCAAGAGTGTAGAGATCATGCCAGTCCTGTGTGCTGAGGTGCTCGTACTTGCTCAACATGTCCAAGAGACGTATCAAACGCCGGACAGCATTGATCTCGTTGTCAAATCCATAGTCAAACAGATGTTGGTAAGGTCTAAATCCGTAAATCGCTTCAAGGTGCCGATGCCAGCCAGGTTGTGCAAAGGCCACGAACAAACCCCGCGTAACAACACTGTACAAGAATTTTTCTGTGACATAGGGATGGTGCGAACTGCTCATGGTCTCACTTACCACATGCACAAAACTCTGTGTCAGGGCAGATTCAAGATTGTAAATGTTGCGCCCGTGTTCAAAACGCAAATGACCAAATCCCCAGCATTGATTCCAAAATTCCGATTCAGTGTCAGCAATGAACTGCTTGATTGTGCCGCCGGGATCGTGGCCCATGGCTGCTTGTATGTTGCCATCAAGAACAAGTGGATCCACAGCAAAATTTTTGCTGCTGTATTCTTGGCGCAACCATCCACGCCGGTGCAGGGCCGACACCAAAAATTGCCTTCCCACGCTCATGGCTCCGTTGAAACTGCAAACAAAATTTTGGAAGTTCACCGGCGGGTGGCGCTGGTACAGTTTCAATGGCTCATAAAGATCACGATGGTGAGGACCTTTGAACAAGTCAAATCTTATGTCTAAGTTGGGATATAATTGACTGGCCCAGGGCTCTAGATAGTTGACCCAAAAAAATTGTCGGCGCAGACCGCGGTGCTCACAGGCACGTTGCAGACGATGCAGCAGATCGTTGTTGCCCTGGGGGTCAAACGGGCCCAGATGGTCTGACAGCACGATACCGTGTTGGGAATCCAGCCAACGCTCAGGATCACAATCGTCTGTGTAGGGACTCAGGCATAGGATCATATCTGACATCAAGAAGGCGGAACGTAGCCGCGACGTTTGTATATAGCGGCTGTGATTTGCGAAAAATCTTTATGTTGCCATTTGATCGTGATACTTCGTCTGGGATGATGCAAGGTATAGGCGTTTTTGGCATATCTCACAGCATGCACGATGTTGGTGTTGAGCAGTACCGCCTTGGTTTCTATAGATAAAGACACCGCAGGCCGCTTGGGTGGTTCCACCCCAACGAAGTCTCGTTCCTGGCCATTATTGTATTGGCTGTCATAAAATTCTGTCACACTGGGACGATCATGTACTACAGGATATACCAGACTGACTTGCCGTGTCATGTCAATATGATGCGGGATGACGGAACCACCATACACCAATTGCAAACGAATCACTGCTTCTTGTGCTAGTTCATGTCCCACTAACTCTCGCACACACTGTCTGATACGTTCAGTAAGATCATCCTCTATTCTCAGGCTGCGCATTTCACTGGTGTTTTGACAAAACCAACCATAGTCCTTGCGGCTCTGCCACCAACGCCCCTTGGCGAGCATTTTTCGAAGATAATACCATGGACCGAACTTGGTATGCAGGTTGGGCAATTTGGAAACGTCCATGTCGCGGAGGCGCTCTACAATGTCCTCGTCGATCACAAAGTCATCTAGTTTTAGATACCAATCGTTCATTTTAGTTTTCTCAGTCTCAAACCACTGGCCATGCAATATGTGCCGGCTTGATTGACAGATTTACGCACCGTGGTTGATGCTCCCACGACCACTTGGTCCACGATCACGACATTGTCGTAGATGGTGGCACCCAAGCCTAACATGCACCACCGGCCAATAGTGGTTCTCCCGCCCACTGTTACGCCTCCGCTGATGTATACACCGTCCCCAATGCTCACCTGGTGAGCTATCAATGTGTTGGCATGTATCAAAACATCTTTGCCAACTGTGGCATTGGGATAAACCACTACACCGGGATAGATCATTGCTCCCAGGCCTATACTGGCACCAGTCGTAACTGCTGTTGGATGTATATATGAGAATCTGCGAAGAGCATGGCCGTCGATAAACTCACTGATCTGTCGCCTTAGGTCCAGATCTCTATTCACTAGATTGATGTATTCCAAGTCGGCATCACAGTCAGTGAACAACTGATCGGGAGTGATCCTCTCGATTCCAGGTATGTAACACGCCAGATCATGAAAGGTAGCGGTATCATAAGATACCGCTACCCGTCGACTCCTCAACATTGAGTGATTAGCCCTTGTTTTGGCGAGCTCGGATCATGGCCAAGATGTCCTCAGCCTTTTGTGGCTGCGCCTTGGCCTGCACCGGAGCATTGGCCGCCTGAGCATCATCCTCTTCGTCAAAACTGCTCACTACTGGTGCTGCCTTGGCTTCGACCTTGGCCGCAGCCGGTGCTGCTGCCGGAGCAGGTGCTGCTGCGGCCTGCGCTGACTCCTTGGGAGCAGCGAGACCAGCAGGACGGAAGTACGCACCCCAGCGCTCAGGATCGTAGGGCTTGCCATCCACAGATGCTTCAAACATCTCCTTCATGACTCGCAGTTCGACCTCGGTGGGCTTCTTGGGCAAGAACTCGTTGAGATCAAACAAGCCATACTTTTCAATGGCTGCCTGCTCGGCTTCTGTCAGCGAGCTCTCTTTGCGAGCCCACTTGGAAGTGGAGTAGTCGGCATAGCCACCCTTGCTGGTCTTGGTGATACGGAAGTCCAGACCGCGCATGAGATCTGTAGGCAGTTCTTCCAATTCTGGATCCATCAAGGCTGACTTGATGGTCTGGAAAATCTGCGGACCAATGATGAAGCGCCGGATGGGATTCTCGGGATTCTTGTCATCGGCCAAGGGATTCTCACGCACAAAGCCCTGGAACACATAACTGCGTTTCTTCCAGTACTTGCGACCCATGTCTTCAAGGCTCTTGTCCTTGAACCAAGTTCGGACCTCGGCCAAGATCGGGCAAGCCTCGCCCCACATTTCCACGCAGGGTACCTGGACCTGGACCTGTTTGGATTCCAGTTCGCCCTTGATACCTGCAAATGGGAGTTTGATCATCGCACGTTCAACCCAGAAGAAAGTGTTCTTTGGATTGCCATCGGGCAAGAAACGCACTACTGCGCTTGCGCCTTCTTCGATGTTCCAGTGGGGATAGATCGCGTTGTCGCCGCCATTTGATTGTCCGCCTTTGTTCGACTCAGCGGCTTGGAGTCGTGCGCGGATTTCTGCTAAAGATGCCATAGTATGTTTTTCCTTTCGTTGCCTATGTTAAGCCTGTATGTGCCTTGATAACGCATACCCTACAGAGTATAGCGTAACTGTATTTAGTCCGTCAACGAGTTTGAATGATTTTGTTGCCGGGAACTGCTCGATTGCCGTAGTAGTTGCCAGGCTGGGTGACATCTTTGTGCACCACGCTATTGATCAGGAAATTGGTGTCACCGCAGATGTTGAGATAGTTGCTGACCACAGTGCCGGCACCAAAAAATACATTGTCGCCAGTGGTGATACCGCCCGTGAGAGTAGCACCAGGTCCAAGGTAGTTGTTGCGCCCGGTGTGTACCGCATGTCCAAGATCGGCACGGCCACCCATGACATTGAAGTCACCCACGGTGCTGTGCCATCCCACATACACAAAGGCATATATCCAGACGCCTTGCCCCAGACAGTTGAATTCTTCTATCACTGCACTGTCATGTACATAAGTGGGCCAACGGTACAGTTGATGGTCGTGCGCAGCAAAAAAGTTCCTGCGGTACACGGTGTTGTTGAATCCCAGAAACACCTGGGCACCCTGTGGCACCAAGTGGAAGTCAGTGTATTCCAAATTGATTACCTGCTTGACACCTTCGCGATACAGCACCTGGAGGCATTCTTTAGCAAACACTCCAGAACCAATCACATAAGTGGCGTGGGCGTGATTATGGTTTAATAACATGGCTCATGAGTTGGTCGCGTTGGCGCAGTTTCTTGTTGGTGCCTGTGACCGGCAGTTGATCAACCCAGTACCATGTGACCTGATCACTGAGCCCAGAATGCATGACATTGGTCCAGGCCTCGGCGCTGTGTATCATGACAAAAGCCTCGAGTCCATGTTCGTTGCTGTTCAGCACCACGCAGTCCGTGACACCCGGCATCTGATTGATGCGATTTTCTATGTCCAAACAACTGAAAAAGCCATTGGCCGTGGGCACCAACTGCTCGCGGCGGCCGGCATAAAACAGGTAACCTTGATAGTCACGGCTGACGTAGTCACCGGTACGGTACCAACCATCTTGGAAACGAGCAGCACTGAGTTCGGGATCTCCCGCATAGGCCATGGCCAGATTGCTGTGATGCACATGCAGCTCACCAATCTCGCCTTCGCTGCAATCCTCGCCCTGATCATTGACTATGCGGCATATAGTGGGCGATGCTGGCACACCCAGGCTGCCGCGTCGCCAGTTGTTTTTGTGATTGATCACCAGCGCCCACCCACGCACTTCACCGCAGCCATAACTGTCATACACGGTGTATCCAAACCTGTCCAAGAACTGCTGGGCCATGGGCAACGGCAGAGATTCACCGGTACTGTAGACGTGTTGGAGTTCAGGATTGAAGCGTGGCTGACCGTGGTGCAGCAAAAAGCCTATCATGCGCGGAGTCAGCATGGCATGAGTGACACCATGACGATCCATGATGTCCACAAGATCTCGGTAGTCGCCCGGCGTGTCCAACACCACCATCTGCATGCCCTGTGCTGGGGCGCCCAATACATTCATGATGATGCCGAAACTGCTGGCCATTTTTACCGAGCACAACACTCGATGTTCCGGTCCAAACTCAAAAGGATTGTAGCGCGTGAATACTTCTTCCAGGCCGCGATGCCTATGCACTATGAGCTTGGGCGCACTGGTCGTACCGGAACTGGTCAGTATGATCCAGGCATCCAGGTCATGATATTCATAGATGCGGTGCAAGGGCAGCATGTCACCCTGTGTGCTGTCTACGTCATCACTGGCAATGCGGCCCACTGTGTTGATGGCACCGCTGGCCACTCTTTGTGCGTCACCCAAGGCATGGTGTATGTCTACGTGACTGCAGATGTGTTGCAGGTACGCATCGTCCACTGTGGGCATGGTGACCACGGGTACTGCACCGATCAAGATCAGGGCATGGAACAGTATGGGCCATTCCAGTGCATCGTCCATGACGAACAGCACATTTTGGCGAGGTCTGATGCCTTGAGCCAAGAGAATGGCAGCGGCCTTTCGAGACCGCTGCCATAGTTCTTCGTGACTGAGATATTGGTCACCAAAAACAAAGGCCACATCCTGACCGTTACGCAAACGGTTGGTCAGCAGCCTGGCTGATATGTTGTTAGGTTTTCGCATGCGCTTCGGGATCGTAAGTCTTGCGCATCAATAGACCACTGCCAAGGCCGTAAACGCCCATGGCCAACAACCACCAGCTCACATCCCAGATGTTTTGTTGCTGTTCATACAGCCACCAGCACACCAGTGGCGTAATACCGCCCAACATGCCGCCCAGGTTCAACACCAGGCTGGCACCCGTGGTGCGCACCTGCGTGGGGAAGATCTCGCTCACAAAGGCTGGAACTTGCGCATAGGTAAACATGCTCATGAACACAAATCCAATAATGACCGGGATCCAAGCATCGCCCAGGCTGAGGAAGTGCAGGATGGGATAGATCAACAGGAAGCTCAACACCGCCGAGATATTGAACAGTCTCAATCGATTGAACTTATCGCCCAGGTAGCCATATAGGATGGTCAAGGGGATGGCCACAGCAGCCAACACCAGTTCTACCTGTCCCAGATGGTCTCGATCCACGCCCAGTTTGTCGGCCAGGAACGCAAAGCCAAACAACAAGGCAGTAAAATCCCACACCGCGCCCAAGGCAGCAACGCCGGTGCCCAGCACAACTTTCTGCCAGTGGTCGCGCAGCACAGTGACCACGGGTGCGCGTTCTACCTTCTTGGTGGCTACAACCTTTTCAAACGCTGGTGTTTCCAACACTCGGTTACGGATGTACCAGGCGATCAAGAACAGCACGCCGCCCACCAAGAACGGTACGCGCCAGCCCCAGTCCTTGAATGTTTCGGGGCCATCAAAGAACATCAGCGTGATGGCCAGGCTGGAAGCCACCATGGCAGCCGGCAGCACAGCAGCATTGGCGCTGGTGATGGTGCCGCGCAGTGAATTTTCCTTGTGGAATTCATAGTTGATGACGTCGGTACTGGCCAGTTCCGCTCCAAAGCTCAAGGCCTGGATCACTCTCAAGGCCAGCAGAGCCAAGGGCGCTGCCACACCAATTTCAGCGTAGTTGGGCAAGAGTCCCATGGCCACTGTGGTACAGGCCGTGATCAGCAGCGTCCACTGTAGCACTGGTTTGCGCCCCACCCTGTCACCGATGTGTCCTGCAATGACACCACCCAAGGGTCGTGCTACATAGCCCGCGGCAAACACCATGAGTGGTACAAGATAACTGACTTCAGGGAAAAACACGCCCTTGAACACAATGGCGGTACAGATACTAAACAAAATCCAGTCGTACCAGCAAACGAACGCGCCCAGCACGCCCGGCCAGAAGACATTTGGCTTGAATGACATTTAGAGACTCCTATAGATTGGGGCTACCTGCCCTAGGTGCAGATATTTACAGGGTCCGAAGGGGGTCAGGAAAATTTATCGCCGAGCGAGTTCTAGTATGCGCGACAAGTCGCTACGTTCCACGCTTTCGCTGCTCATGTTGCTTTGCTTGGTCATCATGACACCGTCGGTGTCGAGATTTTCCGGCACAGACATGGCAGGTTCTTGAGTGGAAACTTGGTCCTTGATGAACGGCGCCAGCATGCTCAATCTCAGCATGACTTCTTTGTCATCCCAAATGTTGGCGCGGGGATCACGTTCAGCAAGGTCTTCCAGACGATCAAACAGTTCATCATCGCCCACGATGTCTGCCAAGGCGTCCTTGGCATTGGTGGCATCTGCGCCCACTTCCAAGGGCTCCGCCATGAGTTGCACTAGTTTTTTCTTCTGTTCAGGGGTGCGTGGTATTTCCCAAGTGCCTTCCATGACATCGCTGGCCCAGGATTCAAATTCGTTGGCTTCTTTCATGTCCATCTCCGCCAGCCGCGACAGCAGGGGCAAGGCCTCTTCTATGCGGCGGTCTAGTTTGGGTTCCGTGAACATCTCACGTATGGCTTCCACGGCCACGCTGCTGTCACGCACCTGGCTGGGATCAAAACTTTCACGCGCAGCGTGATATCCACGCTGCGTCATCATGCCACGAGCCTGGCGTTTGAGATCTTCGTAGTATTTTGTTGCCACCTCAGTCAAGGCCTGCGCTTCGTCGCCCATGGTTCTATGTCGGCTGGCGCGCAGGAACGAGCCTAGGGCTCGTATCTCGCTCATCATCTCATTGATGTGCTGTCCAAATGCATCATAAGGACTGCCGCCTTCGCTGGCATGACGTGCCAGAAGACGACCATGTGCGAGACTGCGGCTGGGCACACGGAAGCGTTCGCCATCACCGGTCTCGACAAAGATGCTTTCAATGGCACGATAACGCGCTTCGCCTTCTTCAAGGTCGCGATTGTGACGGATCATGAGGCGCACTTTCTTGGGTTCATCGCGGTAACTGACATTGCGACGTCCATAGTAACCTTCAAAAAGACCTTCCTTGATGGCAGCCATGCCCTGCATGGCGTATCGCAGACGGCCTAGATCCTGGACCTTGAAGCCCATGCGGGCATTTTTGATCGCAAAGTGCTTGAGTTGCTCCAGGAAGCGATACCAGTCGTTCTTGTCCTCGGGCTCCATGCCCTTGCCAAGATTGTCACCGTAGTAGACTTCAAAGTCACCGTTGTTGTTCAACAGTATGACCACGGTACCATAATTGCGTCCGTTGCTTTCCCAGTCAAAACTAAAGAGATCGGCCTGGCTGGGATCGGGTCTACCATCCGCGCCCACGGGCGGTTTGCCCGTGCGGCTGTCCACGGCTTCGGGCTGGAAGCCCTGGGTCACGAGGAAATCTTGTACGTCCGTGGCTAGATTGTCTTTCATACCGGGTATTTATCAATTCATCAAGACCACGAAGGGCAAGGGTTCAATCAGGGTGTCCTGGTGATCACGCATCTGTGAGTCAAGATCGCTGTGATAACTCTGCAGGACCTGCAGCATACGCACAATCAGCAGTGTGGCCATGACTAGATCATCGGTCTCGCCCGGCTTGGCAGCATAGCCTGTGCCCGATGCCACAAAGGTCTTGAGCTCGCTGATAAGGTTGCGGCTGCGTATCTGCATCCGCCGACTTTCCACGAGATTTTTCAGTTTGGCGCAGGCCGCGAGCTTGGGCTTGTTGGTGGTGTTGAAACCCTTGCGGAACCTGCGCCCTGAACCGCCTGAGCCACCGGGTTCGCTGAGGAAATAACCCTGGATGTTTTCCTCGCCGTACTCCGCAATGCTGATCAAGGCTGCTTCACCTATGGTGTTGTTTTCCACGGTGTAATAGATCTGCTGGGGATTTTTCACTACTTCGTTGATCTGGCGCACAATGTCGGCCAAGATACGTACCTGCGTGGGGATGTCAGTTCTGTTGTGTCGCCATTCCGCCACTTGCTCTGTGCCGTTGGCTTCCCATACCTGTATGGCAGCAGGGTCGCCGCCGGTGCCCAGGCTGGGATCCAGGCTCACGCAATATATGCGACCGGCCTCGGGACGTTTGTACCAGCGCACTTCACCGGTCTTGAATGTGGGATCACGGCCCTCAAGATCAATCAAGGTAGTGGGCGCGATCAAGGTCTCGTCATTGATGATGAACTCGCAGTCCATCTCGCGACGGAAACGCTCGGTGCCTAGTGCAGCTCGCTGCTGCTGAGCCCATGATTCATCCCGATCGGGGTGCTCGTTCCAGAAACTCCTGAACGCCCGGAAGCCGTTCATGCCCACTTCGGTGGGGTTGCCGTATTCGTCAACGCACTTGTTGGCACCTTTCCACAGCAAGGCAAACTGATCTTCGTCACTGTTGGGAGTTGATGTAATAATGGCCTTACCACCTGTGGCCAGCGTGGGCGAAATTGAAGTCCAAAACTCTGTGGCTATGGTGGGGCGCACGAATGCAAACTCGTCTGCGTACAGCAAGGAAATACTCATACCACGTCCAGTGTTTTCAGTTGTGGTGGCTGACACTATGCGACTGCCGTTGTCAAACGTGAGACTGCCTTTGTTGTAGTCCACGGCACCCGCACGTATGTGATCCGGCACGCTTTCATAGGCATAGCGTATGCGCTGCATAATTTCCTGTGAGCCAGTGTACTTGTGCGCGGCCACAAGGATGGTGCTGTCCGGCACAAACATAGCATACCACAATAGATAACCTGCCGCAGACGTTGACTTGCCGGTCTGGCGTGGCATCATGCTGATCACAAATCTGTAGTCGTGGTAGGTCTGTATCAACCTACGTTGATAGTCAAAAGGATGGTACAACATACGTCCACGCACCGGATGCTGTATGAAAAAGAAATTGTCCAGGAAGTACATGGGTCCCGTGACGGGATCTGCGCACCGGGCAAATTCCTGTATCTGCTGGTCAGTGTATACCGCAGCACTGTGCGGAGCCTTGACTAGAGTGACTTCGCCGGGTTTGGCCATATTATTTCACATCAACTGCTCGTTTGCGAGTGCAGTCAAAGATATATACCTTTTCTTCGATCCAGGTTTTTTCGTTATCAAAACTGATGGGCACCGAAACCTCGTGCCAGGACACATCAAACCCTGTACGTGCCAGAAGACTGAGCCACATCTTGAGACCCAACACGCTGTAGTGGTTAAGTGAATTCTCGTGATGGCGCTCGCAATCGGGCTGTGGTACTTCTATGTAGAGTCGACCGCGTGGCTTCAGCACTCGATTCCACTCCAACAGTGTGATGTAGGGAAACGGGCTATGCTGCAGGCTTTGTCTAGCCCAAATCAAGTCCACGCTTTCATCCAGCTCTGATAGAAAGTTCATGTCGCCCTGACGCACCTTGTGTGATTTGGCCTTGCATTGTTCAGCATCGTCTGGACTCAGCGTGACGCCAATGACATCAGAAAAATCGCGTGACTTCATTTCGTCTAGGAAATAACCGGGCCCGCAGCCCAGATCCAAGATCACAGCATCTTTGGGCAGATTCATGGCATCCACAAACTTGGACACAACGTCTTTGGTTAGAGTGGCATGATAGGAAGAATCTCCTTCCCCGCGTGCATGGGTAAGAACAGTCTCGTAATAAAATTTCAGTTTGATATGGTTCATGACGTGCCTTGGTTGAGCACGTTATTTACGGTGGCGCGTGGGACCTACAGGCTTTTCGCCGGTGAGATAGGGCAGACTGAACCAGAGTTGGAACCAGGCCGGTGTGCCGGGCTCTATGTTGTGCTGCTTCATGAGGCGGGCTTTTTCAGCCGCAGTGACCGAGATGTTGCTGCCCCGATCTTGCTCGCGCACGCTGTTCCCCCAACCTGATCGACGTATACCAGCCAGGCGCTGTAGTTGGTCTATTGACACCATGACTGTTTGGCTTCTCCGTAATATTCACGGGCGAATCCATTGCGTATGAGCTCGGAGCGAAGGCTGGTGCCATTCAACAATATGTCGCCCAACACACGGCCGCCAAACTTGTCCCAACCATACAATATGACTTGATGTTTTTCAGCGGTGGCCACGGCGTTTTTTGTAAACGCTGATGCGGCCTGGCCGCGTTGCTCTTCACTGGGACATTGGGCACGAAAACCTTTTTCTGGTGTGTCTACACCATAGATACGCACAGCCAATTCGGGGCGAAGTGGGGCGGGCAGATATGGTGCCGATATGACCACAGTGTCGCCATCGTTGACACGGATGATCTTGGCGTCATAGGTCACACCTTGGGGCATGCGTTGTGCCAGAGCCAACGCCGGTAACATGAAAATTACAAGCCAGAGTTTTTTCATTTTCTTCTCTCCCATTTCAAACTTGTACCACAGTGACTATGACGCTGGGCACCACAGGGCCTGGACCTTCGCTGGCCAGTGCCACGATATCAATTCCCGCAAAACTACTCCACCAGGCCAACTTTACATAGTCACCGGCTGCCAGGGGCTCCACGTAGTTCCAGCCAACAACCACTTTGTTGTTGTTGCCTGTAAAGGTCGTCACTCCACCGGAGTCGGGCACCGTGGTGCCATTTTTTTCCAGCCATATCTCCATGTTGTGTGTGCCGCCGCCGGTTTGTAGGAATTGTGCGCTGAATTGGATGTCATAAACACCAGCAAAATCCACGGTGATTTCGTCGCCGTTGACTATACTGACATGATTGTTGCTGGAGGTTGTGCCCAACTGCATGTAGTTGACATTGCCTGTATCGTTGTTTTGACTGGTGGTGTCATAGAATGATCCGTAAAACTTTGTGGCATTGGCATTGGCCAGCAATACCAGATTGCCGTTGTTGTCACCAGCATATAAGTTTAGAGCGGTTTGTTCTACCACCAATTCAGCAGGTCTTGCTGTGCCGTCATACTGCTGCACAGAGACCTGTGCGTTGTCCTTCATGGCCGCACGGCTGATACCAGTGATGTTTGAATATGGTGGTGGAGGAATGGCCATTAGATATCACCGTTAATTGGTGAGTTCCTGCCAGCCAAATTTATACAGCACATCGCCGTTGGTCTGAGTGTAGGCCACGCACAGTGTGAGGGTTTCAGGATTGCCGTTGACATCTCTGGCCAACTGCAACCTCTTGGCTACATCTTCACTGATTGACACTTCGTCTCTTGAACTGCTCAGTCCTTGGTAAACCACTGTGCCGTCTGTGATCACATTGGAAGTTTTCACTGTCTGCACCACAGAGTTTGGCACATTGCTCCAGGTCACATTGCCGATGTTGGCTCCCTGGACCAGTTGAAACTCCCCATATCTCACATCCAACAACAAGATACCAATCTGACTGGGCAATACCACGGCATCAGGATAGGCAGGGTTGAGTCGGATGCTGGCCAAGGCAGTGAGTGTGTTGGCTCCCGAGATTCTAGTCACCGAAGTGTTGTTGGTCACATACTGAACCTTGGTGCTGGGACTAAATCCACCTTCGCTAATCACCGTGGAGCAGATCTGCTTCATGGTCCTGGGCGCAACAATCGCAGAGGTATTTGTTATT
>Ga0129333_10001704_pt1 | contig 20144 bp, 31 predicted proteins | sample CPB6_08_DNA_FD_94474 | JGI IMG/M metagenome (GOLD analysis project Ga0129333, IMG submission 94474) | Freshwater to marine salinity gradient microbial communities from Chesapeake Bay, USA - CPBay_Sum_0.6_0.8_DNA | ecosystem: Environmental > Aquatic > Marine > Coastal | place: USA: Chesapeake... | reverse complement strand
CATTAGGTAAGCACTCAACAACTCGGCCGCGAACTTGTATTAGATCTTCTTTACTCATCAATAATTCATTAAAAATTTTAAACGATTTTTTATTGACTCTTGAACAGCACTTTCGGCCGGCTCTTGTTCTTCGGCAGGATGTTGCTGCTCGTAGAGATTGGGATCAGTTACAACATATTGGCTAAATGTTGCTTCATCGAAAGGAAATTGATCGTCGTGACCCATAGTACGGAATTTCCATTCTGAAATTCCAGTTAATTTACTACTGTCGCCGAGCATACCTGCTATAGCAGCAAGAGATTCTGGATTTCTTTTTAGCTCAACATAGACTAAGTATCTGCCTTTAGAATCTGTTGCTGGGCTAACTTCGACATCCTCAAATGCATGAACACTGTTTTCTAAAAAACGAGCTAAGTCATGTGCAGGAGTTCTGTCATTGACTGCGATGCTGAGAACAATGTAATCTCGATCTTCGCCTAGTTTGGTCTTGTGCATGTCAATAAGTACGCAGTCGTCGACTAGCCACTTTAAGTCATTTTCGCTGAGATGCTCTTTAAGTGTTTTGTTGCTGTGTTGTTTCATCGGCTGCATTACCTTTTGCTACTTCGTCACTGCTGAGATTTTCATCATAGGCATCGGTGACATCATCAAGATCGATACTTGTATTACCTGCTTGTACTTTTTCTGTTTTCTTTTCGTCAACGAAATGTCTCGGCATGCTAATTTTAACTAGCCATACAGGACTTTTGATAACCTTGGCGTTTAGGCGACCGTCTTCGTCAACTTCGTAACTTTCTTCGCCTTTGATTCTGCCTACTTGGCGAAGTGTATCTTCTCCCCACCAAATTTTACAACCATGATCAACTAGGCGTTGAGCACCTTCTGGATCAGGCATTAGTTTATGTGGGTACATTAGTGTAACAGTTATCCAATAGCGATCAACTTTAGGACCTTCGACAATTTCACCTTTGATCCAGTTCTTGTAAACATAAACATCTAGTTCATCAAAAACTCGTTCAAACTCAACAAGAATATCTAAAATATTCTCGCTGCTATAAACATCATCCAAGGTGGTATAAATTAGATCAATATCAATCATAAGTTTATTTATGCATGTCGAATTAGAAGGTGCCGCCGTCTATAGTACTGGATTCTGATATCAAGTCAGTTGGAATATCCGTTAAATCATTGTAACTGCCTGTTGTAGCTATAGCAGCTAATGTTGGCTTACCAGTGACTTCTGTCCAACTTACGGTTGTTAAGTAACCCGAATCGTTAGCGAATGCGCTGACATTAGTTGGCTTATTTAACAAATCATTGTAACTGCCGCTAGTTGCTACAGTTGCTAATACAGGTGCAATATAAGAAATTACACCTGTACTGCTATTGTAGTTTAAAGATCCAGTGGCTGATATTGCTGCCCTAGCACGAATATCGGTATAATATAAATTAGTGCTACCTTCTGGAATGTCATCAGTTACTAATGCACCGGTAGCAGAGCTAGCAACGTTATCAACATACTGTTTAGTAGCTGCGTGTAAAGCATTTGTAGGATCGTTGTGAAGTGTTAAGAAACCTGTCATTGTTGACCCGGTTTTTAACACAACCGAAGCAGCAAAATTGGGGTTATTTCCTAGGGCCGCTGCTAATTCATTTAATGTGTTTAAAAGACTAGGTGCCGAATCAATTAAATTGCCAATGGCAGTGTTAACATAGGATTCTGTGGCCAGACCATCGGCGTTAAAGGATATTGTTTTGCTACCGGCATCATATAAAATTCTGCCTGTAGACGATACAATTCCCGAGTCGCCTGCTGGGCCGCGGTCTCCTTTATCTCCCTTTGGGCCGCGATCTCCTTTAGGTCCTTTAAGATACGCATAATTTTTATATGAAATAACAGACATTAAAAAATCCTCGTTTCTAATATTTACCAAAAAATTGTATTATTAATGGTCCCATTTTAATCTTATGGTAAATATTAATGTGGACGGCAAGACCCATAGTCAAACTAATCATCCTATACACGGAGGCATTAGAATGACAAAACGACACAAACGTGTTCAACCGCAAGAACACGCCGCAGTTCTGCATATTGAAAAATACCGCAAAGAACGCCAAAAGCAAGTACAAATCCTGCCCAAAAACTTGCGTCAGGAAGATTATCTTGCTCTGCTAGAAAACGACAAAAAACCTATAGTTTTTGCTATTGGACCAGCTGGTACTGGCAAAACTCTGTTGGCTTGTTTACTAGCAGTGAGGGAACTTAAAGCAGGCAGAATTGAAAAAATTATTATCACAAGACCAGCAGTCAGTGTTGACGAACAACACGGATTCCTGCCAGGCACGCTTATTGAAAAGATGCAGCCCTGGACACGCCCTATCTTTGATGTATTTGAGCAGTATTGGGCCCCAAAATACATTGAAAATATGATAGAGGAGAATGTGATTGAGGTTGCACCTTTAGCCTACATGAGAGGACGCACATTTGAAAACGCAATAATTTTAGCAGATGAAATGCAAAACGCTACTCCAAGCCAAATGAAAATGTTGTTAACACGCATTGGTAATAACAGTAGAATTTTTGTCACTGGCGACTTAGCTCAGCACGATCGCGGCTACGAAGCCAATGGACTAAAAGACTTTACTACCAAGCTACAATCAACATCTAGTAAGATGATAGGTGTAGTAGAATTTGAGCAGAGGGACGTAGAGCGTCACCCTGCTGTTGCTGAGGTTTTAAAGATTTACGGCGAAAATTAAACTGTTTGACTAGGGTCTTGCGGTTCTACAGTTTAAAGAATACCTCGGCGCAGTCGGTCTAGCTTGACCATCGTTGCGCTGAGATTGATTTCCGGATCACCACACAAACTGTGGTTAACCATACCTTCCTTGATAATAACGATAGCTAGATCTTGTGTGTCAGGATCTTCGCCCCAAAATTCTAAATTACGATATAGAAACTTAAAGACTTCCTCGTATTCCTCCATACCGATCTTTTTGCAGATATGCTCGCGAGCCTGACGAATTCGGCCGTTTTGTATCATAGCAATAGCTTCTAGTTTCCATTCGCTAGTATCTGTATTCTGTCCTGCACTGGGCAGTATTAGTTTACCCGAACTGCTGTATTGTTGAGCACTATTGATTGCTTTACGCAGATCGGGATACATGACTTTAACGAAGTTAGTTAAATCGTCAACTTCAAAATCCCGACCTTCCTCGGCAAGAATACTAGCCAGTCGAATTTTAAATTCGTCTTCGCTAAGTTGATGAAAGCTAAATCCCTGGCAACGGCTATGCAACGCCGGCATAATCTTATGTGGCATATTGCAGGTCAAAATAAACCTTGCTACATTGCTGTACTGTTCTAGCATACCACGCAATACTGCCTGTGCGTTAGGACTGAGATAGTCTGCTTCGTCTAGGATAATAACACGAAAGTCGCCAAAGGCCATGCTGCGACAAAAGTTAGTGACTTTATCACGCAGGTTTTCCACGCCAGTTTCGTGACTGGCATTGATGAACATAATATCTGCTTTTTGTACTTCTAGTTCGTTGCAAAGCACACGAGCTAGTGTAGTTTTGCCAGTGCCCGGCGGCCCGCTTAGTAACAAATGTGGAATGTTTTTGTCATGAATCCATCCTTCGACCATAAGTTTTTGGCTAGGATCAATCCAAACATAATCTTTTGCGGTGGCGGGGCGATACTTCTCAATCCAGAGATAATTGTTAGTAGTCATAGGACTATTGTAAAATAAAGTCTAAGAAAAGTCAACTTCAGCGAGCGCCAAAGTCTTCGGCAGTATGTGTTGCACCGCCGAGATCGAAACTTTCACCAATAATAGTATCGGTAGGGGCTTCGTCTTGTACTGCCAAAATACCATTGGGATCAATTTTTTGAAATTTAAGCACTGATCCATCTTCTTGGCGAACTTCGATAGTCATTGTCCAACGACCATGTTCGCACAATATCCACTGTCCGGGCTTGACATAATCAATATCGTCTGCTACTTTCCATACTTGACCCCAACGAGGGCGAATACCATGATCTTTACCATTATCGTCTCGAAGTACGATTCCTGATGCAGTAACACGCTCACCTACTTCAAGTTGAGCAAAAATATTTCCCGGTAACGGTCTAACTTTCAATTATAAATCTCCCAAATTTGGTTCTCTGTCAATATTAACTTTAGATTCATCTTGAGCTACAACTTCGATACTGCCATCGGCAAATTTAATTTCCCAATGCTTGCTTCCGTCGGCGCTGACAATTTCTCTACGACCTACTTCGTATTCGGACAAATTTAAGTTAACTTTTTTACTTTCCGTACTTGAATTGTTCGAGGATCTGCTATCAATCTGTTGATGACTGGCAATAATTTTGCCGCCAGGCCCGATTAAATCTCCTCGAGCATTTCGGCCACTGTTGCCAACAGCAATTGTGTCTCCTTGCGAAGCAGCAAAAGATTGCATGTTAAATTCGCGGCCTCGTGCAGTTCTGTGTTTCATTTTAGAAATTCCTTAATATCCAAATTAAATTTAAAACTGTTAATTCTATGTACGCCTATCAAGTATAGCACATAACTAGCAATACTACTGCCACGACCGACTCCGTAGATTACATCGTTAGTTCTTAATAGTTTAACAAAATAACATAAAAAACGCAACAGATCCAATAGATCTCGTTTTTTAAATTCTTCTAACTCTCTATCCACTCTCTGTAATTCTGGCTCAGTTAGATTATGTGTGCTGACAATATAATCTTTAATATCTAAATTTTTATATTCGTCAGGCATGATCCAGTCAATGCCGTCAGTTGCAGTATCAACTGTAAAAGGAACATCAAGTCCGTAGCTTTTACATTGAGCTTGAAAATTAGCGAAGCTGTTTATATTGCGAGGCAAAATTTTTGCCTGCCGATTTGCCAGCATCAGTTCTATTATATCGTTGTCTTCAATATACATATTGCCCGAATTATCTAACATTATCCGATACTTAAATAATCATTAAAATCATCGCCGGCGGATTTTTGTTTAATTCTTAGTTCCTGTTGTGCTATTCTACACTCTTGTAGCAAAAAGTCAAATTGACCGAGTATCTGCGGATTAGCATTAGCTCGCAAGGCAACATTCATTTTTTTAATGAGTTCGCGCTCTCGCTCCATGAGAGCTTGCAATTGTTGTTCAACAGTTGGTTCGGTCATTGTTTGAAATTAACACTTTCGCCACAGCCGCAAGCGCCTGCTTCGTGTGGGTTGACTAAGATTAATCTATGTCCTAATAAGGATGATTTTTCTAATTTGACTTCGCTGTCAATAACATAAGGCAATACTTTTTTGCTGACAATTATATAATAACTGTTATTTAAATTTACCAAATGATCACCCACGGCTGCGTTAACAGGATTCCAAGTATACTTGTATCCGTTGCAGCCTTGTGGCTCCAAACCCAATTCAACAGCAGGCATGCCTGCGCGATCTAACATTGATGTTATGTGAGCTTGGGCCTCGGGCGAAACATTTAGTATGTTCATATCTTAGCAAGAGTCTTGACTAGTTCTTCTTTGCTAGCACGGGCTTTAACAGCAACGCCATGAGTAGCAGCGATATCTAACAATTCTTTTTTGGTCTTTTTATTCAACTCTGCTTTTTTGTACTTGGCCTTAACTGTAACCGGAGCAACTTCTGCTACTAGAGGTTCAGCAGCTGGCGTTTCTACAACTGGTGCAGGTTCAGCTACCGGAGCTTCAATCTTATAAGGTGCAGCCTTTTCTTCAGCAGCACGAGTAGCACCATCTAGTGGATGCGGTGTTGTTGTGGACGCTGAGCTATTCTTGCCAAGGATCCAATCTAGAATTTTCTTGATCATAATCAAACATTCCCATTTCTAAACGAGCCTCCTCGCTGACACGCTCGGGTGTCCAAGGGGGATCAAAAACTACATCTACTGATACAGTTCTATTAGTATTTAACTCTTCTAACGCTTTTTCCGCTTGCCATTGCACCTCTTGTGGAATCTCCTCCGCACTAGGACAAAAGGCACTAGTTAAAGTCATGACTATTTTAACATCATTATCATCAACGGTCAACTCGTAGATAAGACCTAGGTCGTAGATGTTTACCGGAATTTCCGGATCATACACACCTTTTAGGTTAGCGATAATTCGACTATGTATTTCGTCGTTCATAAAGTTTTAATTTTGGCTATTAGATTCGCTACACCATTTTGGCGTCCCATACTTAGCAATGGAGCCAGTCCAATGTCCGAGAGTGTATTTAACGAAAATTCTTTACGCTGTTCATCGGTAGCTTGATTGTACCAATTACAGATCATACAAGCGATACCATTGACAATACTGCTTTCACCCCAAGCCCATAGTCTGCTATCAATCTTTGCTACCCAGAGTGGACTTGTACAGCCTTTTACCAAATTAACATCAGTGTGATATTCAGAACTTAATCCTACAATGCCAGTACCATAATCAATAATCCATGAATACTTTTCCATAGGATCATCTATGGCAAAGAAATCATCAAACATTTCATCGAAGCTTTTCATGTACCTGCACCAATGTATCGAAAGTTCGTTCTATATCAGTCGCTCTAGTATAAGCTGCCCAACTAAGTCTAATTAATCCCCGATTCGCGGAGATTGAATTGACCAATGGTTCGGCGCAGAGTTTGCCTGTTCGAACCATAATGTTTCTAGCATCTAACATATAAGCATAGTCTTCCACTGCACCCACTGTGGGAATAAGACAGACTAAGCCTGTTTCACTGTGTGTTACAGGCCTAAACATGCCAATGGGAATATGGTCATGTACAAGCTTAGTAATTGCAATGTCATGTCTGGCTATTTCTTCTTGATTGGTCATTAGCCATTTTACTAGGCCAGGCATGGCAGATATGGCACTGAGATTCTGTGTGCCGCTTTCAAACCTACCAGCAGTTGTTTGCCAAACCACATTGTCAAATTCTACATTAGTGACACTACCGCCACCTGGCCTCACGGGCTCGGAGCGTTGCCATCGTGGACTAATAATCAAGCAGCCTAGCCCAGTGGGCCCATAAATTTTATGCCACGACCATGCCACAAAGTCAAAACCCGTAGCATTAAACGGTCGCTTTCCTATTAGCTGACTGGCATCTAATATACTAGTGCAACCATATTGTTTACTGAGTCGTTGTAGTTCATCCAAATTGTTAACAATACCTAAGACATTGCTAACGGCTGAAACAGCCAAGATCTTGGGATTTTTGTCTTCGGCTAGATCTTGTTCTAGTTTATCAAGTTTGAGCTGGCCTGATAGGTCTATGTCAATGTATTTGATTTTAAAGGCACTGTTATTAAATGCCAACAATCTTAAGGGCAAAAACAAGCTATGATGACTGTCGCGGCCGATATAAATTGTTGCTCGACTGTACTCTTGTTTAATAATTTCTACAGCATCGTGGAGCCCTTGACTAGTACCACTGTTAAACACTACAGAGTTAGCAGCATCACTGATGCCTAACCATTGAGCAACAAGTTCCTTGGCATTATGATACTGTTGATCGATCCAAGTGCCCATTTTGTGTCCGCTACGATGAGCATTGGCTATGCAGTGAATATTAAAATTATTTTGGTGATCAATAACTGTGCCTAGCGTTTGACTAGTAGCAGCACTGTCCAAATAAGTTATATCCGGATTATGTTGAAAGAACGGAAAATCATTGATCAAGTTGGGCATGTTCTAATAAACTTTGTTTTACTAATTCTTTGTAATCTTTGACTCCTCTTGTAGCCAAGTAATATTGCTCTGCAGGTTTAAGAATTCCCAGAGCATTTCCGTGAGTGGCAATAACATCACTATTGGCAATAAACATTTCAGGTCTAGCAGAAATTTTACTGCGATCAAAAGGCCAACTACGAATCTGAATATCAGTTTTTACCTTGGGAATATTTTTTTCTACATGCAAGCTACAAACACAGTCTACCTGACTTGAGTTTTCTGCAAAAATATAAATCTTTACAGTGAACTCGCTAAAAGCCAGAGGTTTTAAATTAATTTTGGCCGAGCACTTATCTTGCGTTTGAACAAAAAATAATTCTAAGTCAGTAGTAGGCACTACATCCAATTCAACAGATGATTGATCAATGTATAACAATCGCCGCGGAAACTTAAAGGATTCTGCCATTTTCTAGTTCAATTTGATTATTAGAATATTTTTGTTGTAGCTCTTTATCGTGTGTGACTAACATAGTATAGCCGCCTTGTTGACTATTTGCTGTAATCAAATCTATAATTCGTTGTCTGCTATTTTGCTCGAGTCCACTATCAGGTTCATCTAATAGCAGTAGCCTACCACTAAACATTTCAGCCTGCACTAACTCGTTCTTCTTGCGTTCTCCGCCACTTGCTCCGTTATTAAATTGTCGCTTAGTCCAATCGTCTGGTAAATTTAAATCAGAAAATTTTGCCTTAGCTGTGTCAATTAATTCTCGACGACTTAACTTTGTAGACTGTAAATTATTAATTTCATTTAACAATGTCATTGTATTTACGCCGTCAATGGTAGGCGGTGTTTGATGAAACATAAACACACCTTGTTGTGCTCTAGCATGACATTCTAAAAGTTGCAAAGCAATGCCATCTAGATCGATAAAGCCGGCACTGGTAATGTCTGGCCTGCCCATTACAGTGTGTAACAGGGTGCTTTTACCACTGCCGTTGTGGCCGGTGATCAGAAGAACATCGCCGGGCATCATTTCGATATTGATGTCTTGTAGAATTTGCTTGTTATTAATATCTGCGGTTAAATTTGTAATTTTAAACATTATCCAATGCTGCCTTCCATTTGTACTTGCAGCAGTTTGTTAGCCTCGGCAGCAAATTCTAAAGGTAGTGTATTTAGAACGCTGCGACAAAAGCCATTGACTATTATACTAGCTGCTTGTTCAGAATTCAAGCCTCTAGTTGCCAAATAGTATAATTCTTCTTCGCTGACACGACCCGTTGTAGCTTCGTGCTCAATTTGACTAGTGTTGTTTGAGATTTCAGTATAAGGGATAGTATTGCTCTGACTATTATTACCAATCATTAAACTGTCACATTGCGTGTAATTGCGTGAGTTTTTAGCAGTAGGTGCAATACGAACTAAGCCGCGATAAGTGTTTGAACTATGTCCTAAGCTGATTCCTTTGCTGATGATTCTACTTCGAGTGCCTTCACCAATATGAATCATTTTTGTACCAGTGTCGGCCTGTTGGCGGCCTTTTGTGACGGCCACCGAGTAAAACTCTCCCACTGATTCACGACCCTGGAGTATGCAACTGGGGTATTTCCAAGTGACAGCTGATCCTGTTTCCACTTGAGTCCAACTAATTCTACTCCGTTCACCACGACAGCGCCCCCGCTTGGTAACGAAGTTGTAGATGCCTCCTCGACCTTGTTCGTCTCCGGGGTACCAGTTTTGTACAGTTGAATATTTAATCTCTGCCCGGTCAAGGGCAACAAGTTCGACAACTGCGGCATGTAACTGATTCTCGTCACGCCGGGGTGCTGTACATCCTTCCAAATAAGATACATAACTGTCCTTGTCTGCTATGATTAGCGTTCGTTCAAATTGTCCTGTGCCCGAACTGTTGATTCTAAAGTAAGTTGAAAGTTCAAGCGGACATCTTTTACCAGGTGGTATATAAACAAAACTTCCGTCACTGAATACTGCGGAGTTGATGCAGGCAAACCAATTGTCTTTTTGCGGTACAACTGTGCCTAAATACTGTTTGACTAATTCAGGGTGTTCGCGAACTGCTTCAGTAAAACTACAAAAGATAATTCCTTCTTCTGCTAGTTTTTCTTTATAAGTTGTGCCTATGCTAACACTGTCATAAACAGCATCAACAGCCACTCCAGCCAGTGCTGCTCGTTCGTGTAAGGGAATTCCTAACTTTTCAAAGTCAGCCAGAATCGCAGGATCTACTTCGTCAATGCTGTTATACTGTTTCTTAGGACGACTGTGATAGTATATGTTATCGTAATCGGGTCGAGCGTAATTTAGTTTAGCCCAATCGGGTTCCCGCATTGACTGTAATTTAGACAAAGCATCTAATCTCCAAGCTAACAGCCATTCGGGTTCGTTGTTCTTACTGCTGATTAAACGAACAGTAGCCTCATTGAGTCCACGGCCCGACAGCTCAGTGTCAACATCTGTAGTCCAACCAGCGGTGTATTCTTGATTAAATTCGTTCATTACCATCTCAACATAAACATCATTTTTTCTTCTTTTGTTTTAAACTCTAGCACCATGCCGTTCAATGCCACTTCAATTCCACTTGCGGCCGCCCAGGACTTAATGTCGTCTTCGTTTTCCATATACCAATTTGGATCAGTTACCAGCAGCAAATGATAATTGTGATATTTGTCAATGTAAGCATCGATATATTTGATACCTTGGTCTTTTAACATTTGACAAACCGAATTGGCGTGCCGCATAACATGTTCGTACCTATCCCCGGCCGGTTCTGAAATTGCAATTTCCCAGCAGCATTTACTACTGTTCCAGTAGGCACGATTTTCATTCATTTAGGTTGATAGTAAAACATATCATCGTCGTAGCATCCTTGCCAATCTGCGACAGGATCGCGATGTAAACTTTCTTCGCGTAAAATAGCATAGCCCATTTCTGGTAAGTCTTGTACAGTGCAGCCGAGCTTAATATTTTTTTCGGCCAAATAATGCTTTAGGCCCTGGACATGACCATCTTCCATATCATAGGCAAATTGACTGGCTTGATCCATAATGTTAGGCACAGCAAAGTACATGACATCATCGATTATGCCGGCCGTACCGCTATATGTGCTTTCGGCGAAAAAACCATCTTTATCATTCTTTAAAAGAAAGTTAGCAATCTCCTTGCCCATTTTTCTACTGGGTCGCAGTAAAAGGTCCGGACGCATTTTTACAATTAAGTTAAATTCAAGGTTAGTAGCTTTTTGAAAGTCATGTAACACTTCAATGCTTCTACGCCAAGAGTAATGCATAGGATTCCATGCCGTGGATTTTTTCTGCTCAAAAACTTCATCATAATTCTCAATGACAAACTTGCCATTTAGAGAATATAGCCCTGTAAACCTAGCAAATACTTCGTGAGTCAGCGGATAGCCATCTCGATGTATGCCATTGGCATTGTAAGGCTTGCGTGTATTGTTGTTCCATGTGTGACAAAAGAACATGCAGTTGTCCCACAATTCACCAATATAATTTTTTATATTAGGAAATGCTTCAACACCTGTTCTAATTTGTCCGCTAAAACATACAGCGATTCTCATCGAGTGTCGCCCCACTTTAACTTATAGAATAACGCATCGTCGTCGTCGAATGTTCCGGTCACATAGTACTTATAGCCGTAGTTTGTAATTTCTAAGTACTGATTGTAAACAAGGTCGTGGGCATGAGCTTTTACCCAACGACCTTGCTCAGTCTGTTCAAAATCGTACCAAGCGGCACCTAAGTAAACTTCTGGATCTTCTACATCGCCGAGATTAAAAGTCTTAACTAGCAGTTTGATCATTTAAACAAAATTAGTGCCATTAGGCCAGCTTGAATAACAAAGCCCAAGCCAATAGTAACAATGTTTAGCAGATCCCGACTGATAGCAGCCTTAACGAAGAACAAGAACAAACCTGCCCATACAGCCAACACAAGATCAACTGGGGGAAACTTGGCCATTTCTCCCGAAACTAATGTAGCCAACAATGTTGGAATAGTAGCAAAGTGAATTAGGATCACAGCAATCCATCCCAGTGTTTCGGCACTGACTCGAACTAAATGTTCTTTAATGGTTTGAGAGGCATCGTTAAAAAGTTTGCTGGTAAAATCAATAGCAGTCTTAATCATAGGTTCTTTCCTGGCTTATCACTGTAAAAAATATGGCGACCAATTTTGGCTACCTTTTCCTTGTTCCATCCGGGACTGACATAGTCCGCATGATAGTACATGGCATTCTCTAGGCTAGGAAGACGAAAGCCTTCCAGTAGAACTTTTTTAGCAACTTCCATGCTTTCATTATAGACAGCACGGTGCTTGGGTTTTAGTGTAGCGGGGTTTTCGCAGTACCAACTGAATTGGCAAATCACTTTATCGTACACAACATTCTTCTGATAAATGACTCGGCAAACATCGCCGGGGAACTTTCCGCTTTCGGCTCTGTTCAGTGTGACCTGTGCCACCCCCACTTTACCTTCGAAAGGCTCGCCGCCGGCTTCAAAGTAAATGTTTCGAGCTAGACATTCTAATTGTCTATCTCGCATCTCTGCTGTTACAGGATGCATGGTTTTAGCTGTTGCAGCTTTGACGGAGTCGAGCTTGTAGTTGATTACCTTGTAAGCAATCCAGGCTACAGCAATTGCTCCGATGACGATCAACAGCGTTTTTAAAATTCGCAGCATTAAATATATCTCCTTGATATCGTGGATTATTTACATATCCACTTATGCGTAACCGTAATAATAGCAGTTTATGAAATGAATGTCAAACTATTTGGTTACTTTGTTGATTTAAGAATTGATTCGAGACTGTTCAAACTGAATTTGTCGCCGGTACCAACGATACACGACCATTGCTCGGCAATTTGTAAAATGGTCCAGCCTCCGGATTTTTCATTGGCAAAAATTACAAAGGTAGTGGTATTGTCGCCGTCTTTGCTTGTTCCTGCCCAAACTGGTTTTTCTTTAAACTGTTCTCCCATAATTACCGCAGTAACTTTTTCGGTTAGATCGCACACTACAGACTTTTTAATCACTAATTGGGCATTTATAGTAGTAGTTAATGTTACCAAACTAGCGAAAATCAGGGATTTTATAAGGCTTTTCATTAACTTATTTAGCGGCATGGTTATATAAATACCTGTACATAATATGGATACTTTACTCCTATTACTACTGCTACAAGTCAAACATTGGTATGCTGACTTTGTAATTCAAACCTACATGCAGACTGTTAAGAAGGGCGTGTGGTTGCATCCTGTTGGCATCAGCCATAGTTGCGAGCATATGGCAGCAACTTATGTTGTGCTACTGGCCTTTAGTCTGTTTGTTACTCCATTAGATGGCCTTGCTATATTACTGGTGGTCATAGGCGAAGGTTTAATACATTACCTTGTTGACTTTGTTAAAGTTAAATATGGTTGTAAGGACATGACCAAGCCGTTGTTTTGGAATCAGTTTGGTCAAGATCAAATGGCACATCAAGTCTGCTACTTAATAATGGCAGCTATTTTACTACATATATAACTCCACCCAAAATCTCCGTAAATACTACAATAGTATTATACTGACAGGAGGTTTAGATGAAGAAAATTATTTGTGCTTTAGCACTGATACCACTGGCAGCTCATGCCGAATTAGTGCAGCAATTTAGAAGCCCTAGCTTCAACGGTATTGGCTGGAGCAGCCATGTGCTGACTATTGACAGCATCGAAAAAAGCCGACGCGACAGTATTGAAGCACAGAAAAAGGCAGACATTGCCAAAGCCGAAGCAGACTTACTAAACACTCCATTGAATAGATTTATGAGTCTATTTCAAAGTCAAGTTTATGCTCAGTTAGCTACTCAACTAAGCAACAATTTGTTCCAAAATAGATGTGCAGCACCAGATGGTAGTGCTGTACCTGGATGTGTAAATCCTATTACAGGAACATTCGTGTTAGACGGCAATACCGTGACATGGCGTAAAACAGAAACTCATGTTGTATTAACAGTAGTTGATGCCAAAGGAACTGTTACAACAGTTACCGTACCGATAGCAAGTTTTGGATTCTAATATGAAGAATATTTTTAAATTTAGCATGATCGCTATAGCAGCGGCGGCACTAACAGGTTGTTCAACAGTTCGTCCCTTCGGCGAAGTAAACCACGGCGAAGAACCAAAAGTAACACAGACTATTAACAAAGATTTTAATCAAATCCCTGCCCCTGCAGCAGCTCCTATTACTGTGGCAGTTTATAGTTTTAAAGACATGACAGGACAACGCAAACCCAGTAATACACTAAGTTCATTTAGTACTGCGGTTACACAAGGTGCTGAGGCTTATTTAATTAAGAGTCTGAGCGAAGTTGGTAATCGTCAATGGTTTACAGTTGTTGAGCGTGTAGGCTTAGACAACCTTTTAAAAGAGCGTCAGATGATTCGCCAAACACGAGAAATTTATGAAGGCCAGAATGCCAAACCTTTACCTCCAATGCAACTAGCCGGAGTTATTATCGAAGGCGGTATTATTGATTATAACAGTAATACAAAAACAGGAGGCACAGGTGCTCGTTGGCTAGGTATTGGCCCTTATACTCAATACACACAAGACATTGTTGTTATTAGTTTACGCTTAGTCAGTGTACAAACTGGCGAAGTATTAACTAATGTCACAGTGGAAAAGAATTTATTAAGCTCAGCTGAAGGCGTAACAGCCTTAAGATTTTTTAATCAACAGACTCGTGCTTTTGAATTTGACAGCAGCCAAACATTCAATGAACCAGGCAACTATGCGCTAAGAAGTGCAATCGAAGCTGCTGTGTTAGAATTAATAAGATCTGGAGAGAGACAGGGTCTTTGGAAATTCAAAGAACCCGAAAAGAAAGCTGAACCAAAAGTCGAAAAGACATCTACTAGTTCAAGACCTGTAGTCGTTGACTCTAGGGGAAGTCCAGTTTTCAGTGGTCATTAAATGACAGAAAGGCGTAATATGAAAAAATTACTTATTGCAGCGGTTATTTCATTTGCTTACCCAGCAATGGCACAGACAGCAGTCACAGCACCAACCGCTCCGACAATTCCAGCAACTGTAACAGTTAGCCCTAACGCTGTAGCAGCTCTGGGTATTGCAACTACCAACCGTGTTTTCATTGATCAAAGCGGCGACAATCCTAATGTCAATGTAACACAAGATGGTACAGGCAATAAACAAGGTAGCTCAGCTCGTCCCATCTACTTGCGTGGTATCGATCAAGTTATTGTTACAAAACAAGTTGGTATTAACAACGAAATTAACTTAGAAGTAGTAAACGATTCAACTGGTGCTAACAAAGGTGCTAAGGTAACTATTCAGCAAACTGGCGACAATAACAAAGTTGATGCAGCTTGCGGATACGGCAATGCCAGCACAGGTAGCCCAGCACTAACAGGCTGTAACAATGCTGACTTAAATTGGAAGTTTACTGGCGACAGTAACGAATTACAATTTAGAGGTACTGGTGCAGACTTAAGAAGTGCAATTACTGTAACCGGCGACTTAAACAAAATCTTTATTGATGCGATTGGCGACAAGCACAGTCAAACACTAATGATAACCGGTGACAGTAACGAGTTCAACTTAAATCAGCGTAGCACAGGTGCTGCAGGTTCAAGTATTTGGATTGATCTTACTGGTAACAATAACAAATTTACTGTAAGTCAGACTGGTACTGTTGACAATGTTCTTAACATCAAGAGCGTAGCTAATAGCGGTACATTCAATATCACACAAAAGAACTAAGGGGTAGTCCGTGAGATTACTCCTTGTTGTGTTGGCATTGTTGTCGTCTGTTGCTCACGCTAACATTGGGTCGATAACTGAGTTCAGTGGCAATGCCGTTATTAAACGCGGCAAAGAAACTATTACGGCTGCTAAAGGCACTGTCATTGAACAAAACGACAAGATAGAAACTAAAAACGGTAAACTGAAGATTGTATTCAAAGATGATACACAAGTTTCGGTAACAGAACACAGTAGTTTAGTTATTGATGACTTTGTGTATGATCCAAAAAGCGGCAATGGCAAGCTAGGACTAAAAGCAGCTAGCGGTACTGTTCGTTATGTATCGGGTGCCATTGCTAAAGATCCTAAGAATGTAAAAATTAATACACCTACAGCGGCTATTGCTGTTCGTGGTACAGACTTCGTTATGAGTGTTAACGAAACTGGTGGCAGTATGGTTATTCTAATGCCTACCTGTGATTGGGCCACCAGTGCTGTAAAAGGTGTTGTATGTGGTAGCGGTGCCATCGATGTTGAAAGTGGTCCCACTACTGTTCAATTAACAAGACCATTTCAAGCAACATTAGTTGAAACAAATGGATTGCCGCCTACACCTCCTATAACGGTTAATTTGTTTGATACTCCTGTTGGTAATAATTTGCAAATCTCTCCTCCGAGAACAATGAGTGGTGCCAATGTTGTTGCTGCTGCCCGTGCTGCGGCCGCGGCCACAGGCGTGACCAGAGATAATAAAAAAGAAGATAAAGAAGGCGGTGAAGAAAAACAAGCATCGGCTGACAAAAGAAATACTACTGCTCGTAGATCAATGAGCAATAGACCGGCTACACAAAAGCAAGCGGCTGCTGCTGAAACAACTGAAGAAGCTGCTGCTCCTGCAGAAGAAAAAACAACCACTACTGCCGAAGCGCCGGCAGCACCGACAGTAACAACAGACTTGGCTACGGCCGTAACAGAAAATTCCGTAGTCACTGTAGCTCAATCTGCCGCACCTGCAAAAGAAGAAAATACTACAAATGTTGCCGCTACAACTACTATCTCCGAAACAGATCCTGAAAATCCATATGTTAAGAAGATATGGAAAGATAAAAGCGAAACTAAACAAGTTGGCTGGCAGTATGAAAGTCTAAGTCCTAACAGTAGAAATTATGCCAACATAGTGTTACCAATTGATACAAAAGTTCAAGTTGTTGTTAAACAGGACATGCAGACTAACAGTTGGAACTTTAGTCTAAACAAACCACAAGGACAGATTGTTATCAATCAGACATTCAGATGACATACTTTAATACACGATTAAAATATTGGGCCTGCTTGGCCGTAGCATCGGCAACTCTACTAATGAGCGAAATATCCCATGCTCAAGTAGTTAATGGTCTTAATTATCAAACATATCGTCCAGCTGGCAATGGACCATGGCCAAGTCCTGACAGAACAACATTAACCCCACTGACTTCCGGAACTGTTGCTAATCTATACACAGACTGGGACTTTGTTCTAGACAGTGGTAGAAATCAAGGTGTGGTTGTAAAGTTTACAGGTTTCTTCAAAGCACCCACAGCAGGCACATATACATTTGGCCTAGAAGGTGACGACGGTGTTGAACTTATCATGCGAGGTCAGACCTTAATCAGTTACTGGGCCGATCAACCTGGCACATTAAGAACAGCCACTATAACACTGGCAGCAGACGAAGTTGTGCCTTTGACTATTTGGTATTATGAAAATGGCGGCGGAGCTAGATTAAGATTTACACAGTTGGTCAATGGCAGTTATGTGGCCGTTCCGACCACAGTATTGGCTACAAGTTTTGAGCTATGGTGTAATCCCTGCTCTCCTGGTGCTGGCAACAATAACTTAGGCTTTGAATCTGGTACAACTACTAACTGGCTAATCAGTAATGGCACCGGTACTGCCAAAACTTCAGGTTGGAGTCCAAACGGCGAAGGCGTACAAACATCTACTGGTATGACTAACTATCAACCTGGCGGCGGCAAGACTTGGACTGTAAGACCTTACGGTACACATATGATGGCTATACAAGCAGGCGGCGCAAGTCCTACATTCGACGCTTCTGCTAGTTCTCTAGGTTTAACTGCAACAGAGTTAAATGCTATTAAGACTTACCTTCAAGGATTAGGCGGTAATAGCAACCCTACTAATGCCAGTTGGGCTAAAAGAACTGTAACTTTAAAAGCCGGTGTGACTTATACTATTGCTTGGCAATATATGAGTACTGACTATGTGCCTTTCAATGATGGATCAATGATGACATTAGTACATGCCACAGACGCAACTAAGATTCCTACATTAAACAATACACAGGCTAGATATGCTCTACTAGGATTTACTAACCCCGGCACAGGTAACTATGCCACAGACAGTTATGGATCAACAGGTTGGCAGGTGGCCACTATAGCTGTGCCAGTAGATGGTGACTATATTTTAGGCTTTGCTAGTTTCAACTTAGGCGATACTGCTTTAAGTCCTATTCTGTTTGTGGATGATTTACAAGGTACAACCGAGCTTAACGGACAACCATTCAATCCCATTCCACCTAACCCAGGCAGTACAGCTCCAGTAACTGGCGGAGGCGGCGCACCTGCTTGGCCAGCTAGCGATGATATAACACCAACACAACTTGCTCAGAAAAATTCTGCTAAGAATCGTGTAGCAAGTATTACTTTAGGTAATCACCTTTACTTGGAAGAAAAAATTGGCAGCAGCAATAATAGCGTGACTATCGAGCAAAGCGGAAGCTACAATAAGATATCTGGATTAGGCGGCACAACTTATTCTGTTGTTGACGGCGACAACAACACATTAAATATTCGTCAGGGATCTGTATTAGGCAAAAACTTAATTGAATTTAATATTGTTGGTAACAGCAATAATATCACATTGTGGCAAGCAAGAAATGATTCTACTGGTATTGCTAACGCCAGTGACAGCAGCGGACATTACACTGGTTTAAATTTAGTTGGTAATAGTAATACATTGACCGTAAAACAAAGTAATAGTGGCGGAGTAGGATCGGGACATTTTTCTTATGTTGATATTACAGGCAATAGTAATCAAGGTTTACTAAGACAATTAAACAATAACGAAAAAGTATTTTTTGGTATACTAAACGGCAGTTCAAATGTATTTGATGTTTTACAGCAAGGTACCGGCAGTCATTTCATTGATCTTACATTGACCGGCAACGGCAATAATGCCACAGTGATACAAAAAGATTCTGCTACTCACAAAGCCACTATTAATTTAACTAATGCTGGTGGTGCTAACATATTAAATCTTACTCAACAAGGCAATACTGCTCAGAGCATTAATATTACTCAACAATGTGCTAATCTAAATGGTTGTACTGTAACTGTAACACAAGGAACTGGTCCTTGATATGTCTAGCGAGTTATGGGCCGATAATCCAGAATTACAAAAACAATACAATAAGATTGTAATTGAGACTCGACGATTACAAGCAGAGTTGGGTGTCAAACCAAGAACTCTGGCAGAACGCCATGCCGATCTATTAAAGCGTCAAGAAGAAGAGCGTAAGATTCAAGAACAGCTTAAAATCATTAACTCCATTCCTAGACCTAAGCTACCTCCCCGCCAACAATAAATTTATGGTTCAACATAGTAAATATTTTTACTATGCATAAATTTAACAGGACCTTAGCCACTAAGTGGAATGAAAACTATTTTTCTAAGCCATATTTTCTTTGGAAAAATTGCGCCGATGATGAAATGGTTCAAAAATTTATCGATGTAGGTGAGTCAATTGAAGCAACTGATGCCAAAGTTGGTGGCGGAGTTGCAGAAAGCAAATTAGTTGAAAGTGTTAGAATTAGTAAATTAAGTTGGATTCATCATAATGAAAAATCAAAGGAATTGTTTGATTTTATCGTTGACAAAGTTGATAGAATAAATTACTGGCATTATGGCATGCATTTAGATTCTATGGAATCTATTCAATACACCAGATATCCAATTGGCGGCCATTATAAATTTCACAACGACATAGTAGTCCGCAATGATCCCATAATGCGTAAGATGAGCCTTGTGTTAGCATTAACTGACGATAACGAATACGAAGGCGGAGATTTTTTACTAATGCCGCACGGAGATAATCCCGAGCGAATTAGATTTAAAAAGGGCGAGTTAATTGCGTTCCCTAGTTGGATTCCGCACAAAGTAGAACCGATAACCAGCGGTCATAGAATCACTGCGGTAACTTGGATCTATGGTCCAAAATTTGTTTAAAGTTGTAATCATTTTGTAATCTTAGGTCACTTAAATAGTAGTGTACAAAATGTACATTCACTACTAAGGAGATCTAAGTGAAAAAATTATTTGTGACACTACTGGCAGCATTTGCTGTTACAGCACACGCACAAACCATTAATGGAGCTGGGGCAACATTTCCAGCACCGTTATATGCCAAGTGGGCTGATGCTTATAATAAAGAAACTAAAGTTAGAATTAACTACGCATCAGTTGGTAGCGGTGCAGGTATTCGCCAAATTGAAGGCCGTACAGTGGTCTTTGGTGCCAGCGACATGCCATTAAAGGACGATAGACTTAAAGAAATAGATGCTACTCAATGGCCAATGGCTATAGGAGGCGTAGTTCCTGTTG
>Ga0129333_10001703_pt1 | contig 20147 bp, 13 predicted proteins | sample CPB6_08_DNA_FD_94474 | JGI IMG/M metagenome (GOLD analysis project Ga0129333, IMG submission 94474) | Freshwater to marine salinity gradient microbial communities from Chesapeake Bay, USA - CPBay_Sum_0.6_0.8_DNA | ecosystem: Environmental > Aquatic > Marine > Coastal | place: USA: Chesapeake... | reverse complement strand
TTACAGTGGTCTCCTACTCTAGTTCTGGTTATCCCCTTACAGTGGTCTCCTACTCTAGTTCTGGTTATCCCCTTACAGTGGTCTCCTACTCTAGTTCTGGTTATCCCCTTACAGTGGTCTCCTCTTTTAATCTAGTAATAACTACGTTTACGTGTTAATAACAAGTGTCGGGTGGTAAAAGTTATCACAGCTAAAAACACGATATTGAGCGTACTTACGCTGTTATTCTCATAAAACAACTTTAACGTCAAAAAATCGTATAAATAGTATACGTATTCCATAGTATATTTATTTGTAACCAATAATGTTTGAGTATCGATCGCACAGGTGCTACCATCGAATACTGTTCAGATGTTTAGAGTTATGAACTTAGAATCACCTATTAATCAGTTTTTATAAAAGTACCCGCCATCACACGCGTAACTTAACGATTGTGAAAAATACATCACGCTGTCAAACAAAGTAGTTCGGTAACACGAGCTGACGTCAAAAAACATAAAATTCAAATTTCTATTAAGCAAGTTCATAAACAAAAACAATATCAGAAATCAGTGAGCAACGACCCAATTCGAAATCTGAGTTTTAAAGTTAACAAATGTGTACAAAACCGACGGTAATCGAAATGCCGTTAGGAAAATTGTATTCGTAACTAGATAAACATCTATCGTCCAAAACGTACAGATCACTGTTAACGCAAACAAGATAAGTATTCACAGATAATAACAATGTAAACCCCAACCAATTTCGTACTTATATTGAAAAATTATCATACTTACTAAAGGTGCTAAACTAATAAATACTCAACTAACGCACATATGAGTAAAACCAAAAATCAATAGGTATTGTAGTCTTGTTTTAGTACTAAAAGCCTGAATTATACCAACCTTAGCGTAACATTTTACTTCGTAAACATTTTTATATAAATATCTGCTAATAATTACAAGTATTGTGATACTAAGCTCGAAAAATGTATTGGTGTTTAGAAAGAAAAAAACTTTTATATCGAAATTATGAGATGTTAGTTGATAACTAATTTGTAAAAAAAAGTAAAGCATCAAAAAGTTTAATAGTATATTATTGTTTTGAAATCACGAACCACGTTTATACAACCACGTATCAAGCTTATGTAAACTCCGTAATACAAATAATAATAAAACAACACCAAGCATTTCTGAACTATCTGAGTTTCATCAACCTCCTCAAGTCCCCTCTTGAAAAGCCCACCATGCGCCTAAATAAACCGAAATCGTCGCAAATAGCGTAACTCAGATCAAATAAAGCTTAAACCAACCTGTTCGTATATTTAAGTACTGTAAAGTGTGCTTTGTGGTAGTATTTAAGTAACTGACGACACAATAGTTCACCAAAAAAACCACCGCTGTGTAAAATAAAAATGGATGATACCGATTTAATGAATTATGTAATAAAGAATTCGAGTGGTAATAAACGTTAGTTCATATATAAACAGGCCAGTTTAAATTCGTGTTATCTAACAACCCACTAAAACTTATAACCAAACAGCTTAGCAGAAGAGTTACATAATACGAACTTGTGAGACTTAAGTAGTACGAGAAAGTATAATTCACAATAATAAATAAAATAAAAGTTAATCATTTTAAATTTTGAACATTAGTTCAAATTAAATAATAAGAACTTATTATACTATCATTCCAGTTATAAATACCCGTACAATCGATTAAGTTACTCGCGCCGTAAATACAAGTCACAAAACACAAACCCGCGAATCATATAATTATACCAATTCATCAATGGGTTAACAATCTGTTTAACGAACTTAGCAAGTCAGTAATGATAAGCTCACCCCTCTCATTAACATTTAGTACTGTCAGTAGAAAGAGTGCTTTTTAAAATCAAACGCAAGACTAATAAATAGGAGTAATAAGAATAAAAGCAGTAAGTACAAATCTGTTAAAATTAAACTAGTTGTGTACGATAGTAACGGGAAGAGGTAAATCAATTCTATATCGTATAATAAAAAAAAAATACAAATAAGCAGAAACGGTAGAGGAATTCTAATTGGTTTTTGTGTGACTGGTCTAAATCCACATTCATAGAAATCGCGACGTGATATTTTAAATGATCCGAAACGCTGAATTAGTTTTCTAAACATAAAGCTATTCAAAGCATTATAAATTACAAAACTAAGACTAATATTTGACAGTACGAAAACAAAGATTTCAAAATCTCCCATTAAATTTATAAACTTTAAAATAACTCCCTCACTCTCTCTCTCTACTTATATCCTTGTCTTTGACTAACACGCTGCCAACAACTCTAAGTAGTTTTTGTGTTCGTTAATAGTGTTTTTACTAGAAATATTATTATGGACGGCTTTACAAAAATAATACTATCATAGTAAACACTAAGGACGTGTAACCTAAAAAGGTTGACAAACGAGTCGTCGTTTCGAAATGATTGTATGTATGGGAGTAACGAAAATTTAATAAAAAAAACACAGCTCAAGTAGTCAAAATGAGTATATAAAAAAGTATAGATTTTGACAAAAAGGCTGTTGTAGTTGTTAGCATAAAAAACGAATGTTGCTTGAGTGTAGTAAACGATGATGCTGGTACAGCCTCGGTTAAAGTACTGAAATTTAATAATATTAGTATCAGTGAGTTTCCAAAAAATAAAATACATCCTCAAAAACTAAACAAAATGTATATAGTTAAACGAGAGGTCACTGCTGTTAATTGGAAGTTTGTAGTTTGGGAATAATGAGTTTGATTTAAAAATAAATAGTCACGGTTATGTATACTTCAGTACCATTTATAAATGCTAATATTACTTTTTTTAGGTCCGAAAACAACTAAAAAAATTAACATCAACATATAAATAGGTGTGAAAAAGAAGCTGACAAGTCAACAACCTCGAACTAATAGTGATATAAAATCATCTCGGAGTACTTGAAATAGAAGCATCTCTTTTCCTATAAAACCAGCACTGTATGGCATACCGGCGAGATTTAAGCATATTCCAAAAAATAAAACACTCATGTCGAACGAGTAAGCATACATACCTCCCATTTGACGTAGATCAGTGTTTCCTGAAAAAAAATGAACTGTATAACCAACAAGTACAAAAAGAAACGCTTTATTTAGAGCATGAATAATTAAATATAATAATACCTCTTCGTAACAACAGAAACCACACCCACACACTAAGTACCCGATTTGACTAATTGTCGAGTAAGCGACTAATTTTTTAATATCTTGTTGAAAAGTAGCAGTTATCGAACCAAACGATAAAGTGAGCGCACCTAATATAACTAACACGTAGTTAGTAAATATTGTAAATTCAAAAACTACCGAGAACCTAATAATTAAAAACACTCCCGCCACAACTAGCGTCGACGAATGAATTAAAGCCGAGGCTGGTGTAGGTGCTTCCATAGCGTCAGGTAATCAGACATGGGATAAAAACTGCGCGGCTTTTATACCCCCTGATAAAGCTAAAGTTAAAGAAAACACTGTTAAAAAGTGCACTGCTAGTGAACCTATAAATATGTAATGAAACATTAAAAAAGGTGTTTGAATAAAAATTATCGACAAATCAGTGCTATTATACATAACAAGTGCTAGAGTGAACGAAATAAACATAAACATATCACTGATACGCGAAAACACGAATGTTTTTAGTGCCGCTTTGATAGTGTAAATACGTGTCGAATAAAAATTAACCAATAAGAGTGAGAATAAACCAATACACTCCCACGCAAAGATTATTAAAAAATAGTCATAACAGAAAAACAAAAAAATAACACTTGTAGCAAACAAGTTCAACAAATACAATAATCGATTAATAAAAGCTTCACGATACATGTATTCCACACCAAAATATAAAGCAAATAGAGTAAGTACTAACACTAATAGTGATGCGATTAGAGCTAAACTATCAACGCAAAACACTAAATGTGAGTCTATTAAATCTAAGCAGTAAAATCAGCGACCAAAATCTAAATAGTAATAGTTTCCAGTTTGTAACGTATTTAGTAACTCGTGGAAGTGTAAAAAAATCGTTAAACTAAAAGATAAGCATGTCGCGTAGAATGTCCCCATAGGACCTAGTCATTTTTTGAATAAAAAAATGAATAGGCAGTGACAAATTAGTAACATCGGTGCAAATGCGGAGAGATTTGATAACGTAAAAGCTATTTCACTCACTAAGTTTAAGTAAAAAAGTTGGTACAGTAGTAGTAGTTTAATTCCGAATACATTTAGACTTGCAATCGTGGTTTTACTAAAAATAGTTATAAACTTATTGTAAAAGTTATCGAACCGTAACAAACGACTAGTCTAACACTGCCTTCGCTCCTATAGAATTGTACTATATAATTAACTTAAATAGTGTTTTAAATCTTTTACGACGCACCTTATGTGAAATAGCACCAAACAAATATTTGGACTTGACGTTTTGTTTTTTTTTTATTAAAATACAACTGTTTTGGTAAAAATATAATACCGAGCCGTCTAATTTAAGGTTTGGAAATCGTGATCGCAGGATAATACCCCTACAAATGTGACCTTTTACATTATATTTAAATTTAAAACCTTTATATTCAATACGAGGGGGTCGAACGGATCGAACTGACCCTTTAACAAAATACCCCTCTTCCGTCGTGTGACGATGAAAACCTTTATAAAGGTGAAAAATTTGTAACCAGTTAACTGTGGTATTATCAGAAGCGTTTATTCAGGTTTTTTTTTGGATCATTACTTTTTAAAATATTTTTTCTTAAACCAAACCCTAACCCCTGACAACGTCTGTTGTTGTTTTAAAAAATTCTGATTTCGTAAAAAAAAAACTGAGTCTGTCTTTTTTTTTAATTTAAAGTTTTTAAACTGGTTATAGTTTAGTAATGTAAAGATTTGTCTAATTAAAAAACATAAAACTACGGACGTAATAATTCCATATAACAAAACAAAGTTTATAATAAAAAATTCTAGACTATTTTGTGAAAAATAAATTTCTTTTAACAAATTTAAATCGGTTACAATTTGTGTAAAAAACAAATCATAAAAATCATATCAACCAACATAAAAAAATCAATTTTCTGATGTAGTCAACTTATTTGAATAAATTAGCGGTTCAGAAAATACGTACAGTAGATTGAATCCAGTGAATGCTAAAATTAAAAAGCTTGTCAGTGTCCGACTATTTTTATCTAAGTTTGGTTTAAAATACATAAATGTTGAAAAATGTAAAATAAAAATAAAAAAAATAAGTCCAACTCCGAGATCGATAACTCACAAAAAACCAATAAATATATCAGCATCTTCAACTAAAAGATAAAATCCTGTCGTGATTAGATATATTCCAGCTAAGTATCAAAGAGTTATTATATTAAACGTGTTAATAAAAAACATAATCGTTAAGAACGGGAGTACGTTTAATAACAAAATCAAATTATTCGACATGAAATCTACTAACAAACGTTGGTATATGAGAACACTGGTGCGCTAAGTAACTCTTTGTTTACTAAATGTAATCTTCTTTTTCGTGTATAGATTGCTCCATTAGCGCGACTTATGAATACTCCTTTATCTTGAATTCAAAATGTTTTTGAAATTTCATATGAGTAGAAGTTTAGACGGGTGTTGAAACGTGAAACTCCAAACGAGTTTCGTGTAGCCGCTCGTCCTTGTCGCATACTATCGAAAAGCATAATAAAAAACGCAAGCATACCTGCAACACTGAGCAGATGACCGGCTGATGCGACCGAATGTCAACCACCCAATGCAGCGGGGTAATCTAAAACACGGCGCGGCATTCCCGAGTAACCTAATCAAAACATTGGTATAACAGTCATTAGTTGACCTAGTAAATAATATACTAAATGTAAATATGCATACAGACGGCTGTATTTAACACCGAAAATAGCTGGGAAGTAGAAATAAATCCCAGCAAAAGATCCGAGCATTGCTGCACCTGCAAGCATTACATGGAAATGACCAACAACATAGAACGTATCGTGAAATAAAATATCCATCCCTGTGTGAGCGACAGCCATTCCACTAATACCACCTGACACAAAAAAAAATATAAATAAAAAGGAGTAAAGTAACGGCAATTCAAATTGTATCGAGCTATTTACGATAGTCACACATCAGTGCATTAGTTTGGTGGCAGCTGGTACAGAAATCATGACTGTTAATGTACTAAATAACATTCGAGTTGTGTGCGCTAATCCAACCATATACATGTGATGCCCTCAGACAAAAAATCCTAAAAAGGCGATAGTATACATTGAGTAGACTAAACTAGCTCTAGCTGATACTCGTTTACGTAGATAGAACGATAATATAGTATTTGTAAATCCGAACGTCGGAATCATAATAACATACACTTCGGGGTGACCAAAGAATCAAAACATGTGTTGAAATAGAACCGTATCACCACCTCCCGAGTAATCAAAAAAGGAAGTTTGTCAATGACGGTCGGATAACAGCATTAGAATTCCAATTGCCAACATCGGGTTAGCCGCAATCATCATTCACGAAGCAACTAAAATCCCTTCGGTGAAAAAAGCTCGCGCATCGCGGCGTTTTCGATTGTTTAAAGTAGATAAATAACGATAGGTAATTAAAAAATTGGCCGAACTTACGATTGAGGAGTTCAACACTAGAAAAACTCCCATTAGTCCAATGTCAACTTTACCGATTGCCGTAAAACGAGTTCTCGCTGAAAACGGTGTAATCATCGCTCAACCCGGTAATACATCTTTAGCGTTTCGTTCAACAGATCAAAATACCCCGTCCTCGTTTAAGTAGCGACTGTATAAAGTTTTTTGATGACGAGCTGCTAGTAATTTACAACGTCAAGCTTCTCTTGAAAATTTTAGTTGGCGTCAGTTCTCATATACCCTTTGCTGCATTGAACTAGTTAAAAAAATTTTGTGGAACTTTTGGTTCAGTGTATTATTCACTACTCAATGTGGGCTGGTTAAATTGCGATCATCAGTAACTGTTAAAAATAAGCTGTAAAAACCACTCATAGATCCAATCTGTCTTACTTCAACCTCATTATTTGTGTTAAAGTCGACAAAACTATTCAAGTAGTTTTGTCAGCTGTTCTTAAATAATTCATTAAAATGCTCGGAGAAGAATCATGCTGATTTTCTAATACCACCTGTTACGCTCATTTGCGACACCAGTAGGTTCGGAAATCCTAAAATTAATTCCTTTGGTAAGTAGTTACCTAGTTTATAATCATATCGAAAGATTGGGTTTGTGAAGCGCACTGCTCTAAGCTCTTCGGTAGTCTCACCAATTAGCGTATTTATCAAATTAGTCTTGTTTACTAAAGCACTGGTGTTGGAGTCTAACTCAACTACGTGGTTATTGTTTCTCGAGCTTTTTAATACCAGGTGATTTAATGTCGGTAAAGTAGCTGTTAAAGAAGTTGGGATATTACAACTAACGACCTGTCATACATGTAGTACATATGCGTACAAACTACTGATACTATTAAAACCTAAAACGCGTGGTTTTAAAAAGTATCACGTGCTAACACTTTCTTTTATAATCGAAGTAGCTTTTAAGATATCTTCAATAAAAGCATACGATAACATGGTTAAGAATCGAAAATTCGTGCAAGTTAATGAAGTACTCAAATTCGTCATATCGACGCATAACTCGCTTAGGCTCGTACTGTAAAAGTTATTAAATTTTAAATTTGCAAAGCCTCGTGCTATTGAGTAGTTCATTGACTGTAAAACTTGAGTGTTCTCATCATAAAACGATGTAAGGTGTTGAATTTTATTAAAATAGTTAATTTTGACATTATTAGTAACAAATAGTAACATGTTATTATCTACAGGTGTCAAATTCCCTAGTTTGTGTCGGACATATAGCGAGTTAGTAAAGTAAGCCCGTGTTTCGTAATTAGTAATTAATTCCGAATAATACTTCTCTTTCAACAATGCTTGGAGTTCACGCATGTTGAAACAATTCATACGTTGATAACGTCGATCTAAGCAAACCAATTGTGCTAGCATTATAAGTCCAGCCGGTAAAAACCAGAAAGCGGCACTATTTAAACGAGGGAAAGCTACGTCGTGCACACCTAACTGGGTTGGTAAAAGAAAGTTACTATAGGCACCAAACAGGAGCGGCATGATCATAAAAAAAACCATAATAACAGCGTGAGCAGTTACTATAGCTAGATATTGTAAACTATCACCCGCGAGTATACCAACTCCAGGATACGCCATCTCTAATCGGATAATAGTAGCCAAGGCCATACCGCAAGTTCCAGAAAACAAAGTAAATAAAAAATAATTAATCGCGATTCTTTTATGGTTAGTTGTGTAGATTCAATTATTTGCTGTATACAAGACTCGGGCTTTTAGTCAAAAAAGTTTTTTATAGAGTTCGGTTGCTATTTTTAGCTTTTTGGTTAACGATTTAAAATAAATAAAATTAACATTAAGCTTACGACGTAATTTTGAGTCTTTGTAAAAATTAATTTTAGGAGCTTTCATATAATTTCGATTACCATTCACTGTTGCTGTCGAAAACGAACTTACCGATTTCGTTTGTAGCAATGTGTGGCTATTGTTGAGGACTGGTTCTGAATCAGGAAACGCGTTAGATTCCGCCGTCGGTGAATATTGTTTGCGCAGGATTAATTGAGACTCATCATCAAGAATAGCAAGCACTACACTTGTTACAGTCAGTAAATATAAACTTATCGTGGGCAGTTTTAAAGTAAATAAAATCAATGCAAGAGAAAGAATAGATAAGTGGGTTGATTTAATCAATCAATACAAAAAGGAAAAAAGTTGTTAAAACTTTCAACTAATTTTATTAACGGTATTTTTTTTTACAATTCGATTAGTAAACTTTAACAAATTAGTTTCATTTTCATTTAAATTTAAAGTTCGTGTAAAGAGAAATTGTAATAACATTATCACTAAACCGATACCAAACTCAACTGCTGAGAACACTAGCATAAAGAATGACAAGGAAAGTATATTTAGATTGTCAAATACAATCCCAACAACAATCACAATTAGGTATAAGGTAATTCATAGTAGTTCAGCTGTTAAGAGTAGGTGTAGAGAAGTATTTGTATGAATTAATAAAGTACTGAGTAGCAACAAAAATAATAAGATAAGGATATTCACATCTCCTAGAAACAAAATTAATATTGACTACTGAAGCTGCCACCCAAACTACAATACGTCAGCGCTATAGTTGGCGACTAAGCTCATTCAATCAGGATGTCTTATCGTATGAAATCAATCGTACATACTCTGTGTACTGTTTATCTGTTATTTTTCAATTAGCTAGTTTTGAGGATTTAAACACAAAATGTGAGCATCATAAAAAAAACAAATCACGTTTCATAAAATAAATAATAATAGGCATTCAGTGATGATATCGTCCACAAATCTCCATACACTGACCTCAATATATACCAGTAAGGGTGAACGTCATGATTCGATGGGATGTATAACCTGGTACGCAGTCAATTTTGATACCTGCTGACGGGATCGCTCACGAGTGAATAACGTCTCGCGATGATGCTAGTATCTGTAGTCGCACGTCAACCGGCATCGCGATTGCACCGGTCCCATGTAAACGTAGCATACTCGTGATATTTTTCTTTAACGGTCTGTGTTGATCTTTATACAATAGATCATTAGAACCTAGTTTATTTGAGTTAAGCCCCATAACATAAAAAAATAAGTATTCCGTTATCAAAGATGTGTTTAGTGGTAAATTGTTTACATTATCTAATGAGTTTACAACGTTTAGGAGTAGAGGTTTAAAAAGTATAAATTTAAAAAACTGTGATGACGCATAAACAAAGTCTCGCGACGCCTCACCTGAATAGACTGTCGGGTTGCTCAATAAAAATGCTGATTTTATTTCATCAATCAATGAATTGTTTTTGTTGACAGTACAGTAGGTTGGTAAACTTATTAAACGTTTACTCGTTTGTAAGTATTTACGGTATAAAAACTCACGACGGGTTAAAATATCAAGTAGTTGTGAGTTTTTGGCGAAGTATGCTTGAATCCCAGTCGCAGGACGTCAATTGGTTTTAGCGTACAGGTTATATCCAGAGATTGAAGGGGTAAACTTTTCAGAAGAGGAATCACTAAAAGTTACAGTACTATTAAATCAGTACATATTTTTTAATAATAATTTTATTCTGATTACCGAATTACCGTTATTTTCTGTAAACAGTGTATTAAATGTTAGTAATTTATTTAAGCAGTGAGGAGAATACAATCAGTGTGGTAGGTAGTTTTTTCGAGATCTAGCTACTCGAATGAAGTATGTTTCAACATCTTGAATAATATCTCCTTGCCCAGCACCAAAATCAAAATGTTTTCGACTATACGGGACACCTAACGTTGAGTACTTAGCGACTGACGAGGGTTGAACTTCATACATTCCTCACTGAGCTCACCAATCGAACCACATAAATTTTTGTGCATCGCTTGTTTCTGACATTAAAAAAGGTATATCGTAAAACGCGTAGTTTTGAGTAGTTGTGAAAAGATCACTGTTAGTAAATGTTTTAAATTGAATATTTTGATAAAATAAGTTTTGATAAAATAAGTTTAATGTTTTAGCTAGGGACTGCTGATAAGAAATTTGTGAATCATTTAAAAATGGTTGAGGTAGATATGAGTTAGAGAATATTTGTAAACTTGTGTGCGATCGTCCCTCATCAAACCGAGCTCGGAATACTTTACGAAGGGCGTTAAACGTTACTATCGAATTTTTCACCCCACCACGCAAAACTAACGCGTCAGATGCTTGGATGTTTTTTAAATCATCAGCGTTGACTACATGGTTATTATTAAAATAATTATTCGTCGTTTCAGCATTAGTAAATGTAAAATCTTCAAAATTGGAGCGAAAATGATTAAAAACTGACGCATAAGAAACGACATTGTTAGAAAAGAGGTTAGTAGAGGAGGTTGTACTTAGTATATTGTTAGTAAACTTTTGTACGTTTTTGTAAAAATTCGTCGACTCGTCCTGGGTTGTAAGAGTTTCAATAGTTGGAAAAATTACAAAATTTTTAGTTGACGTGAGATGAGCTTGCGGAATAAAGTCATCAGTATCAATTGCATTAATATAAAATTGACCAGCTAACGACACATCCTTATATACAAGTTTATTTAATAATAATTTCGACCAATTTAAATGGTTGGTGTTTAATACGTTAGCGGTGTTATTAGCAAAACACGTATTATTATTTAAATAACTTTGGGTAGTAATGAGATCTTTCTTGGTACTTAAGGGTTGGTTTAAAACGTCGCGAGTAATATTTAAATAATCGTAAAGATTATAACTCGATTGTGTAGACTCTCAGTATGAATCCTCCAATAGTTCAATAGCTTGGGCATTTCGAAAATCATAATCATAGTAATTGGTAAATAGCGGAAAGTAGAATCGATCTTCAGTTGCGATATTTAAAAAATTACTTGAAACTCGATACTTTGAATCAGTTCCTGCTCAAAGCATTCTTCAATACGCTGTATTTAGATTTGTTGCAGCGTTTGCTTGATCTCCAAGTAGTATAGGGTTAGAGTAGGTCGGGGTTTTAATAGTCTCTAGCTTAACTTTGTTTTTACTTAGACTTGTGTAGTGTTTCGTCTCTATATTCGTATCATAATTAAAGATTGAAACAAAAGGGTTATTGGAATAAAAAATAGGGTGCGGGTACCCAAAGCTCATTCGTTTTTCTCAAAGTTTTTTAAAAAATTGGGTATCAATCGTAAAATGAAGAGGTAAACTTGGGTTTACTAAAGTATTGATAACCGCGGTGGTGTTTTGTTTATTACCTAAAACTGCACTTAGTGAATTATTGTAAACAGAGAGATTATGATCCGATGACCCTAGGTTTAAATTTGAATAGTTTCGTATTAGTTGATCCGAGGCAATAATAGTGTTATTGTCGCTTTTTAATCCAGTTTTTAAATGCGTCGCGCTTGAGTTTAATAAATTTAAATAAATCGGTGTCCTCAAATACGATACAGGTACAAACACATTATTAGTCGCATTTAAGGATGTGCGGACATTGTTCATATTTAGAACATTAGAAGTTAATACACTATTTAAAGTGTTTTTAATATGCTTTGCGTCACTAACATCGTTAATATTATTTAGTTGCGCTAAAAACGTAGTAAAATGTGTGGAATATTTTTTTATTAAAGAAAAGTACTCATTAGTGTTGAAATTATTTATATGTGTTAAATTGACTGGAGTATTAGATTCTGACCCCTCTGTATGAGATAAAAAGTTGGCCATTTCCGTCGTATTTAAAAATGTTGATAAATTGTTATTTGTTGCGTGTAGCGAAGTTAAGTTTAACTGACGTACATTGCGATAATTACTCACGTCGTTGTAATTATTTGTATCCGTTAAAAGTTCATTAATGCGGGCGTATTTTAAGCAAAATTGGTCGGCGTTCGTTACAACGTTAGTATTAAACAGTTTCGAATTTGCACGTATTTTTGCGAAAGCAGCTGATTGTTGCAACGTGTTCACTCCAACGTTGTTAAAATTTAAAAAGTTAGCTACATTGGCATTATCGAACGGTAAAACTAATAAATGTAGTGGTGTTGTATTTGAATGTAGTTGTTTTTTTTGATAATGACGTCAAAAATGGTTTGAATTATTCGTTAAATCTGAGGTGGAGGTGTATTGAATCGAATTTCCGATAAAACTTGCATACGTTGGTTTGACGTTATAATTTAGATCGATTGTTTTCGGGTAGTAATATTCTCAACCCCACTGGTAAGCTCGTACACCTACAACTAGCTCACCGGTACTAAAACCATCTTGGATATCTATAGCGTCAGTTGTTTCACTAATAATAATAGATGCGGCTCATGAAACAGGAACACAAGCAGTAATCAAATCCCCGCACTTAGATCGACTTACTCCTCTGGTTTCACGTCTTGGTTTAACGTGGTTTTGATTTCAACGCACTGAAATCGTAAATACTAAAAAGAAGAATACGATAATAAAAATAAAAAAAAATCACAATCAAAACTGGTAGTGTATTATATGCAGAATCCACAAATCGGAATGAATTCGCGACGGGGCTGCTATATACGGTTCCGGGTAATAAAGTTTTACCGTCGGTGTTGATATATGAAAAAGGGTTTGAACGTGCTCCGTATAGAACAGGTCATTAGCCTCGTCAGGATTTAGCGGCAGTAAAAAATGTAAAATCTCAGCTTTATCCCATCCAGAGACGTCGTGCACTACACCTTTTATGTTAATTTTATTGGTGTAGTTAATCTCATAATCCTTACTCGGTGCCGGGTCGTTAAATTTTGCAAACAGTTTCTGACTCTCTGTCTGTGGCGTAAGCATATCATAAGCAATTTGCATTTTAAAAAATGTCTTATTTGCTATAAACTCGTCATCTGTTGATGCCCCAATACGCATTAACTCCTCCATATCTTTAGCACGCTCGCGCTCCAAATAAGTCATTTTATCAAAAAAATCATCTGGGATCTCGATCTGATTAGCAAGATTCATAATCTGATCGTACGAAGGTCTCTTAGCATCGTGATTTGATCCCAAGTTCTCCGAAGAAGCCTCTACTAGTTGCACCGTAGTTAAATGGCTACAATTTAACGAGGCTAAAAATTCATGAAATAATTCGATATGCATCAAAAGGTATCCTATATTGATAGGTGCTGTATCAGTATACGTTACTAATAAAAATATCAACACATCTGTTGGCATTGTTAATACACTGACGCAAACTAATACAAACAGGCGTAGCATTAGTGATCTAAGGGTTAGTGGAAGGTTTAGTAAAAATTCGAAAGATTTTGATTTTATTTTTAATCCAAATGCATTAAAAGCAGCAGTAGTAACTGACGCTAAGTTACGTATTGCCGGAGCTATATACAGCTTAACGGTTATAAAATTAGAAAAATTACATGAAGGTAAGTAAGTTGATACTGTTGAGCTTATTAAATTAACCAGTGATCTAAATCAACCTATGGATTTAAAGGCTTTAACGATAAACATCCTAGCTGAACAGCGTTTTACATAGTAAAGAATCGTTTTACTCACGTTAAGTAATATGTTAAAAATTTAAAACTCGAAAATATCTTAAAAATAAAAATCGAACATAATATCAATTAGTGGTAAAAAGAAGATAACCCGATATATAAACTCGTCTCGCGTTTAGAACTGGTCAATTGTAAATAAGTAGCTGCATTAATTTAACTAACACAGTTTTATAGAACTTTTTTGATAAAAAAATATCAATGAGTGTTTTTGGGCTGGTATAAAATACATACCAATGTTTGTCGTACGCGAAAGGTTTATGCTCAGCCTCTTCCCCTATATTCAACTCTAAGTAACTGATACCGTGTTTGATAACTCAATACTCACAACTGTGTGCAAACTTACTTGTTGCAATCGCATTCGATTTTGGAGAAACATGTGTTAGAAGGTAGTACACTTGTTTTATTAACATAAGACTAATCAAGGAGTTTAGTATGTAGGTAGGTTGCAACCGTGTCTGATACTGAATCTTTTTTATAGATAATTGTTGATATAAAAAAATTAAAATAAAAATATTTCTATGTAATCAAATCGCTCGAAGTCTCAATGTTCAAACTAATAGTGGCGTGCGTCGACGTAAATTTTGCTGTGCATATATAAATCGTTTAGGTACATTAATTAACATAGCCAAAGGAATAGCAGCGTAAACTGTTCTGCAATTTAATATTTTTTCATTCGTATAGATCTACGAACGTATTTTGTATAACCATCTGGTCGTGAAACACCGTATACTGAACGTCGTCTACGTTTGGAAATCACTGGTGAGAAGTCAAACACACCACGAATAAGTGTATATCCAACTCCCGGTAAGTCATTAGCTCGTCCGCCATTAACTAAAACTCTGTTATACCTACCACAAAGGTATCCGATTCCAGGCATACGACCGGTTATACGTAATCCATTTGTTAGTTTTACTTTTGCCACAATTCGAACAGCTGAATTAGGTTTTTTAGGTGACATAGACGCCACTTTTGTTACAATCCCCTTAACTTGTGGGCGTTTTTGTAAAGCCGGTACACGAGATGTGTTGAATTTATTAAAATGTCGTTTATATTTTTTACGGCGCACAGCATCTTGTTGTAACGTAGCCAATTCGAAATATTTTTTTTAATAACTTTTAACATTATAAAAAAAAACCACTAAGTAAAAATGCGATAAAAATGATCATTAAACAAACGTTGGTGGCGGATTTAAATAGCGTTTTATTGATATTAAAAGCCACGTAGGATAAAACAAGATCAATGCATCGATTACATAAATCTAATATTCACTTAAAGATATGGAGAAAGCAGGATTCGAACCTACGCGAAATTAATCAACAGATTTACAGTCTGTCGCCTTTAACCACTCAGCCATTTCTCCGTTTAAATAAGTAAGTTAATTCAATATTACCGATATGTACTAACCTTTCCTGTTTTTCGATACACTATTTGACGATTAAATCGAACACCTCGGCCAGTAAAGACATTTATTGGTCGAGTCTTTTTAAAAGACTGTCCCGCTTTAAACAAATCTGTTTTTAGTAGACCGAATAATATGATTGCAGTTTTACTTAAAAATTTCAATGAAACAAAATAAGCGTATACGTAGACTCGGTGGGCGTAACCGAAATTCGGAGCTACTGTATTTCGTAACGTTTTGTAAATATAGTATCCTTTACCACGAAACTTCATACGGACGAACTGGACGTGCGTTGGTAAGTATAACAATTTTTGTAAGTTTTTTCAAAATAAAATCATCAGAGTTCGTGTTGTCAAGAATTGTCAATCTAAACTTTGTGTATAGCGATCAATTTTCAAGCTCATTAAATTAGTGTTATAAGGGATGTTAAAAAAATATGTCGACGACGTTAAATGAATTACTTTATAATTAGTACAATTGTTTTTGGCTTTTAAAATAAAAATTGATCAGTGACTTGGGATATAAATCGTACATTTGGTTCCAGGTAAACTCGTATTTATAGTTGTCGAAACGTTACGTTTAATAATTTGTAATTTCTGACGTTTATTGTAGTGCTTTAATCATTTTTTATTCGATTGTTGCGACGTCTTTCCGAACCTTAACATTGTGGGTTTGTTACGAAACTGTTTGTAACGACTGCAGTAAAGTTTTTTTGAAATTTTTAAATACGTAGTTGTGATTAAAATTTCTACATCTATATACCATACTTCGCGTCGGCGTAACTTGTAACATATTAAACGCTTTTAGCAACCTTGTCTCAAATTTAAAGGCCTTTTGAAAACCCACGTCTTGTATAAGTCATCTAAGAACTGTATAAATTCTACGGTACGTAGGGATATATTTTCATAAAATAACATATTTACCCGATTTATTTCGCGAGTGCTTACGAGTAAGTTTATCAACTTTTTGAATCTTAAACGCAAACATTGGTTTATATTTATCGAGTTCGTCGGTTAAAAGGGTTAACATTGTTAACGGTTCACTGTGTATAAGATAATCTTTACTGATGTTTTTACTAATAAAATTTAGCTTAAATTTTAAGTAATTAAAAGTTTGGAACGTGTTCACATCATCCAAAAAAGTGGTGGACAGTGTTGGTAGAAGCGAAAGTCATAACCTTTTATTTATAGTCGAACTTTGTGTGTTTATGGCATGTAATTTATGTGTCACGAAAGTTCTTAAAACAGTTGTAAAAATTTGTTCCTTGCGACCGTGACGCATTAAAATATTTAAAAATTTAAGGTGGGTTGCTGCAAAAATAGGTTTATATAAAGATGTACTTTTTTTCAAGCAACGTGGTATGTCGATCATACTCGTACTAAAAAATGTTGTTATTGAGCTTTGAGTATTTAGTGTTGTTTTAGGCATAAAAGGTACCCGCTCCCCAAGCTCATTTTCAAATTCATCAACTCTTGTGCGCGAGTTGAAGTTATAAGTCGTATATCAATGCCCTTCACCTGCCTCGTCCAAAATCATATTTGAATATAGTAAATCCGAATACGCATTCGCGAATTCGTATTTCGTTAAAAACGTATAATAGTAGTAGGTGAACTGTGTAGTTGATATAGTGGTCGTCGTGTTAGAGACTGCGTGTGATAACTTTTTATAATTTACTCGATTAACTGTAGCCAATTAGAATGAATAATAGTGTGTATCTAAAACACTATTTAAAGTTTTAAAATCTACAAGGTCTTTAAGTGTCTTGAATCGTCTATATGTCGTCGCGTGCATAATATTGTCGGTACTAATATAATCGTACGCGAGTTTTTTTCTAATAGCTTGGGTAATTTTTCGTTTTTTATTTTTATCTGGATGAAATCAGTAAATGTTAACCAACATCCACTTATCATATCTTAAAATTCATACACGCATCCGATAAAAATCTTTAACACCATTTCGCATACGTAGAGTGGTAACTACCTTGACGACAGGTCTCCGGATCGTCACATAGCGGTAATATGATGTGGCTGGGATTATTACCTTACTTTGCTTATATCAATATAAATTACTAAAGCGGTTTCGGTGTGATTCAATCCCATAAGCTAAGTACGTTTCAAGTAATTTGGAAAAAATTCGATCCTGCTGAACTTGCGCCGCATAGAACGTATCTGAATATCAAAAATTATACCATATTAGGTTAGAACCCCAGCGATTGATTAACGGATTACTCATATTACCCATGTTAACTCTTTTTTTAAATTAAGTTGACCTTAAAAAAAATTATTATTCGTCAATATAGTCGTCGACGTTGAAACTATATTTGGTCAGGTTTTATACCTCACTAGAACAGTGTCAATCGACTCAACCGAATAGTACTAAACAATAAACACGTTGTTTAAAACTGTAAAACTCGTAATGTCTCTGCGAGCCTTAAGTGTAAACTGGTGACAAAAGGTCTTAACGTGTCTAACATATAATATTAATAGATAGTAATAAAACTTTCTATATGTTTTTATATTTTAATTTGAGTGAAATCATTTGAAAAGTAATTGATACTAATCACCAGTTGTGTGTAGTAATTTAAACTTCATACAAACATCTAATAGAAGGCTATAATACTTTTTTTAAACGTTATATAGTCAACAATTTAAACACCTATTCCAGGATTACAACCCAGTGTTAGTAGGGTGTAGCTGGGTTTGTTATTTCACACTGTCAGTATTGATCGAAATGATTAAAATGTGTAGGTCGTAATAAGCTTTAACCTAGCAGGTTAAACAGGCTTCAAGTAATTTGGAAAAAATTCAATTATACGAAAAATGAGTTCCATAAAGCTAAACTAGATACCCAAAATTGTATTAGACTAAATTAGCATCTCTCTTGTTGATTAACGGGTTTTAAGCGCCACCTCTGTTAATTTTTTTTAAAACTACGTTGAATCCGAAAAACAATCATTTGTCAGTAATTAGTAAATTAAACCAAACAAGATACCACCTACACGTTGCTTGATCGCTTCTTGGTGTGTTAGTAAACCTCTATCAGTTTTTAGTAAAAAACTCGATCCACCGCTTGCGGCATTCATTAATAACAATGCTTTTAACGACACTTGAATTTGATCAGCATTTCTGCTAAACAAAACAAGTCGCAAATTACTATTGCTAAAACGAGTGTGATTTGGGTAGATTATATACATTTTCCTTGCGTGTTGTGTTGTGTGTGCATCGAAAAAACGTCGAATAATTCCTCTTTGTTTTAGCAACTGAGCGAAGTATAATTCTCGTTTGTTTAAAGTGATTTTAAAAAATAAGTTTTTTTTAGCGACGTTAATTTTAAGATGGGATAAAAATTTTAAATACTGACCCGACTCCATGTATCGAAAATTATTGGAAACACAGGACTCGAACCTATACTATTCGGACCCAAAATCCGACGCTTTACCGATTAAGCTAGTTTCCAGAGTCATATGTTAGTTACGCGGTTGAGTAAACAACGTTCGGTTATTAAAGTATAATAAAACGTGTAAATTTGCTGACTTATTACAAAACCATATAAATGAATGTGAGATCTGAGTAGTAACAAACGATATAATTAGTTTAGTGAAGAATAGGGATTTATTAATTTTTATACATAATACATGAATAGCCGGGTTCGTAAATAACACCGATAAATAGAATCACATATTTCCCATTAATTTCAACAATTAAAAAAACTTTGCTAAAAAAGTTTTTATTTTCGACCATACTAATCGTACGTGTTGGCTAGTAGGTCCGAATTGCTTACTTAGTTGTACTAATTTAGCTACTCACGCGTAAATGGTGGTACGAATTACACACGCGTAGTTTCGATGTAAAAGTCATGCTAACACTAAAGTTACGATAACAAGAACTGTTCCATAACAAATAGTGATACCTTTAAAGCTAAAAGCGGTTTCTCATAAAATACTATCATAGGCTATATGATAGTAAAAAGGTCGAGCAATTAACTCATATAATCACTTAAAGAATGCTATAATATACGACAACGACTCATAGTGCTTAAAATCTGACATAACATATAGCTACAAACCACATGTTTACGAATTTAATCGAACACTAATAAGTTTAAATAAGTTAAGAAGATCTTAAACTACTCAGTGTAATACTGCTTCACTACTTAGAACTAATTAAATGTGAATGCAGTAAATATGAATAACCAAACTAAAATTGTAAATAAACATAAGAATAAGAGACGTTTTCTCAGAACTATTAAAATTGATTCAGGCATGGAGTAGTAGTTTAAATTTTTAAATTGGTGTTTAAATTTTATAGAGCATACTAAGTTTGAATCTGTTGTTGCTGGAAAAAAAAAAAATAGAAAAACTATATTTGCTAGAATTAAAGCAATTGGGGTGTTTTCAATGATAAGGTAAAGAATATCATCTCATTCAAGCTTCTCAAGGGTGCAACTAATTGGTCGAGGATCTACGTTTATGTAAGTATAGTATCTAAACAACGATAACAAACGACTTGCATTGTTAATATACAACAATAAGGTATAGATTACCATAATTTGCGCCAAAAGCAAATTATTTTTAATTACAAGTTTAAGGTTTTAATAAGTCTGTGCGTAAGCATAGACTTACTGATGCACTCGAATTATCATAATTTGCGCCAAAAGCAAATTATT
>Ga0129333_10001702_pt1 | contig 20156 bp, 34 predicted proteins | sample CPB6_08_DNA_FD_94474 | JGI IMG/M metagenome (GOLD analysis project Ga0129333, IMG submission 94474) | Freshwater to marine salinity gradient microbial communities from Chesapeake Bay, USA - CPBay_Sum_0.6_0.8_DNA | ecosystem: Environmental > Aquatic > Marine > Coastal | place: USA: Chesapeake... | reverse complement strand
GAAGAATCAATAACTCAAATACTAAAACATAGATCAAACAAAAAAAAGCAGCTTGACATTCTTCAGGAGCTGCAAATTCTTCTTACACAAAAAGGAGAAAAAACGCCCAAAGAAATACTTAGAATAGCAGAAATAACAGCAGAGATTAAAAATCTAGAAAATGATTTAAACTTTAATGTATTAGATAGTGTAGTTACAGCCAAAGAAATATCTAAAAGAGCAGAATCTTTATTAGAAATACCAAGCTTTTTACCAACTCAATTTAAATCCCTAAATAGAGCAATGGGATATACTGATGATGGTGGATTTTTTAGAGGTTCAGTTCATGCAATTATTGCGCCATCAGGAAAAGGAAAAAGCACATTTGCAAAATGCCTAATCAATCACTGGGCAGATACCGGATATAGGGTTTTGTATGTTAACTTTGAAGAAGCTGTATCTCATTGGGAAAGAGTTTTGATGACTCAAATTATAGAAAAAAACGTTTACGCAGAAGCATCGAATTGGTCTAAGCAGGAAAAGCAAGAAAATCTCAGCAAGTTTCAAAACAAACTTGACCAGTGGGGAGATAGATTTATGGTTAGGCATGATCCTGACACTCCGTACTTTGAGGATCTTGAAAAATGGCTTAGAAGCATAATGGGGCATAGCGAACTTGTTCCAGATGTAATTGTTATCGACACAATACAATCAATGTTTACTAGGTCAACAGGAAAGGGCAAGCCTAGGTGGGGTGAATTCGAAGAGATGATGGTTAGGCTAGAAAAATTAGCCAGAGATATGGACTGTGTGCTTATCATAACAGCTCAAGAAAATTCAAACAGAATGAAAGAAAGAAGAGAGGTTGTACAGCAATCAGATACCGGAGGCTCTCTTTCTATTCAACAAAAATGCGCCGTAACAATTTTTATAACAGAAAAAAAACTTATAAGCGGAGATGACTCTGAAGATGAAAACATAATGCAGCTGCAGATTCCCAAAAATAGAATCACAGGATCAACTTACTTATATAATTCTCCACTGGTAAAATACGTTGATCAGCACAAAAAGTATGTTGAGTACGAACCAATCACAAATGAATCATACTCAAAAATATCTAATACAGAAGATTTACAAGAGCTAATATCTAGCATTACGGTTATTTAAGGAGTAAAATGATACAGATTACGACTCAACAACTAAAAGATTTTCAGACATGTGCAAGACTGTATGATTATAGATATAATCAAAAGCTTCCTGAAACAATTGGAATTAGGGCACTTAATAGCACAAAGTTTGAAAACACAATTAAGGGCATAGCACACTATTTTTTCTATAAAAAACAAGCTGGGATCACCCCATCTTACGCATCACTTCTTAACAGATGGGAAAAGCTTTGGTTTCCTAAAGGTTCTTCTTCGCAAGATATAATATATGAGCAGCACGAGACCCTTTATGGCAATGCATCCAGCCTTACAACCAAAGCAGCTACAGTTCTTTTAGGTCTCTTCCAAACATTTGGAGAAATGGACATAATACCTATAGGTATAGATGAAGAGTTTATAGCGCCGATTAATGCAAATATTTCCATAAAAGATAAGTTTGATTTAATTTACTATAAAGATGGCAATATATATGTTCTTAAATGGATGTTTAATTACAAGCTAAAGTATCAGCACACCTACGCTCTTGATTTTTCTGTAATGCAGCTAGGCATAAACAATAAATTTGGTTCAAAAATAAAGAATGTTAAATTAGGATACTTTGATCTTATGGATCAAAAATCTAGCTTCAGTCAGTTTTCAATAGAAAAAGCAGATACAGATGCAATTGGATATTGGTGTGATTCGCTGCTTGAAGAAAAAGTTTTTCCCTCCAGAAGAGGTCTTACCTCTTATTGCAAATCTTGCCCTTTCGACAAGCCCTGTTCAAAATGGACTTCATGGAATAAAAAGGAGAAAACAAATGCCAAAAAAAGAAAAAAATAATATTTTAGATGATATTCTTTCAAATAAAGTTTCTTCTCACTCTATAAAAGACGAGGACAAAGTTTTAAAACCTCTTATAGATGAAATAAATACAATAGAAAATGAAGGAATTAAATCATTTGTAAGATCTATTTTATATAGAGCAGAAGGCTTCTGGGATATTCCAGCAAGTTTCTCCGGAAAACACCATCCACCGGATGAGAGATCAGTTGGTGGAAATGTTCTTCATACAAAAAGAGCGGTAAGAGTTGGTGTTGTTTTGGCCGACTCTTATTCTCTTTCCTCTGAAGAAAGAGATTTGATAACGGCAGCCTTGCTACTGCATGATGTTACCAAGGGAATAAAACCTGAGTCTTCAAGCAAGTATTACTATGATCCAATGCATCCATATACAGCGGGATCTTTTATCAAAAAATGTCAAGAACAAGATAAAAAATATGCCTCAGAATCCCAGTCTTCAACTTTATTTATTAGCGAAGAAGATACACAAACTATCCTGAGACTTATAAGATGTCATCTAGGTCCTTGGTCGCCTGTTCCAGAAACAAATCCGGTAACATATATGGATATGATAGTTCATTTGGCTGATAGCGTTTCCTCTAAGCTTCATTTAATTGTTGACGGAGACAATATAGTCAAAGATAGATGGGGTGGAGAAAAAGTTGAGTGATCACTTGATAAAAAGATTTACACTTCTCAAAAAAATTGAATATTTTATTGAAGAGTCTGTATACTATAGAACGCACCATGACGCTATGCATGGTCAAGAAAAAAAAATTCTGATTAAGTCAGAAGAGTCGAGCGGAAAAGTATTTATTAAATGAAGCTTAGTACTGAAAATAACTATTTAAATTCTTGGAATTTATATGAGGTTGCCAGATATGTGCCCAATCTCAAAAGAGTTATTAGAGATAAAAACAAATTTATTAAATCTAATGAAATACAAAATTATTGTAACAAATACCAAAATATCGGTATATATACTTCCGTATTTGCCTATGATACCGAAGACTTAGAAAAAGCTACTAGATTACGGTCCCTTATATTTTGATTTAGATCACTCTGATTTTTCTGTTGCACACGCTGAGTGCATAAGATTGTATGAGCATTTGGCTTCTATAATGCCGCAAAGTGCAGTCTTAGTGTATTTTACTGGAAAAAAAGGATTTCATATAGAGTGTGAACCCGTTACACTTGGGATAAATCCATCAAATGCACTTCCTAAGCTATTCAGATATATTGCAACTAATCTTAAATCTAGTTTAAATTTAACATCATTGGACTTTAGCGTATACGACGCTAGGAGAATGTGGAGATTGCCCGGTTCCATTCATCAAGACACGGGTCTTTATAAAACACTTTTAAATGCCGTAGGTGAACAAAACTTTATATACAAAAATGAATCGGATATAAAAAGTTTTTCTGCAAAAAACAGACCAAATGAAGTCGCTGCCCAATCTTTTCAGTATAAATCAAATGAATGGTATAGGTCGCAAGGTTATTCGTTGGAAGAGCATGAAAAAAGAAAAGACAATCCAATAGATTATTTTAATAAATACGGTTCAAAAGCATTTAAAGAGTTGAAAGAAACAGAAAAAGTTTTTGATAAAAACAATCTTTTATCAAACTGCAAAGCTATATCTAGATTAAAGAGTCAAGCTGAAAAAGAAAAGTTTCTAGAGCACGAAGCAAGACTCTTTTTATGCTCAATACTGAGCTACAGTGAAGATAGCATAAGGTTCTTGCATGATATACTAAGCAACTGTTCTGATTATAATTTTGACAAATCTTCTGCACACATAAACGATTGGATAAAAAGAAGACAACTTGGAATTGGTGGCAGACCATACACTTGCGATAGGGCTAACGCAGTTGGTGTTGGTTGCGGCGATTGCAATTTAGAAAAAAGAAATAAATGGGAAAAAATTGGAGACAGATTTATAGAAACAAATACAAAGTCACCCCCTTCACCAATAAGATATGCCTACAAAACAAAGCAAGAAACAAAGGAGTAATATGTCAGACATAAAAGATCCAGACGATGTTATAGGAGTTTGTTCCGAATGTCGATCAGATCAACCAATGAGTTATATGTATAAAAATCCATTTGCCCAAGAGGGAAAACCGGTCCCATGCAAATACTGTGGTGGAGTTGTTATAATTTCTTATAGAGAAAAAAGAGATTCATCTCTAGACTCTTCCGATAGAGAAAGAGGAATAAATTGAAAAACTGGACTAATCTTCACAACCATACAACTTACTCTATGTTGGATGGTCACGGGAAGGTAGAAGAGTATTTCTCTAAAGCAAAAGAACTCGGCATGTTGGGGTTGGCAACAACCGATCATGGCAACATACATTCTTGGCTAGATTTCTACGAATCAGCAAAAACTTGTCGGAATAAATCCAATACTTGGTTCTGAGTTTTATCAATCAAGAAAGACAAGATTCGACAGAGATGAAGAAGAAAGATCTGGTCCGGCTAAAAATGAGTGGGAACAAAGAGGTCCTTATCACCTAACAATAATTGCCAAAAACAATACTGGATATCATAATCTGATAAAGATGTCTTCTAGATCTTTTCTTGAAGGGTACTACGTAAAGCCAAGAATAGATCACGATTTGATTTCTCAACATTCTGATGGAATAATAATCCTTTCCGGTTGCTTGAACGGAGAAGTTGCACAGGCTCTTTTAAGAGGTGATTTTAATTATGCCCTATCTACTGCATCAAAGATGCAGGAAATAGTGGGAAAAGAAAATTATTTCATTGAGATACAAAATCACGGGTTAAAAGAACAATTAAAAATAAATAATGATTTAATTAAAATAGCACAGCTGATTGATGCAAAGATAGTTCCGACAGGTGATTGTCATTATGTGCACAAAGAAGATGCAAGAGCGCATGACATAATGCTATGCGTTTCAACCAACTCCAACATTAATACAGAAAATAGATTCTCTTTTTCTGGTGATAATTTTTATCTAAAATCATACGAAGAAATGTCCTCAATATTTCCTGAGGATTGGCTTAAAAATACCATGCTCATCAATGATATGGTGAGTGTAGATCTTAATTTTGGTGAATTATATTTCCCTCAATTTCCAATTCCCACACAAGAAAACACAAATGAATATCTTGAAAGACTAGCTTGGGATGGTTTAAAAAATAAATATGGAGATCCACTACCAAAAGAAGTTTTGGATAGAGCAAATCATGAACTAAAAGTAGTTAAAGATATGGGTTATCCAGAATATTTTTTGGTTGTTTCTGACCTTGTTCAGTGGGCAAAAAATAATCAAATAAGAGTAGGCTGGGGTAGAGGGTCTGCTGCTGGCAGCATACTCTCCTATGCTCTTGGTATAACAAATCTAGATCCATTAAAGTTCGGACTTTTATTTGAAAGATTTCTAGTTGAAGGAAGAAAGTCAATGCCAGATATTGACTTAGACTTTGATGATAGATATAGAGATCAGGTAATAGAATATGCCAGAAAAAAATATGGGTCAGATAAAGTAGCGCATATATGCACTTTTAATAAAACCGGCGCAAGACAATCGATAAGAGACGCTGCAAGAGCATTAGCTTATGATTTTACTGGTGGAGATAAAGTAGCTAAACTTGTTCCAGCTCCAGTACTTGGAGTATCAAAAACATTACAAGAGTGCATGGAAGTAGCAGAATTTAAAGCCTTGTATCAAGCTGACTCAGACGCAAAACTAATAGTTGACACAGCTTTTGGTCTTGAAGGTTTGATTAGACAAACCGGCATGCACGCTGCCGGCGTTGTCATCTCTAGGGGGCCATTAACGGATTATCTACCAATCATGCAAAAAGGTGTAGACAATCCGGTTATAACTCAATGGGACATGGGTAGGGTAGAGCAATGTGGTTTGCTAAAGATAGATTTTCTTGGTCTTAGAAATCTTGGAGTCATAGATTCATGTATCAAGTTGGTGAAAAAAACAAGAGGCGTAGATATAAATGTGGACTCAATACCATTGAGCGACTATAAGACATTCAATGAGTTGTGCAAGGGTGGATCAATTGGAGTCTTCCAATTAGAATCTCCAGGGATGAGAGAGCTTATGGTTCAGCTACAGCCACAAAACGTAGAAGATATAATGGCCTTAATATCTCTATATAGACCAGGCCCAATGGGCTCTGGAATGGATAGGCTTTATATATCAAGAAAGCACGCTAGATCTGCTATTGACTATGATCATCCAAAGCTTGAAAAAGTTCTTGGCCCATCATTGGGAATTATGTTGTACCAAGAGGATGTTTTGGGTGTTGCAAGAGAATTGGCTGGCTTTTCTTCTGCGGAAGCTGACGATCTAAGAAAAGTCATTGGCAAAAAGTTAATGGATAAAATTGCTCTTTTTAGAGAAAAGTTTGTCAAAGGTTGTGTTCAACACTCTGGTATGTCTTCTGAGAAAGCAAATAAAATTTACTCAGACATCGAGTATTTCGGTGGATATGGATTCAATAGAGCACATGCTGCAAGTTATGCAATGATCTCATATATAACAGCATATCTAAAATTTAATTATACAGCGGAATACATGGCTGCCCTTCTAAGTTCCGTGGTGGGCAATAAGGATAAGTTAGCCTTGTATCTTTCTGACTGCAGAAAACTTGGAATAAAAGTTCTGCCACCTTCAATCAATAAATCTGTTGAAGACTTTGCCGTGATAGATGAAGAAACAATTATATTTGGATTCTCTGCTATAAATGGAATTGGTTCTGCAGTATCAGAATCAATAATAAACTCTAGACAAGATTCCAATCCATATACTACAGTGCATGATTTCATGAGAAGAACTTCTCCTTCTGTTTTAAAAAAATCTACAATTGAGCACCTTTCTTCTTCCGGTGCATTAGATGAGCTTCTTACAGATTCTCTTGATAGTGATTTTGGAAGACAAACTGAATTAGGAATTTTAGAAAAAGAAAAAGAAGCTCTTGGTATATATGTTTCTAAAAATCCAGTAGATGGAGTATGGGATCTTTTATCTAAAAATATTAGTAACGAGATAATATCTCTTTCTGAAATGCAGGCAGGCTCAAGAGTTTCAATAGGTGGAATTGTTTCTTCTGCAAAGAAAATTATAACCAAAAAAGGGGCTAAGATGTATAAGTTTGTTCTTCAAGACATAACGTCTGACATAGAAGTTATAGTCTTCCCTAGAGAAGCCAAAAAGTTTGAGGACGACTTTTTCCAAAATGGAGATGTTATAACAGTAGTCGGCGCAGTAAGCAAAGAGGGTGATGAGGAAAACTCAGTTACAAAAATTCTTTTAAATACTTGCGAAAAATTAGATCTAAGTAATTTTTCTGGCGGAACTCCAATATATTTAAATATTGAAAGCACTGTGACAAGTAGTCTAATTAACAAACTCTATGCTATAATTAATGCTAATGACGGAGGATCATACGTATTTTTAACATATGCAGAAAATGAAAAAAGACTTACATTTAAATTTAATAAAAAAACTTCTGTAACAATTAAAAATCAATTAGAAAAAATCTTAAACGGAGAATAAAATGACTACTGGAAATTTTTATCAAAACCCAACAACAAAACACTGCTGGGTTTTTTGTCCATCATGCAACAGATGTCAAGACAAGGGTAGGTATACAAAGTGTTCTGGATGCAGTGGCAGATACGATCCTAAAGGATCAATAGATCCACATCCCGATGACTATTGCGATTGCAAAAATGGAGTTCTTAGATGGAGAACTCAAAAAGGCCAAATAGTAAATGTAAGATTTAAAACAAACCCATTTAAGGGTACTGTCAAGTATGAAAAAAAGACACAGGATGAAAGAGATTGGGATGCGTACGTAAAAGATATGAGAGAAAAAATGGACGATCCAAACTTTAATCCTGTAACAATATACGAGGAATAAAAAATGAACAATGAAATAGGAAGATTAGTTCTTAACAATATAGTTCTCATTGAATATGGTGTATCTAACGGTTCTAAAACCTTTTTTGTTCAATGTGGAGTAGCTGGATTCTATGCTACAGAAAATGAATTAAATGATTTGTTTTCAGCCCTAAATTACTATAAACATATAGATGATCATGAAAACATTGTCATTTCAGTCAAAGATTTAGAGGATCCATCATGAGTTGGCCATATAACGAAGATGACTTTATGGAAATTGGAGACACAGGTTGGAGACCAGTTGGCGAAGGTCGATATACAAACATACACACTGGTCATACTATTGATGAAAATGGAAATGAATTTGATGCAGAGGGAAACCTTGTGGAAAGTCAAGAAAAAGAATGAGCATAGCAATCAGTTCTATTGACGAAATAGATTTTTTTAAAAGGTTAACCTTAAGCGAATTTAGTTATTCCAGGATAGATACATATGAGATGTGTCCTTCCAAATATTTTTATTCCTATATTAAAAGGGAGCCAAGACAGTTCTCCGCTCCTGCTGTTTTGGGAAATATTATTCATTCTGTTTTAGAAGATAATATATCTAGTTCAGAACCATTAAAATTAGATCGGTTTAAAGGATAAGTTTGAACAATATAAACAAAGTTTTGATCCAAATAGTCAAATAGATCAATCTTTGATATCAGCTGGAGATCAAATAATTGTTGATCTTTATGATACATATGGGGGCAGAACTTTTGATGTGTATGATAAAGAAATGGAATTTAACTTTGTCATAGGCAATTATTCAATCATTGGATTTATCGACAGGGTAGACGTATATGATGATTGCGTTGAGATTATAGATTATAAAACTGGTAAAAGAGAGGTTGCACAGAAGGATGTTGCAACCAATCTCCAGCTTGGAATATATGCGCTAGCAGCTGCAACTGCTTTTCCAAACAAGAAAATTAAAGCATCACTTCATTACCTGAGAAGCGGAAGAATAAAGTCGCATGAGTTTTCAAAAGCAGATCTAGAAAATGTTAAATCAACTCTTGTCACTAGAATAAACAATATATTAAAAGATTCTAATTTTAGTCCAACAAAAAACGAAAGAGTTTGTTCATTTTGCGATCATGCAAAGAGTGGAGCGTGTGCTACCGGGGCAGCTAGATTAAAAAGAATGTTTAAATAAATAAAAAACCCAGGGGGGTTACCCCTGGGCGTCTAGTTTTAGCTAGATCTTATCTAATAAGGTATATCTGATTAAAATTGAGTGACAGGATTCTGTTCGCTTGAAGCAATGATGTCAAAATCATTTGACTCAACAAGCTTTACAGCTTCATCCATTGACAGGCCAAGGTCTGTCAGACCCTCTGCTGCCATTGAATTAATGGTCTCCTTAACGCTCTTGATAATTGTGTTTGTAACTGACATGTTATTCTCCTTAATGGTTTGGTTATTTGAATTTATATTAAATATAAAGTATAATATACATTGCTTTGACACATAGAGGATATCTGATATATGGTAGAAAAAACAACTCCAGAAGATTTTTTTCTGAAAAGATCAAAACTTAAAGCTCATCCCAATAATTATAAATCCAATAAGAATTTTGATCAGACAAACATTATACCACCAAAGGGTGGTAGAGGCAATGCCTATAGGCACACTAAGTCGGGTTTTAGAGAAGATCTAAACCTAAACTTGAGATCTAACTGGGAAGCAAACACTGCAAGAATAATGAATCTTTATAAAATCAAGTTTGAATTTGAACCAAAAGTATTTAATTTTCCAATCAAGAGGGGCACGAAATCATACACTCCAGATTTTTTTCTAAATGAATCTGAAGAATGGATGGAAATCAAAGGATACTTGGACGATAAAAGTAAGTTAAAAATAAAAAGATTTAAAAAATATTATCCTGAAGAGTTCAAGAAAATGATTTTTGTTATTAGCAAATACTCTGCAGAAGCCAGGGCATTTGCCGAAGAAATGGAAATATCTAATGTCTTGTTTTATGAAGATATGAAAAAGTTTTTTGTAGACAAAATAAAAATATGGGAAGGAAAATAAAATGGGTTCTTTCAAAGAACAATATTATGCTCTAGAAGAAGAGGAAATGCAAGCGCTTATAGCAAAAGCTAAGAAAAAAAATTCTAAGGCACAGGAAGAGCTTTTGAAAGTTTTTTCTAACTTTCTTACAAAATATGTAACAATGCTACACACACGGAAAATATAGTTATTCAGACTACGATATAAGAAGGTTTATATCCCTTTTTGTCAAAGACCCATATGTTCGTTTTGCCCTAATGAAAAACAAACTAAATCAAGCAGGGTACAAGCATGTAAATGAATGTATAGGTCGGAATACTTTACATGGTTAAAAGATATTGTACAGAGCAAGATGTTCAGCAGACAGTCAGGCTAACATTTTTTCAATGCATCAATAGATACGAAAGAAAAGACTCAGAAAAAGGACCAATACCCTTCAGTGCCTTTTTGTATAGCTATTTCTTATATCTTTTGAAAAAAAATGTAGATACTTTTTTAATAGATCAATTAGGAAGAAAGTCATTTCCACTTGTTACTCAGGATGATATATCGGGAGACTCTTCAGAGGAAGATATTTCAAAGAATGGAGCATTTGTAGATACCAAGCAGTACGCAACCAACGATATACTTTTTTCTATAGACGTAGATGAACTTTGGGTTCTTGGTGTGGATATCAATCCTCCTTTTGATAGACTTACAGTGCAGGAAAGACAGTTAATTAAATGGAGATACATCGATAAAAAAAGATCTTCTGAAATAGCTTTAAAGATTACGGAACATCCCAACACTGTTAGGGAACATCTTTCTAAGGTAAAGGAAAAATTAAAAGATATACTTAGATCTGATGGAATGGAAGATTATTTACTTTTATCAGGACTGGAACTAGAAGAGGAAGATGATGACTGAGCTATTAAAAAAAGATATTATATCCACTTTAACGTCTTTTTTAAATCCACAGTTGCAAGAATTGATACAAACATTTTCTTCTAGAGAAGAAACCGAAAAATATTATGTAGAAATTCCCGATACAAATTACATTGATTTAACAATATCTGACATAGCTTCACTTGTAGCTAGATCTTCAAATGTTTATGGAAGAGCAGCTAGATTTGCCGGAATAGCAAGAGCGCAGTATAAGCTATTGGAAGCACAATACAAAAGAGTTTATAAGGCAAATAGGGTTGGCAAGAACGAAGCAGAAAGAGAGGCAGCAGCAGCAGCAGCAGCTGATGAGCAGTATATGGCCCTAGCTGCCATAGAGGCTGTAGTTCAATTGGCTGAATCGATGGAACTGGCAGCAAGAATATCTTCAGAGTCAGCGAGAAAGTTAATGGATAAAATGCAGTCTATGCAGATAGCAACTGCAAGAGGTGAAAAGGGATATTTTTCAGAGTCAGATTTTTCTACTTTTTAGAAAGGAAATCATGTATATAGGTCACTACAAATCAGTATCTTCTTCAAAAGAATTTTTTTCATCTAAAAGAAAAGAACTGGATTTTCCAACTCAGGTTGAATACAAAGGAGAAAGATACTCCATATTTGCAACACATATGGCTTCAACCAAAAAACAAGAACAAAATATTAAAAATAGATCCAAAGAGTTGAGCATACCTTTTGGTATTAAGGTAGACTGATGAATATAGAAGTTTTTTGCGATGGAGCTTCTAGGGGTCAAGGGCAAAAAAAATTTGGAGAAGCCGCCTGTGCGGCGGTTGTGTATAAAAACAAAAAAAAAGTTGTGCAATTCGCAAGGGGATTGGGCAGAAGGACAAACAATGAGGCTGAATATGAGGCTGTGATAACCGGTCTTTTGATATGCTCAATGTCAGATTTTATAGATCCAATAATATATACAGATTCTGCGGTTGTAGCCAATCAAGTAAACGGTAAATGGCAGTGCAAAAACAAAGCTTTGATACCCCTTTTGATGACAATTGAAGAGATAAAATCGGAGTACAGATTTAGGTTGGTGCAGGTTCCTAGAAATTTAGTGTGGGAACCAGATCGATTATCAAATCAGTTTCTAAATCAATTAGAAAATAATAAGCCATTTCGAAATAGCCGTGATATAATATAGGTCTTATGGAAAAAACCTTAATGAAATACAGTAGTTCAACGGTAGGTTTTAAAGATCAGCCGATTATACTTGGTTTAGCTGGTAAAGCTGGAAGTGGCAAAACTAGTGTAGCCGAGCAAATAGTGCCCAAAGGATCACTGCAACTCGTAAAGGAAAAAATAAAGTGGGATCACATATTCTATGCTCTACCACTGTATGAGCTTGCATCTATTAAGACAAACATCAAAGGCATAAATTCTTCCTCTAGAAAAATGTATGCAATACATGAAGTTTTGTACGAACTATACGGTGGCAGCCCTATCGGCTTTGTGCCAGACTATAAGGACCTTGTATCAATGGTCACTGAAATAGAATCAATGCCAATAGAAAATGACGGGATTAAGCCAAGAACCTTTCTGCAAAAAGCGGGAGATATTTGTAGATCATATAGGCCTTCTGTTTTCGAAGAGTGGGCTATTATGAAGTCCGTAAAATCTTTTAGATCCTATCAGAAGACAGTTACAGAAGAAGAGGTAATTTCTCCCTTTTGCATGATAGTTTCCGATGTGCGATACCCAGGTGAGGCAGAGTCGATTCTTAGACAACCGAACGGAATAGTTCTGTGCTTTGATGCAAAAAAAGAAACGCTTGACTCTAGGCTTCTGAAGAGAGATGGACGATTAATGTCGGAAGAGCACAGTTCTCATTCATCAGAAAATCAGATCGAAGAAATAAAAAACATAGCTACTTCAGTAATTTCAACAGATGAAATGTCTCTTGAAGAGCAAACTGGTGCTACAATAAACATAGTCAAAGAAATAGTGGAGGTAATTAATGCCAAAAATAACTAGAAATGCCCATGAAGAAACAACAGGATCGCCTATAGACAATGTGGTATCAAATCTGTCTGCAGAAATAAGTCTATCAAGTGATCCTATTTTCATCTGCGGAGTCAATAGAAAAATCAATATTGGAAACTTTGAAAACGTAGACGTTTATGCTGGCATTACGATACCCCTTGTTGGGGTTAATCCAGTCGATAAAAATGCACTTACTGAAGCAGTGAAAGAAGCAGCCGCATATGGTTTTTCTTTGGTCTCCAAGGAGACTGGAGAAAGATACTCTTTAATTAAAGAATCCCAACAGGGTAAGTAAATTTGAAATTTGATTAGTTACTATTATACGGGTATAATATACTTTACATATCAAGACAACAGAGGTAAAAATGTTTAAGAAGCTATTGGAACAACTTAAAAACTTATTCAAGACAAAAGCACCGAAAGAAATATTGGACAATCCCATTGCATCCAAGGCAGTGGATAACCTCTTTAAGGAAGCTGAAGAGGCTGCAGTTGTACTTGATAAGGCAGCCGATGATATCGAAAAAATAACTGTTGAGGCCGTTAAAGAAGTCAAAAAAAAGAAAGGCCGCCCAGCAGGATCAGCCAGCACCGCAAAGAAAAAAGCTCCATCAAAAAAAATAGCTGAGTAATTAAACTTTCTCATGTCTGATAGATTTTGGAGAATTGTTTGGTCGATTTGGTTAAATGTCTTTGATATCTTGGAAAGACTGGATAAAAGTGACAAGAATTGAAAAAAAAATCTATATAAGTGGACCCAGAATGGGAACTAACAATCTTGTTAATGGAATAGAAAAACTCCCTAAACAAAAAAGGAGAAAAAAAAGTGGCCGCAAAAAGAGATCCTAGACTAAAAAAAGCTCGGTGTTTCAGGTTACAATAAGCCTAAAAGAACGCCAAGTCATCCAACAAAGTCTCATGTGGTTGTGGCCAAGTCTGGTGGTAAGGTAAAAACAATACGCTTTGGTCAACAAGGTGTTTCTGGTTCGCCAAAAAAGAAGGGTGAATCAAGTTCTTATCGTAAACGTCGTGAATCTTTTAAGGCAAGACACTCGAAGAATATCAAAAAGGGTGTAATGTCAGCCGCCTATTGGGCCAACAGGGTAAAGTGGTAAACAGGGGATAAAAATGTCTAAGTATGTAAAATCAAATGTTGTTCCAGAGGAAAAAGCAGAACAACAAAATAAAAAGTCTAAGAAAAAAACTAACAAAAAAAATAAGGAGAAATAATTATGATGAAAAAAATGAAAGATGACAAAAAAATGGGTGCAAAAAAGATGAAGCCAGCCAAAAAAATGGGTGGTAAAAAGATGAAGAGTTCAAGCAAGAAAAAGATGGGTTACTAATCATGGCAATGAAGAAGAAAGCACCAGCAAAAAAGGCACCAGCAAAAAAGGATGACAAGAAGTCTGGACTTAGTTCGGCACAAAAGAAACTACCTCCTTTTATTCAGGCAGCGATTGCAAAAAAGAAAAAGAAAAAATAATCTTAGGAGATAAAAATGGCAAAAGTTGAGTGGGATATTGTAGTACCAGTTAAACAACCAGCAGACCTAAAGGGTGTTCAGCCAGGCAAGTTGCCTGAAGCGCTGTTACGTCCCGCAGTAGGTGGCGGTAAATTACACTGGCTTTGTGCCGCTGCTTGGGGGGCAATGGTTGAAGCAGCAAAAGCTGAAGGTCTTGAGCTAAAGCCTGTGTCAGCTGGTGACACATATAGAACTTATGAGTCGCAATTAACCGCCTTTAAGCAGCGCTATACAACAGAACCAAATGGAAATGCGACTCGAACATTCGAAGGCAAAAAGTGGTACAAGAAAGATCCAAAGCTCGCTTCTTTAGCTGCCCCTGGTACTTCTCAGCACAATACTCGGACTAGCTGTTGATGTTCACACAGCTGGTGAGCCAAAGCGCTTGAAGTGGTTGATTGCCAATGTTCGCAAGTTTGGCTTTTCATGGGAAGTAGTTCCAGAAGAACCATGGCACTTGCGCTATACCGAAGGTGATAATCCGCCTGCTGCAGTAGCTGAGTACATGGCGAAGAATAATATAGCTAAGCCAACAAACGTTCCTGCCTCAGCAGCTTCAACAAACGAAGCTCCTGCCGCAAAAGACGATGGTGGAGATCTTGATCCGGGTGATAGTGGCCCAAGAGTTACAAAGCTTCAAGAAGAACTTGCGGAGCGTGGTTTCTATAAAGGTGGTTTTGATGGCCAGTTTGGCGCAAAGACACAGGAAGCAGTAGTTGCTTATAAGAAAGCAAAAGGTTTTGGCGATGGTCCAAAAGCTGGTAAAAGAGTTCTTGATGATCTTGGAATAGGAATGTAGTCATGGAAGCAGTCATCGTTGCCCTCATAGGTGTTGTGGGTTCTGTATTGGTAGTTTTAGTTGAGAGAGGCAGAAAAGAAAACGCCAGAGATCACGGTGTTGTTGCAGGTAAACTTGATCAGATAGAACAGGTGCTTTACAATATTGATGAAGATGTTCTTCATATTGAAGTCAAATTGGACAATCACTTAGAAGATCATGAAAATAAAAAGTTTCGTGATTTTAATTTAGATGACAAAAAGTTTAAAACAGGAGAAAAGGTAAGGGATAAAAAACATGGCAGCAAAAAAAGATAAGAAGTGGATCCAAAAAGCAATTAAAAGACCAGGTGCCTTCACTAAGAAGGCTAAAAAGGCTGGCAAGTCTGTTGCCGGCATGGCTGCTGCTGTTACAAAGAATCCCGATAAATACAGTCCGACTACCGTTCGTCAAGCCAACCTTGCTAAGACCCTAAAAAAGATTAGTAAGAAAAGAAAAAAAAGTAAATGACGATAAAAAAAAATTATACTAAAATTAAAAAAGTTTTAAACAAAGATTTAAAAAATAAAGGTTCTTTTTACAAGGATCAATACATAGATTTAATTAATGATGAATTGAAGAAAAAAAGAAAGAAAAAATAATGGCAACAAAAAAGAAGATGGTTTGGGACAAACCAAATCCAAAAAAGAAATCAAAAAAACTTTCCACTAAACAAAAATCCAGAGCAAAAGCAATGGCAAAAGCTGCCGGTAGACCTTATCCAAATTTAATTGATAATATGAGGGCCGCAAGAAAAAAAAAGTGATATAATAGTAATATGTCCGAAGAAGGCGTATTCAATGGCTTCATGCCAACAATAGTTGATATAACTATTTCAAAAGAAACTCCTTCCATAACTTCTGAGGGACAGCTTATTAATGTTCACTGTCTTACGATAAAGACAAAAGAAAAAGAATACGTGTTTAGCGTTCATCCTGAAGATATGAGAAAGTTATATTTTTTATTACTCAAAACACTTATGTAAATTATGTCAATAAAGATTTATAAAAATGTCAAAATTGGAAAAGTACCAGTAACCCCTGCAACACCGCATACTGCAGAGCCCACTTTAGATGCGTACGAATCTTTGATTGAGCATTCTTTTGGGTTGGGTTATGCCATTAGCTATAGGCAAGAACAGCAAGGGCGCCTAGTGCAGAACATAGTGCCAGTGCATAAGACAGAATTTCAGCAAATATCTACCTCGTCAAAAGTCGAGTTGGCTCTCCATACAGAAACAGCTTTTCATCCGTACAAGCCAGATTATGTACTGTTGTTGTGTCTTAGGGGTGATCCAAATGCGGTGACTACCTACGCTGATTTAAATGATATAATTAGTGAATTGGATAAAAAAACAATTGATGACCTGCAAAAAACATGGTATTTAACTGGAGTCGACGATAGTTTTAGGACACTAGGTGAACCGTATCGCGAATTTCAATTGTCAGTTTTGACAAAAAACAAAGATGGATATAGTATGTCGTATGATGAAGCTCTTATGAGGGGCATGAATCAAAGAGCTGAAACAGCTTTAAAGAATTTATCTACGGCAATCAAAAAATGTACTCGTGAAATTGTTCTTGAAACTGGAGATCTGCTTGTGATAGATAACAATACAACTATTCATGGCAGAAAGCCTTTTCAGCCCAAGTATGATGGAACCGACAGATGGGTACAAAGATTGTTGGTCAAAAAAGATCTTCCACCAGAAGACCAGATTGATGGACACATTATAAATACTAACTTTAATTTGGTTTAGATATGATTGTTGATTGGTTTAATAAAACAGTAATAGTTACCGCGGTTACGGGAGGCTATGACTATATGTTAAATCAAAGAAAAATAGAGGGTGTTGACTACATTTATTTTACTGATCAAAATATTCAAGTTCCAACACCATGGACTCCAGTTTTACTAGGAGATGATCATCTTGATAACAGAAGAAAATCTAAGAGACCAAAACTTAATCCACATTCAATCCCAATGTTAACTCATTATAAATATCTAATATGGATAGATGGTGACATGTCTATTGTCAACGATAATTTTATTACTGAAATAATGTCTTATATGAAAAATGGCTTTGTTGTTTCTCCCCATTTCGATAATAGGCATTGCGCTTATGGAGAAGCTACAATACGTCCTCCAAAATATGCAAAAGAACCACTGGATGAACAGGTCGCTTTTTATAAGTCCGAAGGTTTTCCAGAGCAATATGGATTGTATGAATGTGGTATTTCAGCTAGAGATATGACTAATCCATTAGTTAAAGAAGTTGGTGCTCTTTGGCATGAACAAAATCTAACCTGGTCATATCAGGATCAGGTTAGTTTTCCATACTGCTTGTGGAAAACTAGCTATAAACCAGATGTTCTGCCCCAAAGTTTTAGGAACTATAATTGGGTTCACATTTCTGCGCATACAAGAGAGGATTAAAGTGTCTAATTTAAATAAATGGTCCAATTGGTATTCTAATATAAAAAATTTAGAAGCTTATGGAAACACAAGATCATATAAAATTGGAGCAGACTATTTGTCTGATTGCTCAAAGGTAGAGGACTGGGGTTGCGGCAAAGGATGGCTTAGAACCTTAATGCCAAATAATATAGAATATGTTGGCTTAGATGGAACACACAATAAGTTTGTCGACAAGCACGTAGATTTAGAGGAGTATAAATCAAGTGTTGATGGAGTCTTTATGCGTCATGTTTTGGAGCACAATTATGGTTGGGAAAAAGTTCTATCAAATGCATTGAAATCATTTACAAAAAAAATGGTTTTAATAATTTTTACGCCATGGTCAAACTCAGATACTAGACAAATAGGGTTTACTGATTCAGTTGGAGTTCCTGATCTTTCTTTTTCCAAAAAAGAAATAGAAAAACATTTTTCTCATTTACATTTTGAATATCTAGAATTGGAATCGCCAGAAACATTCTATGGTTTAGAATATGTTTATTTAATAAATAAAACAACCGCAAAATAATTATAGTTATACAACCAATGACTAAGAAAAACTGATATAATAGATATCACGGAGGCCAGTAGGATAAAAGTCCTGAGCTACGAAATGAGGTAAGGCATAAAAAATATGCCCTACCTCATTTTTTTTATTACTATAAAAAGCGTTCTAACAATTCGGGGGAAGTGTTAAGGATATGTTTTTTAAGTTGCGCAAGGGATGGTTTGCCCTACTGCCGGCAATAGCTCTTAGTCTTAGTTCCCTATTTGCTGCTAATGCAAGCGCATTAAATGAGTCTGTTGTTGTCCCATCTAATGCCACTGCTACTACCAATCAATCAGGAGTAGCTTTAAGTGATGATTTTGCGATCTCTGGCTATTCTCAGACGGCCAATCTTCTCACAACAATTTCAATAAGCGGATCTACCTCCGCAAAATTCTCAGTGGTTACAACTACGGGACTTACTCGTGAGTTTGGTTACAGTTCCTGGTCTGGCATTTCATCTATATCGTTTACTGGCAATCAAGCAAATACAAATGCAGCCCTTGATTCCTTGACTTTTGATGCCGGAAATACTGCCGGGACAGCGACCCTTACGGTATCTGTACAAGAAAAAATTTCTGGTTCATTTTATTTTGAAGGAACCGGACACCTATATGAATTTGTTCCCGGTTCTATTACATACATGGACGCACGAACGGCAGCGGGTAACAGGACACTCAACGGTCTTTCTGGCTACCTTGCGACGATAACCTCTGATGCTGAACACGAATTTGTTCTTACAAAAATTCAAAATGCATACAACATTTGGATTGCTATTTCAGATAGACAAACAGAAGGCGTGTGGATCCTTGACCCAAAGGATGGCCATCCAGAACAAGGAACTGTGATTTGGAATGGCCAAGCGAGTGGCGTTGCCGTTTCAGGCCAGTACGCAGATTGGTGCCCAGGAGAGCCAAATGACTGGGGCGGCTATGAAGATGCAGTTGTGGCCAAATGGAATGGTGCCACATGTTGGAACGACCTTGCTCACACTGGCACATATGCCAGCGGTTATGTTGCTGAATATAACCCAACCCAAACTGAGAATCCTGTATATAGCGATTCAATGGATATAGTTATTTCTGCTCCGGCCCCAACAACAACTACTACAACAACAATTCCTGCAGCTGGATCAGGGACTGAAACTACTGAACAATTTGAAGGTCCTGGGCCGACTACTGGAGTCACTGTCTCTGTAAACGGAAATACCCTTACGACTATAAGCCAGAGTGGCTGGTATTATGCCAATATGAACGGCGGCTATGGAACCTCTGGCTATGCGGTTTATGCAGGAAACCCAACTGCAAGTGCTCTATTTACACTGCCGTCAAATGCCAGCCCAAGAAGCTTTTATTTTAGAGTTGGTGCTAAGAACGGAGATGCGACGGGAACTGCTACTTATTCAGATGGGACTACACAAGCTTTCACAATAGGCAATTCGGTTTTGACCGCAGGATGCAGCACGTGTCAGGCTCCTGGCTACTATAAGGAAATTTACTTTAATGGTAATGGCAAAATAATATCTTCATTCTCACTTCCCGCGGAAGGAGATATTTATTTTGTTGACATGCTTCGCTACAGCAATTCAACATCTGTTGCAAGCGTTGTTGATCCAAATCCGGCTGTAACAACCACTACTACAACAACAACAACGACCACGACCACCACTACTACTACCACATTACCGCCAACTACAACAACTACTACAGTAGCACCTTATTATAATTCAGTTTTAAATTTAACCGGAGCGGCTAATAATGATGGAAGCGTATTTCTTGATTGGGACGCACCAACATCTAGCAATATTCAGCCGTATATGTACGATGTCAGTTGGTTTGATCTAAATAACGGAACTGAGTCTGGCGGATGGGGTGTGTGGACCTATGCAGCCAACACTTCGTACACGGTTGGCTCATTCCAGTTTCCGAATACAACAGGATATGGACCTGTACGTTTCAAGATTCGCGCAGGT
>Ga0129333_10001701_pt1 | contig 20159 bp, 24 predicted proteins | sample CPB6_08_DNA_FD_94474 | JGI IMG/M metagenome (GOLD analysis project Ga0129333, IMG submission 94474) | Freshwater to marine salinity gradient microbial communities from Chesapeake Bay, USA - CPBay_Sum_0.6_0.8_DNA | ecosystem: Environmental > Aquatic > Marine > Coastal | place: USA: Chesapeake... | reverse complement strand
TATCGCGCGCTTTGAAAAGAACAAAATGGCGACCAGAGGACTAGTAATCCTAACTCATCAAAGATGAACATAAGCCCAACAGCTTAATGGGGGTGATTTTGCCGCACTTGCGCTGTCCCAATCGCCCCGTGCATAATATGTTAATTATAAATCTATCTGGGAGAGGCGCCGCAAATCGAGCGCTAGTTGTGATCAATAATGTGGATCAAGGTATTAGGATCGGGCGCCGGCGGCGGATTTCCTCAATGGAATTGTAATTGCGCAAACTGCCAAGCAGTCAGAGGCCAAGCCCCAGGGTTCCATCCCCGAAGTCAATCCAGTTTGGCTGTAAGCGCTGATGGCGCGAACTGGCTGCTTCTGAATGCCTCGCCCGATCTCAGAGAACAAATCTCAAAGACGCCGCAGCTTGCCCCTGCTTCTGCAGATTCTGTCCGGGCCAGCCCGATAAAGGCGGTTGCGCTGACGAACGGAGATGTGGACCATGTTGCCGGTCTACTTACGATGCGAGAAGCACAACCCTTTAGCATCTATGCCGCTCGCCGCGTGATCGATGCGCTGAGCGCCAATCCAATTTTTTCAATCCTTCAACCCCAGCTCGTTCCGTTTACAGAATTACAGTTAGAAAACAGGCATGAGATTTCAGGCGCTCAAATCGATTTGGGACTTGAACTCATGGCTTTTTCTGTTCCTGGAAAAATAGCGCTTTATCTTGAAAATAAGGATGCGCCAGATTTTGGCACACAAGTAGGAGATACGCTTGGTTTTAAGATTACTGACACAAAGTCAGGAACATTCTTCTATTACATTCCAGGGTGCGCGCAATTTAATCAAAGCTTAGTTGATCGATTACAAGAAGCTCCACTTGTATTTTTTGATGGAACTTTGTTCCATGAAAATGAAATGATTAATCAAGGTCTCATGGGTAAAACAGGCTCTCGAATGGGACATATGAATATTGACGGACCAGAAGGTTCCATGAAAGCTTTTGAAAAACTAAGCGTAAAGCGAAAAATCTATATTCATTTGAATAACTCAAATCCTGTTCTAAATGAATTTTCTAAAGAATACGCAATTGTCACAGCAGCAGGATGGGAAGTCGCTAAAGATGGACTGGAGATAAAACTTTGACCAAGGGTTTCATTTCTGACTGGCGGGGCATGGCGCCGCTGTCCGAGGCCGCATTTGAAGAAGCTATCCACGCGGTGGGCATTGAACGCTATCATGACAAGCATCAATTCCATAAATTATTACATAGCGGCGCGCTCAACAAGGACCAAGTGGCCGCATGGGCTCTGAATCGATATTGTTATCAAGAAGCCGTGCCCAGGAAAGACGCAGCCTTCATAAGTCGCGTCCATGATCGAGAGTTGCGCCGTGAATGGATTAATCGGATTCTAGATCATGATGGCTATGGAGAGGAGCCAGGAGGAATTGAGCGGTGGCTCGTTTTGACTGATGCATTAGGTTTTTCAAGAGATTATGTTGTTTCACGGACAGGAGCCCTTCCGGCGACAAAATTTGCGGTCGAGGCCTATGTCAATTTCGTTGTCGAACAGCCGCTTGTGGTAGCAGTTGCATCTTCATTAACAGAACTCTTTGCGCCTTCAATACATCGCGAAAGAATTTCTGGCATGTTAGAAAACTATAATTTCGTCAATGATCACGTAATGTCGTATTTTAAAAGAAGACTGTCGCAAGCCCCTCGAGATTCTGATTTTGCCCTGTCATTTGTTATTAAAAATGCAGTTACGCGCGAAGAGCAACAAGCCTGCATTAACGCAGTGAGGTTTAAGTGCGATGTTCTCTGGTCGCAACTTGACGCCCTACATCATGCCTATGTCTCGCCTGGACTAATCCCCCCTGGCGCCTGGCGTCCCGGCGATACGAATGTCTAATAATCCCTCAATCCGTTATCTGATAACTCCCTTATCGCGCCCTGGGTTTACCCGCTATACGCGACTCCATGAGGATTGCGCGCGTAATAGATTTGTTTTGTTAGCGCCAGAACGCGCTTACGAATTAGACCCGATCAGTCTTGAGGTTTTGCAAAATATAGACGGCTTAACGACAATTAATAATATATGCCAAAACCTTTCTGAGAAATTTACAGCCCCGCTTGAAATTATAACTCGCGACGTTTTACAGCTTCTTCAAGGACTTTCTGATAAAAGGCTCTTGCAAGAAGGCCGGAATCCGCTCACTAAAAAAACTGCAAGCGGAAAGAAACGAAATGGCGCAGGTTACCTGTCAGGTCCTACGGGGTTATTAGCTGAACTCACGCATCGTTGCCCGCTTCAATGTCCCTACTGCTCAAATCCGCTAGAACTTGAGCGCGTCAGTAGTGAAATGAGCGCTGAAGAATGGGCCGAAACATTCAAACAAGCCGCCTCAATTGGCGCCCTACAACTCCATCTCTCTGGGGGCGAGCCCACAGCCCGTCGTGATCTAGAAGAGATACTTAGCTATGCGGTAGAGGCAGGACTTTATACAAATTTAATTACATCGGCAGTCTTGCTTACTAAAGATCAGTTATCGCGGTTGGCTAATATTGGATTAGATCACATTCAAATTTCTATTCAAGATGTTGTTGAAGAGAATGCAGATCTGATTTCAGGATATAAGGGCGCACTTACAAAAAAATATGATGTCGCGAATTGGGCGCGTGAATTAGGTCTAGGGCTTACAATCAACGCGCCGATGCATCGACAAAATATTATGAATTTGCAAAAGATTATTGACTTCGCGGTTGAAGTCGATGCACAGAGAATCGAAATTGCGCATATTCAATATTATGCTTGGGCTCAAAAAAACCGTGCCGCCTTAATTCCTACGCAAGAAATATTTCTCGAAACTGTTAATGTTGTCGAAGCAGCAAAGCAACGCTTGATTGGCGTATTAAATTTTGATTTTGTGATTCATGACCATTATGCAAGCCGCCCAAAAAAATGTACTGGCGGTTGGGGCCAGTCTATCATGGTTGTTACGCCTTCCGGGACAGCCCTGCCCTGCCATGCTGCGCAAACCTTGCCTGGTTTGAATTTTGATAATGTCAAAGATCAGCATCTTTTAAAAATCTGGGAAACAAGCCCTGCATTCAACGCCTACCGTGGCCTTGACTGGATGAAAGAGCCCTGCAGATCCTGCGATCGACGCGAACTTGATTATGGCGGCTGCCGTTGTCAGGCCTATGCTTTCTCTCAGGATCCTGCCGCAACCGATCCTGCTTGCGCGCTTTCAGTAGATCACGCTAGCTTTGCAGCGCTCGCTGAACGGGAAGCTCACGCAGCTGCACCAGCATTCATTTACAGGCGTTATGATGGGCTATCAAAAAAATAAAAATTAAAAAAATATTAATAACTTAAATTGTGAAATTCTCTGTCTCAAACAAACAAATTGAGTCGTTTAGTAACCAAAGAGCAACTTCCGTCCTCTACCATGCAACTTGTCTCGCCAAGTTAATAAATGGTTACGCAAGCAATGAGCGTATTGGAGTGAAGATCATGAAGTCGCGGGATACCCTTGTGCGCTTGAAAAAGTTTCAAGTAGAAGAAAAGCGCAGACGCATTGTTCAATTAAATGCAATGATTACAGAATTCACACGGCTTGCAAATGAGTTAGACAGGGAAATTACCACAGAAGAAACGCGCGCCAACATTACAGATCCAAATCATTTTGCCTACCCCACCTATGCGCGCGCAGCGCGGGGTCGCCGAGACAACATGGTTGCATCAATCAATGATTTAAAAGCGCAATTAGAAGAAGCTGAGACTTTATTCCAAGAAGCAAACGAAGAATTTTTAAAAGCCCAAAATCAAGAAGCCCGAGATAGAGGTGCTGAGCGGATGGTCGATATTGTGGCTGAACGACAGATGACTGATACAGCACAAATTTACGGACGCAATGGTTAAAAAGTAAGATGGAGACTACTCGTCTCCATCTCCCGCGACGCCGTCAAAAGCTTCAGCAAATTTTGACTCTGTGGTCCCCTTTAAGATTGAAAGACCATAGAGCCCAATCAAATAGAGGGCTGCGCCGCTAAAGGCGCGCGCCCCCGGGCCAGGCGAGCGTATTTGCGCGATAGTCGCTTCAAGCTGATCAGCAAAGTGGCTGCGCATCGCTTCAACATGAAGACGTCCACGGCGACTAGCTACATTACGTGTTAAAACATAGCCAAGCGCATAAACAGAAGCGATCGACGCGATGATCAAAAACAAGAGATAGGAAATATTTGACTGTCCCGCATCAACCAATAACTTAGCCTTGACTCCGCCAAACAACAGGATTGTCAACGAGCCTAAAATTTCTGCTGCGCGGCGCACATTTAAAACTTTCGGCGAAAGCAAAAGATTTTCCAACCCAAGCCTGGCCCGTACTGGCGTCAAAAGTCTGTTTAAATCCTCTCTCAGGGATTGATCGTCAAAAATTTCCTGAATTTTAGGACTGCTCTTAATTTTTTCTAATAAACGTGTCTCGAGTTCACCTATTTCATCTGAAACAAGCAGCTTATTGGTAATTTTAATACGACCCTCATTGGCTAATAAAATAAAACCACGCTCGTCGAGATCATAGATCAAAGTACGAATAACTTGGCTCAGCCCTCCTGATAAATAAGCGGCTTCCATTGGATCTGGCGCATCAAGTATTGGAAGTGGCGTACGCCCGCTTCTATCAGCGAGAAAGATAGCAAAATACATTGACAATAAGACACTTAAGACAACCAGACCAAATATATTCAAGAAATCAACAGCTGAGAGATTAAAAAAAATATCATCTAACATTTGATCTACTCCAATATATTTTTTGCTCATTACAATTAGATGATATACTCAAATAATAGACCAGATTTTTTGAAACTAAAATAAATTTAAGCAGCTAAAAGACGTTTTGTCTGCAAGACCACAACAGCTAATACAGCCATAGCCACGGCCTGATGTCCAAGGGCAAGCAAAATATGTGGTAAGCCACTAAAGGGAGGCTCAACAAGGATCAAGGTTGCAATCCCCAAGACGATTTGGACAACAATATGAAGAAATACAATGATTGCGCCCTGCTTGAGCTTACCTTCGGTATTTAAGAGAGCGTCAATTAGATGAGTGAGAGCAATTAGAAATAGAACATAGGCAGTCATTCTATGAATAAATTGAACGGTTAGCGGATTATTTAATAAATTAATCCACCAAGGGTCGAGAGACCACAAGGCTGCGCTGGAGGGAATAAAAACGCCATCGATTAATGGCCAGCTATTGTTAACGAGACCCGCACGTAAACCTGCGACTAATCCTCCTAAAAAAATTTGGATGCAGGTAAAAATCATCAATAAAAAACTTTCTAACCTCAGTCGTCTCTTATGTTCATGAATGATCAAGGACTGAACAGGCCCAAGCCCACCTGCGACCCAGATGCATGAGGCAAAGATTAAGGCTGCGATAATTAGATGAATTGCGAGCCGCTCTTGCGCAACTTCCGTTCGATGAACAAGCCCGGAAGACACCATCCACCATCCTACCCCACCCTGAAGCGCCCCTAGAGCTAAAATGAGCAGTAGTTTTGGTTTAACGCCTAACGGCAAAAGATTTTTTAGCCAGAAAAAAACTAAGGGAATAAAAAAGACTAGTCCAATTAGCCTAGCTAATAGACGATGCGCCCACTCCCAAGCATAGATATATTTAAATCCCGACAGATCCATCTGCGGAAAAAGTTCCCTGTATTGTGGGATCTGCTGGTAATCCTCAAATGCCTGCAGCCAATCCTTGTCAGACAAGGGCGGAATGACGCCAGTAATTGGCTTCCACTCAACAATTGATAGGCCAGATTCGGTTAATCGGGTTGCGCCGCCCACAATCACCATGAGGAACACAAGTCCAGCCACGACAAAAAGCCAGCTGCGAACAGCACGGGCGGACTGAGCAGTAACATAATGTCGGATAGCAGGAGCGGGTTCAGGAAATTGTAGCCAGTCTTCCATTATTCACCAATTTTCAAGCCTAAACGACCAGTTTACTCCCTACCGGAATTAGTGATCCATAACCTCTTTGTCTACACCCCTGCCAAATCATCATCCGTGGCATTTTTTTCTCAAAACATCGCCGCCAAAGAGGTAAGATCATTGTCTAAGCGAGTCGAGGGATTAACGTGGCTAACAGAAAGGCGCAGGAAAAAATCAATTTTGCGGAATTGCTCGCCATTGGCGAGGCCGCTGAGGCTCTGAAATTACCTCAGCATGTATTACGTTTCTGGGAAACTCGTTTCCGACAATTGAACCCCGTTAAAAGGGCAGGCGGCAGAAGATTTTATCGCCCAAGCGATGTCTCCCTACTCAAAACGATCCGTCACCTGCTCTACCAAGAGGGCTATACGATCCGCGGCGTTCAAAAGATTTTGAAAGAACGTGGCGTTGAAGCTGTTATCTTGCAAGTCACTGAAGCCCAGCAGCGGATTGAGGATCTCGACGTCTTACCTCAAAGCACGGGCAATGTTGCGGAAACTGCCGAAATTCCAGAGCAGTCAAGTTTCAATCTAGAGGCGCCCCTTTCAAAAAATAGTGAGAGAATTGAGCCCCATATAGAAGTTCCTGCCCCTGCGCCATCAGTCGAATTAGAGCCGCTTCACTCGCCCTCAAACCAACCCCTACAGGGTTCTTGGGCTGATCTCTCCTTAATCCCTACTTCCACCCTTGACGAAAAGGCCTTGACTGTCGCTGAGACGCAAAGCCTTCAAAAGGCTTTGAGTGAAATTGAAGAGTGTAAAAGGCTGCTTTTACTCGCAAGAAGGTCGCATGACGCTGATTGCCAGGCTGACTTGGGCTGACTATAAGGCCCTCAGTCGGAGTGTAGCGCAGCCCGGTTAGCGCACTTGTCTGGGGGACAAGGGGTCGTGGGTTCGAATCCCGCCACTCCGACCATTAATTTAGATCCTTGTTTTTATTAATAATTTCATATCAATTTTGATAAGCTAAACCGGCTATGATCGTTTAGCTAACCAATACAAACCTGCCTCTTCAGGACAACTTCTCTTTTAAAATCGACGCAGCTCAGCCAACTCTCACTTGAGCGAATGAATTAAGGTGGAATTGGCATAGGATTTGATCACTAATAATAGTCTCCAAGGGACACACAAGGCAGACTCTTAACCTGACAAACGCAGCTATCAGGCCGCTTCCTCATCCCAATCAATCCAATGTTGCCACATTGCCCGCCTCTATATTTGGAGTTTTGGGTCTCAATGGCTGGTTAGAGAAAAGCTCGCATGATAACTTTCTGAGCTAAATCGTAAACCTACCATTCATTATCAAGCAAACGATAGGCTACGCCCCTCAAGATCAAGAAGAAAAAGAGCTCTATGGTTTTTAATAAGAATAATGCTGCATCTAGGTCTCAGTTATCAATAGATCCAAGAATATTGACCTATTCGACCAAGCACCCCTAACATGGTCCATGGCAAAAGTTTTTATTGGTCTGCTCCACAGACCGATAGATCGATATCGCCAAAATTTCTTGCTTGAAAAATCTCATTTTAGAGAAATGAGATGCTTATTTAAATGTCAAAACATTTGCTGAGTTTAAGAAATCGCCATTACCAACGACGATACCCCCAACCACGCCGATAACCCCAACCCCTACGGTAGCCCCAGCCACCGCCCCATTGACCACCACGGCGGCACCCGCCCCAAGGACCTCTGTGCCCATAAGGACCGCATCCTCCCCAGACTTTCTCGGATCTGAGCGCACCGACATCGCCAATTCTTGCGACAGGCATCGCAATCGCCGCAGAACCCACAAGATCAACTGAGGAAAGAGCGAAAACAATTGCCGCAAGAATGAACTGATGTTTCATAGCTTACTCCAGATCTTCTCCAGGAATGAAACTCATAAATTTTAACCAACTCCAACACAGTTTAAATATTTTGACAAAAAATAACAAACTTTTCTATTGGATTGGATAATTATAAAATTTAAGAAATGTCTCAATTCTGCATATAGCAAACCTATGCCGAAAATGAATTTAGGGAAAAGCAATAAATTTATCTCGCGCAAGAGGAAAAAATATTGTCGCAGCCCAGTTATATACTAGGCTCCCATCACGCGGCACTATCCCAAAATGACGGACAAAAACGAGCTTTTTATATCCTTATCAGAAGCCATTTTCAGGCTTGCTGTAGCAAAGGGCGCGTGGCCCAACACAACAGCAGCCAAAAATGATATGATAAATGCGGCTTTAGAAGGAAAAATAACAATTTATGGACAACAACGTTATTTGAAAGAATGTGAAGCAGTTCCGGCCTATGCCTTTATTAAACCATTGACCCTTCCCTTACTTGACCTACATTCGCTAGTGAAAACGCCAAATCCATCCAATTGGAATATCTTGAAGGGTAAAAATGATGATAGAGTTGGAGATCAATGGCGAAGGCTCTGTATGTTTGAAAGTCAGCTGCTATCAATTATAAATCATATTCAAGATAATAGAGACAGTTTGTGATGAGAACTTTGAGATTCAAAAAATTAACTCTGACACTATTATCGCTCTTCTGCTCGCTTGCGCTTATTGGCTTCGCAGAAGCCGCACCCAAAAAGAAAAATTCCAAAGAAACCAATCAGGTTGAAGATAGTTGGGGAATCCCGGTGATTGATGCGCGCGCAGTAGATAACAATCAAACGGATAAGAACAAAGAATTGTACCGCGGGGATTTTGATGGCCTCGATGATGATTGAGAGTTAAAGGCAACTAAACCACCCTAATATCGCCTCAAGAAACAGGATATTAGGTTGTGTTTTCTTCTGGTAGATTAAAACACAATAATAATACTTATTAATTACTCAAATCTAAATCTCCATTATTTACACAGTAATATATTGAAGGCATATTAAATATTTAAGAGAAAAAACATAGATAAGTTCAATTCTAGCTTTACTGGGATTATTTCCAAAAGAGCTGTAGATACATAATTTTTGGTCTCTATTATCATCACCTTATTATCACAGCTCCTGGCAAAACAAGCATAGCCCAGCAAAAAAACGCCATAAAAACGGCCGTCTCAAAGTGAAACCTCCCGAAACGATACTGCTATGGATTATTCACAAAATTGCCCGGGATTTCAGGCGGATTTTTGACGGTACAAGCGAATGCAGGCCAGCAATAAGTTTGAACGATGAATAAAAAAATTTAAAAAAATTAAATAGAAGGTAAGGCAACAGCTATAATCTAATATTAATTAGACTAGCACGCGATAAAACTTAATTTTTTGAAAAATTATGATTGATTGCTTGCTTTCATTTTCTTTACTAAAATCCATAGTATCCAAAAAACAATTAATGAACCTAAAGCAAAAATGAAGTTTTCACCTGCCGAGGTCAGCCACATAGATCCTGTTCTATCATAAATATGCTGCTTGAGACATTTAGCGCTATCCAACTGAGATGAGGCTGAACAATACGCGTCCCAGTAAGCAAGTTCTTTGCTGGCTCCCCTATATGTTAAATATGCTAGAGCAACGATAAAATATGCTCCCGATAACATTAATTTTCGAGATTTATTCAATTTTTACTCCACTGTCCTACTGTCTTGACTCTAGGTTTTTATTCTAACCATTATTTGCCAATAAATCATCTATACAAAAATCTTTAATTTAATTTCTTCAAATTAAGCAAGAGAAATTAATTGACTTAAATATCAGAAAAGAGCTGAGCAGGAAACGCTCGCTTTTTTAAGAAATATTTTTATTTTGATGAGCTAAGGGCATTTTTGCGCAAGAACTCAATCATTTTAATCGCTTCGGCATGCGATTGGGCCTCCTGAGCGCTCGGGCTGTAGCCGCGTATCTTTTTTTCCAAATCATCTAAGTTCGACATTCCTGTCGCTACTAACTTTGCTAGACCTCGTTTTTTCGCGTCAACGATTAAAGTTAATGCCTGGACTGAATTGTGATAATCATGACTAGCGCTTGGTTTATTTTCAATCATTGAGTAACCCAATTCTTATAAATAAAACGTCTATTACAATAATTTATCATCATTACCATACCTTATATCACACATTTCGTTTGGTAAGAGTATTATAACTAATCAGCTCAAAAGCCTAAGAATATACCCTCTAAGCTACATTATTTTTTAGCGAAGGCGTCACGCGATAAACCCCACACATGCCACATATAAAATTAATTTTGAAAAAAATCCGGCTGATCCTTTTTTTTCTTGCGGGCAGCTGGTTGCTTAGACTTCAGTAAATTTACTTGATTCTCAGGCTTCTTTGCGTTCAATTTTGGGATTGGTCGAAGCTCCTGCACAATCTTTGCAATTTGCCATCGAGAGAAAGCGTAGTCCTCAAGTCCTTTAGGCGTGATCGCGCGTCTTCCACCCGTTTCAGCAAGTAAATTTATAGCTCTATCGTGCAGATCGCCCGGATCCTCGCCAGTCAGCATTGCGGTTTCGTGCATGAGCCGAAGGGCCCGTTGATATCGGGCAAATGTCCTGCCGCTTGGCTTAGCAATTTCTGCCAGACTAAAGAGGATACCCTCTATCGCTTCATGCGACGCAGGCGTCGCAAGCTTTGGCCGGCCAGCTTTGTCAATCCGCTGCGCGTCTCCATGACGGCGCAGCCGCATATAATGTTTCCGACAATAGCCTTTGGCGACAGATGGCGAGTCACAATGTTCCGCTAAACACATGGAGATAAGTTAACAGATTATTGCCGCCGTGGCTATAAATAGTAAAATCTTTTCGGAATGTATGTAACAGATAATTGCCTCATGGCAGATATCTGTTAAATTTTCTTATGGAAGGGTGCGCAAATCTAAAAAAGGCCCGTAAAAACTCAGGCATGGCCATCATTAAATAACATATTGATTATAAATAAATAAATTGAGGATATCGTTTGTGCTAAGGCATAACCGCAAAGTCAATAACAAAAGCAACAAGCGTCAAGACGACAAAACAGATGATATCAAAAGCAATCCGAGGCTCTATACTCATTTTGGATGGCCCTTCCCTAAATGGTTTATAACAATTTTATGAAGCAAAATACGCGCCACTAATCAGAAGATGGACAAGACAATATTCCAGACAAGGACCAACAAAATATTTTCACAAAAGTACTGCGCGCGATTAAACTCAACCTGTTTACGAATATGATAGAATAAATGTAAACAATTTTGATGGACTATCCCTAAGCTCATTCAATCCGCCTGCGAGGACACAAAAAGGCTTTAAAATGATTTACCTGTGTGACGGCGGGCCAACGGGACGCTTGAGAATATTAATTAAACTGATCCTCAGCGGCTTTTTGTTAGGCCTATTAGTTTATTTCACCATCGCTACGATTCAATAAGACAAAACGCGACCTGAGCGATCAAGGTTTCAAAAAAACACGCCTAAATTTACTGAAAATACCCTACTCTTGAGTAATGAAAGCTCCTGTGCGTTAGCGCACATCTTTTTTTTTATTAAAATTTATTCTCATAAGCCTGATGTGTTTCAAAAATTGGATTGTAACCATGCGACCCAGAACTATCGCGATTTTGTGCTCGATCGGCGCTTATCTATCCGCATTCACGTTCATGTCTGTAGCATGGATATAATATTTCAATCCGAAGCAATCATTTTTTCGGGGAATTAAATGAGTCCATATTAAGCGCTCCAGTGTGAATTTTTTTACCCTGAGAGCTCAATAAAGAAATTATTTACTCTATCACCGTAAGCTAAATCGTCCTCTGAACGCCTATGATCTTAGGCGTATGTGTATGAAAGGGCAGAGTTTGCGTAGTAAAGTCAAAAACATAAAGCGTCTCTTGTATGGATGCTCAGACACAACACCCGCTCAAGAAGCGCTTATTTTATGCGCAGGATTAATTGTTCTCATCCTGACGTCAGGTCTGTTTAAGCCGCTAACTTATTGACATCAATGGCGCGCTTCAATCAGCGCGCCACACCCTGGGCAACTGAGCTAACCGAGTGATTAGCTCTTTATGCTTGATATGCAGCTCTATTTTAACTGTTCTTTCGCCTCTGAAGCAGTAAGAGCAAAGCGGCGGCAATGCTCTAAATAGCCGCCTTCATGACTCATGAGTAAAGAGACAATCGATGACCACAACCAGGATGGGGCATCGAGAGATTTTGATCTCGTTTTCTGTAAATCCGCCTGCCATTCTTTACGGGACTCACTACTCATTTGTCGCGCATGCGCGCGACCAACTACCATAGCCAAATATTTTGCTGTCTTGATTGCTTCTGTTTGAGTTAGCCGCTCAACTTCCATCTTCAAGTCTTGAGGCAATAACTCGCGAATGAATACAGAACGATTGTTGAGTGAGCCAGATCTCATCCGCTGTCCAAGATAAGGGGAGAGGTAACGCGACCCCTCAACTATCCGCTCTCCATGTGTAGGCGGCATTTTTACATCGTCGTAGCGTGGAGCAGCCGTTGTTACAGCCTCCTTTATATCCATCAAACAATATTCTAAATCCACCCCTTTTTTACCAACAGCCAGCAAGACGGCATAACGCAATAAGCCCAAAGAACTACACCCCTTCATCCAATAGGCCGCGTCAACCACATTCACTGAAGCATCATCATCGCGCGACCATAAGGTCGTTGCGAGACTTTTTAAATTTGGATCGGCAAATAGTTGATGAATTCCCTGTCTTTCCTCATCGTCAAGCACCCAAAATCTTTTACCAATCGGTATAACAGGGCTCGTATCAGCTATTCTTTCGCGCGCGAGATGTTTCCACGTCCTGCGATTAGATTTGCGGATGACCTTGCGTACTGAGTCCGGCATATCGTCATCATCTTCGCCATTCCAATCCGGCTCAAAAGCTTGTTCATAACCTTCAACCAGAGCTTCAATCATATGGGCTGTGGTCACGCCAGGTAACTCTGAACCCCGAGCCGCCGAGGCAAGTGAAAGCCCTAGTCTGATGAGATCATGCGCTGGGTTGCCTATAACAGTTTGGTCAAGATCACGGATTTGGACCTGAATACGACCCCTGGAATTTGCAACTGGTCCCAAATTGCCAACGTGACAGTCCCCGCAGATCCATATTGATGGCCCCTCCGGTAAAGCGCCTCTTTTTTGCTGCTCGAGCCACTCATAGAATCTAACGGTATTGCCTCTGACATATGCATGCGGCGACCGCGCCATTTTCAAATTACGTGTCTGGGTTAGCTTTGCTTCACGCTCAGATGGCCTAATCATTATCGCCTCGACTCCGCAATAGCCTCGATAGGAGCTACAAGTTTCATAATTCCGAACTCTGCAACCCTTTGGGCTTGTTTGGCAAGAACTATATATCTCCAAACAATAAATGAGTTTTTCTGAGTTTTCTCAAGTTCTGCCCAGGTCACGAGAGCATTTAAGGCATACCGTCAAATATTTTTCCAAACAAAAATAGATTATGACAAAAATGAAACTAATTAGGATTTCAGAAGACTCGATCCATTCAGTTGAAATAATTCAATTAATTTTTTTGATCAAAACGATGGGATCGCACTTAGATATGACGCAAATTCAATATTATGCTAGTAAAGGTAACGTATTCATTCATACAGAAATTTTCTGGCGAAGAGGTTTTATTTATTGTCAAAAAATCATGAAAAAGCAATCAACTTACCAAATGTTATTACTGCGCTGCTAGTGCTGTTTGTCGCGCTACACCTTTTAGGAGAGTATGGACCGCATGCATTATCTCAGTTTATGTATCAAACACTCGCTTTTGTTCCAGAGCGATTAAATACCCTACTTTTTCCACAAACTATGATGGACGAGGCATCAAACCTATCTGATAGCGCGTATGTAAACTCTGTGGGCTCCATCAAAAAAGACTATTCTAGTTTTTTCACTCTTCTAACTTACGCTTTTTTGCATGCAAACTGGACACATCTCCTTGTAAATAGCCTAACGCTGGCTGCTTTTGGCGCCCCCGTCGCGCGTCGGCTTGGCCCAATAAATTTCCTAAATTTTATGGCTCTTTGCGCAATCGCTGGCGCACTAACGCATTATTTGGGTCATAGAACTGACACTACCCCCATCATCGGCGCCTCTGCCGCAATTTCTGGCGCAATTGCGGGAACCATTCGATTTGCCTTTGATGACCCGATACGACAAACCCGTCGCTTACAGGCTCAAAACAAGAATGAAGGGGCTCTGAAGCCACTTAATAATCTTCTCTCCAATCGATCCGCAATTATTTTTATGATGGTATGGCTTGCTTCAAATTTAATGATTGGAATCTTTCCTCGTTCCTTTGGCGTAGAAGGCTCCATCGCCTGGGAAGCGCATTTGGGCGGATTTCTTTCTGGCCTATTTCTTCTTGGTTTTTTTGATCCTGTTAAAGCACGCAGTAATTAACGAGCCTGATGTGAAATTGGAAGATAAGAGAAGATATTTGGTAGCGCACGCGTTGCTGCAAGATGCCCAATATCGATAATTTTTTCCGCACGATGAAAATCAAACATGCCGACATCTTCCATGTGGGCAGTAATAATTGCATCCGGCGGGTCTCCCGCCAAACGTGAGCGTAAAATTCTATCTTGAATAATATTAAAGGCGTCAATCATAGCGCTACCAACATTAGGAGCCTCATCGCTGCGTCGATCAAAATACTTTGGTAATATTCTCTCAATTAAAGAAGCATCAGCTCGTTGATCATAAGGTTTGCCGCTTGTTCCAGATTTGCTCATATCAGCTGCAGCGTCTCTAATCACGCCTGCGCGATACATCATATCCGCCGTGACGTTTACAGCGATAACAAAATCCGCCCCTAACGCCCGACACACCGTCACGGGCACTGGATTAACCAAGGCGCCATCAAACAACCACCGATCAGCGACACGAACCGGCTCAAATATGCCTGGCAAAGCATAAGAGGCGCGTATGGCTAAAGATAAAGAGCCACGTTGCAACCAGACCTCATGCCCAGTTCCGACTTCCGTTGCGATAGCTGCAAAAGGGGTTTCTAACTGCTCAATCAAAAACCCGCTCAATTCCCGTTCCAAGGCGGCCTTCAATCGCTCGCCAGCAATTAAACTTCCTCCGGTAAAGGATAGGTCCATAAGCGTAAAAACGCGCCGACGCGTCAGCGATCGCGCAAAAACTTCGATTTGATCTAATTTACCGGCAGCATAGCAGCCCCCCACAACGGCTCCCATTGACGTTCCAGCTATAACATCGGGATATAAGCCATTCGCTAATAGCTCGCGCAGAACGCCTATGTGCGCCCAGCCTCTCGCAGCGCCAGCTCCAAGAGCAAGTCCAATTTTAACATTGCGTTTAGCGGAAGAACCTTTACCAAGATCTCTATCAGCTGAGGATTGGGCTGAGAAGACTGATTGATTTGGCGCTGTCATGTGTCGCCCTTACAAAGATGGGCGAGCTATCACGACCATCTAATCCACCACTAATCGACTCTACTATCTAATTCAGAAAATATGTTGGGCTATAATTTTTAGTAAAAATTATCAAATTTTTTAGTAATATTGGACACTCTATCCCAAATTCCTCATTTTTTATCCAAAATTGCCAATTCATAGGCGCCAGAAGATGATTTAACGACGCGGTAAAAACACGACTTGCGTCCAGTATGACATGCCTTACCGTCTCCGCCAGGCTCTACAGAAAGTAAAAGTGCGTCTTGGTCACAATCTACTCTTAAAGAGACAACTCTTTGAACCTGACCAGATGTATCGCCCTTTCGCCAAAGAGCAGCGCGAGAGCGCGACCAATAATGTGCAACGCCAGTTTCAAGTGTCTTGTTCAACGCCTCTTCATTCATATAGGCGACCATAAGAACTTCACGGGTAACGTGATCTATCGTTACACAAACAATTAAATTATTCACATCAAATTTAGGAGCAAAGACTGTACCTTCTTCTAAAATGTAATCCCCCATAAAAAATCTTCCTCACTTATTAGCGTGCGCCACGAAGCAGGGTGTAAAAGCGCGCTTGCTGCTCAGCATTATTTTCAAACAGGCCTGCAAATTGCACTGTTACCGTCATGGAGCCTTGTTTTCTGATTCCCCGCATGGACATACACATATGCTCTGCTTCCAACATAACAGCCACACCGCGCGGTTTTAGATGAGCCACCAAAGCTTGCGCAATTTGAGCCGTCATCGTTTCTTGCGTTTGTAGCCTATATGCAAAAACATCGACAAGACGCGCCAACTTTGAAAGTCCAATAACGCCATTAGATGGATAATAGGCAATATGTGCTTTACCCAAAAACGGTGCGACATGATGCTCGCAATGCGAGGTAAAATTAATATCTCGCACTAGGACTATGTCATTATAATTTTCGACTTCTGAAAACACACGTCCGAGCAGTTCATCAACATTTTGTTTATAGCCCTGAAAATATTCTTCATAAGCCTTTACAACACGTTTTGGCGTGTCTAACAGCCCTTCTCTATCGGGATTGTCGCCCGCCCAGCGCAACAACGTCCTCACCGCTGCTTCAGCTTCATCTCGAGAGGGACGAGCATGAAGTTTATCTAATGATAATCCTGAAGGTTCAAGCGCGCCAATAGGCTGGGAGTAAGGCGATTCCTGCTCTCCTTCGGTATGGTCAAGCTGAGTATTAACCAATTCTTCCATGCGGCGTCCCCTCACGTAATCACGACCATAAAAACGGGCGTGTTAGGCTAAAAGACAAGTGTTAATGCGCTCACTTTCAAAACAAGAATTTCAACGAGAAAATTCTAACATCCGATAAGTCTGTTTTACGCTTTAACTCCTGTTTCCCAACGACTATATAGGTCAGTAGAACCTCAAGTTAAGCCCTCGAGCGCCCAGGATATGATAGAAGCAATTTATAACAATCGCATCTTAGCGCTAGCGGCTGAAATACCAAGAGTTGGCAGGCTGCCGAGGCCAGACGCTACGGCGACGGCGCATTCTAAACTCTGCGGCTCAACCGTCATTGTTGACGTTACTCTCAAAGATGGCCGCATTGCGGACTATGCGCATGAATTAAAAGCCTGCGCGCTCGGTCAAGCCTCTGCATCAATACTTGCACGCCATGTAATTGGCGCCTCACTTGATGAGTTGCGCGCAGGCCGAGATGCTTTGAGAAAAATGTTAAAAGAAAATGCTCCGCCGCCAAAAGATCGATGGGAGGAAATTGCCGTCTTAGAGCCAGTAAAGGAATATAAAGTTCGACACGCCTCTACACTTCTTGCTTTTGAAGCCGTGGTGGAAGCAGCTGAAAAAGCTGAAAAAAATGCTCTAAAGTCACTCAGCGAGTGACGCGTCTTTTTAACCCCCCGACCTACTCGCACGATCCCGGCTTGAGAGGGATGAATTATGGTGCAATCAAGCTAATCAGAGGTCTCCCGACTGGTCTCCAGCCTGTCTTTAATACTAAATTGAGGGAATGACCCTTCCAGCGATTCGAATAATTGGCATCGACCCAGGCCTGCGCAATACAGGTTGGGGCATCATCGATTGCCAAGGCTCCCGTCTTTCTTTTGTCGCCTGCGGGTGCATCCATCCGGCTCCAGAATTAGAAATGGGCGAACGTTTAAGACAGCTGAATATGGGACTGCTTGATGTGATCGCCCAATATAGTCCAAGCGAGGCGGCGGTTGAGGAAACTTTTGTAAACCGAGATCCCCAATCCGCCCTCAAGCTCGGGCAAGCGCGTGGCGTCGCCCTTATGGCGCCCGCGACTGCGCGTCTCGTTATTGCGGAATATGCGGCTAATCTTGTTAAAAAAACTGTCGTAGGCTCAGGCCATGCCGACAAAAATCAAATTCAGATGATGGTGCGCGTGCTCTTGCCTGCGAGCAATCCAAACTCTCCAGACGCGGCGGATGCATTGGCTGTCGCCATCTGCCACGCTCAACATCGAAATATACGCACAAGAGTTTCAGCATGATTGGTAAACTCAAAGGGTTCATTGACGGCTATGGAGAAGACTATCTCGTTCTTGATGTCAGCGGCGTCGGCTATGTCGTGCATTGCTCAACTCGAACGCTACAAAATTTAAAAGGAAGAGGCGAGATTATTTCGCTAATAATCGAAACACAGGTGAGGGAAGATTCTATTCGTCTATTTGGCTTTGATAGTGAAAAAGAGCGCGATTGGTTTAGGCTCCTTCAAAGCGTTCAGGGGGTTGGCGCTAAAGTAGCACTTGCAATTTTATCAATTCACGCAACCTCAGAACTCTCATCCGCCATCGCATTTGGAGATAAAACGGCAATCGCCCGTGCGCCTGGCGTTGGACCTAAACTTGCTGCACGCATTGTTGCTGAATTAAAAGATAAAGCTCCCCTACCCGACTCATTTGATACAAGTTTTGATAAGCATACATCACTAACCGAAACATCTAATTTACCCTCAGCAATGAATGATGCAATTTCTGCTCTTGTAAACCTTGGCTATGCGCGCCCGCAATGTACAGCTGCAATTATTTCAAGCATCAAGAAACTTGGCGAGACCGCCGAAACGAGCGTCTTAATCCGGCAGGGTCTTAAGGAGTTAGCTTCGTGAGCGTTTCACCTGAAAATCGTTTTGTCAGTCCAGAGCAACGTCACGACGATCTAGAACAAAGTTTTCGACCGCTCTCGCTCGTCGATTTTACCGGTCAAGAAGCGGCCCGCGCTAATCTGAAGATTTTCATTGAAGCCGCTAAAACACGCGGTGATGCGCTAGACCATGTTCTTTTGGTTGGGCCGCCTGGATTAGGAAAAACAACCTTAGCGCAAATTATCGCAAGAGAATTAGGGGTCAACTTTCGCTCTACATCTGGCCCCGTTATCGCGAAGGCGGGAGATCTAGCCGCCCAGCTGACAAACCTAGAACCACGCGATGTACTTTTTATCGATGAAATTCATCGGCTTAATCCTGCAATTGAAGAAATACTCTATCCAGCGATGGAAGATTTTCAACTTGATTTGATTATTGGCGAAGGGCCTGCTGCACGTTCTGTTAAAATTGACCTCGCTCGCTTTACATTAGTTGGAGCAACGACGCGAGCTGGACTACTAACAACGCCGCTACGCGATCGTTTTGGCATTCCAATTAGATTAAATTTCTATACATCCAGTGAGTTAGAGCTGATCATTCGTCGCGGCGCGCGCGTTATTGGCGTTGGAATGAGCGAGGACGGCGCGCAAGAAATCGCCCGTCGCTCACGTGGAACGCCCAGAATTGCTGGTCGCCTTCTACGCCGTGTAAGAGATTTCGCTATAGTCGAGGAGGCTGACGCAATCACGCGAGAGCTTGCCGATCGAGCCTTATCACTTCTGGAAGTTGACGCCATCGGCCTTGATATCATGGACCGGCGGTATCTAGAGATGGTTGCAATTAATTTTGGCGGCGGCCCTGTTGGGATCGAAACAATCGCAGCGGCGCTATCTGAGCCGCGCGACGCCATAGAAGATATCATCGAGCCTTATTTATTACAGCAAGGGTTTCTTCAGCGCACGCCGCGCGGACGTGTGCTCACTGCGAATGCCTTTCGCCATTTAGGACTAGCCGAACCCGCGCGTCCTAATGGACAATTTGGTTTATTTGCGGAGGACTTATGAATAAGCTCCTAGAAACCGCTTGCGCTGAAAATGACCCTCATAAAATAACCATCCGGATCTATTACGAAGATACTGATTTTTCCGGACTTGTATATCACGCCTCTTATCTTCGTTTCATGGAACGGGGACGAAGTGAATTATTGCGGGGCCTTGGCTTGCATCAAAGAGAGCTTCTTGAAGGCTCAACAGGGACGCCTTTTTTCTTCGTGGTCCGAGCCATGGATATTGATTTTAGAAAGCCGGCGCTGATGGATGATCTGATAACCATCGAAACATGGGTTAAAGAAGTCGGCGGGGCCTCAGTATTATTGGAGCAGCGCGTCCTGCGCGAGACAGACTTGCTCGTGCAAGCCGCCGTTACTGTCGTCTGTGTCGAGAATCGCAAGGCTAAACGCCTTCCAGCCGATGTCAGGTCCCGTTTCCTCTCCCAGCAAAAAGGGGCATCGCATAACTGATTGTTAACACTCGCCCTATAACAATTTTTTGTGCGGCGCACGCTGGCCCTAGAAAGGGCGAAATTCCAGGCCATGGTCCTGGGTATCGATCATTTGCAATTGCGCCGCCGCATTGCCCTGCAAGGACACAGCATGAACCCTGCCGATATCGCCGCCGCCCCAGCCGCTACCGAAATTACAAT
>Ga0129333_10001700_pt1 | contig 20164 bp, 14 predicted proteins | sample CPB6_08_DNA_FD_94474 | JGI IMG/M metagenome (GOLD analysis project Ga0129333, IMG submission 94474) | Freshwater to marine salinity gradient microbial communities from Chesapeake Bay, USA - CPBay_Sum_0.6_0.8_DNA | ecosystem: Environmental > Aquatic > Marine > Coastal | place: USA: Chesapeake... | reverse complement strand
TGGTCAAAACAACGGTACTGCTAACACAGGTGGCGGCGGCGGTGGTGGTAATCAAAATGATGGTGGTTTCGGTGGTTCAGGTATCGTTCTTATTCGTCGTCGTACTGGTTACGGAACTATCGGCACGGATGGTTACGGCAGTGCGACTGGTGGAACCGAGTCCACGATTACTGTCGGTGGCGCATCTTACAAACTGCTGACTTTTACTTCGTCTGGCACCTTGACGGTGACGAAGGCTGGTTTTTTTGATGTGTTGATGGTCGGCGGCGGCGGCTCTGGCGGTTTCAGAACCAACTTTGGCAGTGCTGGTGGTGGCGGTGGTGGCGGCGTTGTTGAGCAAACTTTCTATGCGAGCGCAAATCAAACTGTGACTGTCGGTGCGAAAGGTGTTGCAGTAACTGTTGCAGGTAGTGGCAATCGTGGGTCGTTTAGCAGGGTGGGTTCTATCGCCGCTGGTGGTGGTGCTGGTGGGATTGGTAATGATTCAACGGGATTGGTCAATGGTGATGCGGCTGGTTCTGGTGGTGGTGGTGTGGGCAGCAATGGTGGATTCAGTCGTACAACAGGTGGCATCACGCTCATTTCCATTCAAGGCAACAATGGTGGCGATGGAAACACTGCATCTGGCACATCGGGTTGCGGCGGTGGCGGCGGTTCTACTTCTGTCGGTGGGAACGGTGGTTCAACTACGGGTGGGAACGGTGGCACAGGAACAGCCACCACAACTTTCACGGGCGCGACAGTTGTGACGCACATTGGTTGTGGCGGCGGCGGTGCTGTTGGTTCAGGTGGAACGGGTGGTACGGCTGGCAACTCTTCTGGTGGTAATGGTGGTGTTGGAGGAAGTACGGCTGGAAGCAACGCTACTTCTACTTTCTATGGGTCTGGCGGCGGTGGTGGCGGTGCAACCACGTCGGGTGCAGGTTCAGATGGTGTGGTGTTCGTGAGGTTCAAGGTATGAGCAAAAACTATTGCGCATTAGTTGTTGGTGGCATCGTCACCGAAATCATTGTTGCCGATTACGCATGGACAACAGCGAACCTTCAAGGTGATTGGCATGACTTGGGTGGCGAAACGCTTACCGTTGGCATCGGCTACACCTATGATGCGGTCAACGATGTATTCGTCGCACCCCCACCCCCATCCGAGGAGGAATAATGGCACATTTTGCATGGATTGACTCAGACAACAAGGTGTATCAAGTGTCGGTGGTCAACAACTCCGACATTCAAGACCTTCCGTTCCCCGAATCCGAAGCAGTGGGTGTTGCTTACCTCACTAGCGTTCACGGTTCGGGCAAGACTTGGAAGCAGACATCGTACAACGGCAACTTCCGTGGGAAGTATGCAGGTATCGGAGATACTTATGATGCGACCAGTGATGAGTTTGTTTCGCCTGTTGCCGCAGAAGAGGCTCCAACAGGAGAGTGAATTTAAGCCAACCACGGCCGGTTTTTTGGCTAATGTATAGGCATGCAAACCAGACGGCTTAGCGTAGGATTTGCTTCAACCGACTGGTCACGTGTTGACGGGTTTGTTGTCCCGAATGGATGTACCTGGTACCGTTGCATGCTCCCAGCACAGCAACTCAATATTGCCGGCATACATTCAACGGTTGGGATGCTATCAAAGCGAGAGAATGCAGGATTCTCGATAACAAGGACCAACAATACGCGAGCAGACAATCACAGCATTATTGTCTTAAAAGTCGTTATGGATAGGGTCGCCTTGGAGGCTATTCCATTCTGCAAAGCGCGAGGTCAAAAAATAGTCGTAGACATTGACGATTTATTTGATGAAATTCACGAGACAAATTTTGCTGCTTCATCGACTGACCCAGACAAAAACAAAGACCGCAACAGGGAAATCTACAAGCAAATAATTGCCGAGGCTGACGCTTTGATTTGTTCAACTCCGTTCATCGAGGAGTACTACCGAAAGATGTATCCGAGCAAACCAATGTTCGTCGTGCGTAACGCAATAGACATAGACAGATGGAAAAGGCTGAGCGTAGTAAAGCGAAAGCCGATAATTGGGTGGCTTGGAGCAACACCATGGCGCTCTAAAGACCTAGAGGCCATCGCCGACTTCTTTCCCAAATACATCGAATCACGCGACTTGATATTTCATCACGCCGGACATATACCGTGGGCCCCGCCGGCGTTTTTGCAATTGGGAATCCAAAACAAACAACGTTGTACAGCCTCGCCAATGGTTCCCCTGTATCAATTGCCAGAGGCATACAACCACTTTGATATCGGGATAGTCCCCCTCAATGACATTCCTTTTAATCGCGCCAAGTCATTTATCAAGGGTATCGAATACGCAGCAGCGGGAATTCCATTCGTTGCGTCTGATTTGCCAGAATATAGATTCCTTGCCGAAAATGGCGTAGGCCGCGTTGCGAAAAACGCAAAAGAATGGCAAAAGCACATGGATGAACTGATGGATATAAAAATTCGCGAAGACGAATCAGTTTTGAACAGGGAGATAGTGGAAAAGAAGTTCTCTATTTCTGCCACAGCAAAATCTTGGGTGGAAGTTTTCAGGGCCATACATAACATGTAGACGCGTGATATCACGTCTATCTGAATAGTTTCATTATTGTCGCGGCAAATGTGGCCGCAAAATCAGACGCGTAAAATTCAAGCATTGGCATGGCTTGTCGCTATCTTGACCATCCTTATTGGTGGATTCGCGCCATCACGCGATGCGATGGCGGCATCGACAACAGAAGGATTTGAGGGCCCTGGTCCAACCACTGGAGTGCTGGTAAAGATAAGCGGCGATACTGCTGTTACGACTAGCAATCAAAGCGGTTGGTATTACGCCAATATGGGTAGCAACTACGGGACTTCTGGGATGGCACTTTATGCCGGAAGTCCAACTGCCCCACTAGATATTTTTTTCCCGGACGGCTCCAACACACGCAGTTTCAGTTTTGTCATCGGAGCAAAAAATGGTGACGAAACGGCGACGGTTTACTACTCGGACGGGACAACAGAATCTCTGACATTGGGCAATTCAGTTCTCACGGCTGGGTGCGAAACATGCCAAGGACCCGGCTACTACAGGGTTGTTTCTTTTCAGGGCAACGGAACGACCATTTCCAGGTTCAGACTCCCCGCATATGGAGGAGACATTTACTTCTTGGATACCTTGATTTACGAAGATGTTTCTTCTGCCACCACTACAACCACGACCAGCACCACTACGACTAGCACCACCACCACGACAACTACTACGACGACAACTACTACCGTTCCTCAGCAATCTGCAGCAACAAGCGGTCTGAATTACTGGGTCTATGACAATCGAACTGGACAGTTCAATCAGTACAACGCTTCTCCGCCGATTCCCCCAACGACACCAATAATCGCTACTGGAACTGTTGCGTCGATTAACCAAGCATGGAGCGGTGGACAAATTTTCAACACTGGGATATCTGATGATGTAGTCATAAAATTCATGGGCTACATCAAGCCCCCGACTGCACAGATGTACTACCTATGTGCTGCATCTGACGATGGTTCACGTGTCATTCTAGACGGAGTAACAGTTATCGACGACTGGTACGACCGTGGTGGAGGCTGTGGCCAAACGGCAGATGCAGACTTCTCTGATGGCCTACAAAAACAAATAACTTTCTGGTTCTACGAGAACGGTGGTGGCGCGTTTGTCCAACTTCTTTATTACACAGATGGAGGAAACTGGGCGGTTGTTCCAGCCGAATGGTATGTTGACGAGCCAGTAACTACGACCACGACTACTACCACTAGTACCACTACGACTACTACGGTTCCAGAAACAACAACAACAACAACAACAACCGGGGCACCTCAGCCCCAGACGACTACGACTCAAGCCCCCGCTCCGACGACGACGGAAGCGCCTCTCCCGACAACGACTGTTCCTCCGACAACAACGACCGAGCCCGCTCCCGTTCCGGTGACGACGACCACTGAGCCTGAGCCTGTCGAGACGACCATTCCCGAAGAGCCCGATTCAACGACAACCACGACCGAAGTGCCTCAAGAAGAAGCCGAAACAACGACACCGACTACCCCCGACGATGCTTCTCCAGATACGACTCTTCCAGAGAGCCCCGAAGAGCCAGGGCAAGAACAACAGCCATCTGAAACAACAGAATTACCCCAAGAGCAAGAAGACCAAGAGCCTGTCGCACAGGAACCAACGGTACCAGAGACAGATGCAGAGGTTTCTGCGGCCGTAGAAGAGGCTGTTTCCGAACTTCAGGACGCATCTCCGGAAGAGACGGCAGAGGTTGTGGCCGACCTGATTGAGTCGGTACCAGAAGACAAGATTGCGGAGGTTGTCGCAGAGGTTCTTGATGCCATTACAGAAGTAGAAGACCCAAAGGAACTTACGGAAGAGCAAAAAGAGCAGATTGTTGCTGTTGTCGCGGCCGTTATTGAGGCTGGAGTGAGCGAAGAAGTAGCGGCGACTCTTGCTTCAAATCCGGCGGTTCTTGAGTCGGTAAGTACTGAACAGGCAGAACAGGTTTTTGAGAGCGTAGAGGCAGAACAGTTGACCGAAGAGGTTGCCGAACAAATCGTGGATGCCGTGCAAGAAGCGCCATCTGATGTCCGTGAGGTCTTTGAAGATGTTGTTGACCTGTTCCAAGGAGCATTTGACGGATACAAAATGCTGAATCAAAACATCAGTGTCGGCGAGCGACGTACTGTTATCGCAGCGGGACTTCTTACCTCTGCAGCCGCAGTATCAATGACTGCCTCTGGAGGTATGACTGGCGGCTCACCGTCATCTTCTGGGCCAAATGCACCGTCCACAAAGCAGGACACGGCGGCTAGACGAGATGATGAAGAAGAAGAGCCTCAAGGAGAGATTGCCGGCGATGGTTTAGATTGGATAAAGAACATCAGCATCTTTAAGTACGTCAATGGGGTGAAAGTGATGAACTGGAAAGCATTCTTCAAGAAGTTCTCGTACGGGCTCATGAACATGGGCTTCACGATTGCAGGCTCACTTGTTGTTTATTTAACTTTGTCTGGGCCTATTCAGAAAATTGCAGGTATCTCAACAGTCCTTGCAATTGCCGCTGCAATGTGGCTGCACATGAAAGAGCCAGACGGCGAGTAAATGTTCGTGTCTGTCTGTAGACTAGACGGACAACACAACCACTCAACGAGGTGAACATGCTTCCCAATAAAGACGTCCTTGACATGGCAAAACGCGAATGCAAGGGAGACGCTACTTCCGAAGAAATTGCTTGGCTGCACGACGAGGAGAATCGCCTCGCTTGGTGCCACGCGCTAATTACAGCGTTGTCAGACTCTGATTCGCAAATGGTTTTCCACAAAACTCGCATTGACATGCTTGCAAGAGACGTAGAACTTGGCTTGATGAATCAAGATGATTTCGCCGAAGAGAAAATCAAGTTTGACGAGTGGCTACGCAAGGCCCAGCGCTATCGCAACGGCATCAATAAGCGCTTGTCGGAAGTCAAGACCATTCTTAGCAACATGGACTCGCTTGACATTGTTGAAGAGAATGCCCGCTTGGTCAAGGCAATAGTCGAGCACAAAAGGGCTTCGTTCGAAGGCGATTACACCGCCGAACCGCACGACATTAGGCTGTGGTCAAACCTGAACGACAAATAGACGGCTACGACGCGTCGCTGCTTGTAAAAGCGATACGCACGCTTGCCGGAATTTGTGACGGTGCTGAATCCACCGACGGAATAGGTTTCAACAAGGCGGATGCCAGGTACGGCACCATGCTGGCTTTAGTTCCCCCATCTAAATGGAACCAAGTGGTCATTTATGAAGCATGGAAAATGCTTGCAAAGTATCAAGGGCAACTTTCTGGTCTTGGCATTCCATACGACAGCATTCCCACTCCAATGCGCCCAGACGACTTCACCTACGGCTTCAATGAAATGATTTCATCAACCAACGCCTCAGCACGAAATACCGTATCGAGCAACGGAGATTTGTTCGTGGTTCGTTGCGAATACGACGAACAACTTATAGAAGAAATTAGAAAAATACCCGGAGTCTCATGGAACAACAAGGCACTCGTCTGGGTTGCCCCCTTGTCAAGTTCTGAGGATGTCGCTAAACTTGTCTCCCAGTACGGATTTGTCCCATCGGAAGAACTCAATCACATGAACACAACAATGCAACAAACACAAAAAGAAGAACGCAAGATAACCACATCCAAGAGCGGGCGTCTGCTCTTTGAATTTGCTTATCATCCAGACATCGTCGCAGACATCAAGGCAATTCCTGGTCGACTGTGGGACGCCAAGAAGAAGGTCTGGTCAACTCCACCGGTTTTGTCGGTCGTTGAAATAGCAGACAAGTACGGATTCTCAATGTCAGAAAGCCTTCGCAAGACGCTGCTTACTTCTGCAAAGCGGGAAGCAGAATTGCTTGAGAAGTCAGCCTCAACCGATGCAGATATCAATGTGCCAAACCTTTCGGGCACTTTGATGCCTTATCAGAAGGCCGGAGTGGCGTATGCGTCATCGGTGGGAAGATGTCTTGTTGCGGACCAGATGGGTCTTGGCAAGACGGTAGAAGCAATAGCGACGCTTGAAATGCGTGATGCCTTCCCTGCCGTCATAGTGTGCCCTGCCTCGCTGAAAGAGAACTGGAGGCGCGAAATAAACAAGTGGTTGCCGCACCGAACGGTCAACATCGTGTCTGGCAAAACGGATATAGTTTCGTGCGATGTGAACGTAGTGAACTACGACATTTTGTACAAATTCGTGGAGGCAATCGAACACTTGGGAATCAATGGACTCGTATTGGACGAGTCGCATTACGTAAAGACGGCTGCATCAAAGCGCACCAAGGCCGCAAAAGACATAGCCGAAATGGTTCCAAACTCCGGAAGCGTTCTATTGCTGTCCGGAACTCCGGTAACGAATCGTCCGTCAGAACTGGTCAGTCAACTTGAAATCATGGGGATGCTCGGTCGTTTCGGTGGAAAGTGGGCGTTCTTGAAGCGATATGCAGGCGCTTATCACAATGGTTTCGGATGGGATACCAGCGGCGCAAGCAACCTCATCGAACTCAACACCAAACTGAGGCAGAACTGCTACATCCGTCGCACGAAAGACGAAGTGCTGAAAGAACTCCCGGACAAGAGCCGCAACATCGTCCACTTGGAACCGGCAGGCAAAGGACACAAGGATTACTCATCTGCAGAGAACGACTTGGTGCTGTTTCTTAGGGAGAATGGATATAAGGCAAAAGACTCTGGAGAACACCTAGCAAGGACGCAAGTTCTCAAGCGTCTTGCGGCATGGGCGAAAATGGACGCCGTTGAGGAATGGATTGATTCTTTCCTTGAGTCTTGTGACCGTAAATTGGTTGTGTTTGCCCACAATGTTGACGTAGTAGACCACCTTGCCGAGAAGTACGGCAATCTCCGTGTGAGCGGAAGAGACTCCCTGGAAGAGCGACAGGCTGCTGTTGATGCTTTCCAAAACGACCCCGCCGCAAGAGTCATCGTGCTCAACCTTCAGGCTGGTGGTGTTGGTATTACATTGACCTCAGGCTCAGACGTTGTGTTCGTTCAGATGGGTTGGACACCAGGTGAGCACGACCAAGCAGAAGACCGTTGCCACCGAATCGGACAAAAGAACAACGTGCAGGCTTGGTACTTGCTTGCATCAGGAACAATTGATGAAGATATCTACGATTTGGTCGATGCAAAACGCACTGTTGTTGACGCAGTAACTGAAGGCGATGAAGTCGAGCAACAATCGCTCGTAAAGGATTTGATGAAGAGATTGATGGAGAAGAAAAGCGACTAGACCATAGTCCGACTATACGCATCCTTCGTTGAGACTGTAGGAGGCCGAACGGCCCTCAACAAAGGAGCACCTCATGGACAAGAAGAGCCAAACTCTGGACCAGGTCGTCAAAGGCGGCGCACTCGGTGTCGTCGTTTATCTGTGCGATAAGTACAACGTCGACCCGACCTTGACGGCACTTCTCATGCCTCTTGCTGCCGCAGCATTTGCGTGGGCGAGCACAAAGATTGGTGACCCAACTGTCGCTTCATTCCTTGCGAAAAAGCCCGCAGATAGCAAGGAGGCGGCCAAGAAGTAGGTATCGCTACCTCGGAGGAGCGCCCAGTGCGTAAACACTCCGCTGGGCGCTCACTCTGGCTGACAGAACATGGAACTCATCAAAAACGTAATCCTGCGAATCTTCGCAACTTTCATCGTGACTGGTCTTGGCGTCATTGGCGCCGGCACCATTGCTGGCGTGTCGATGGAGAAGGCCATATTTATGGCCGGAATCGGCGGCGTGGCGAATGTGCTTGAAGGGCTGGCTCGCGCCTTCCTGACTGACGGAAAGTTGTCCGAAGAAGAAGTCAACGAAGTGTTCAGCAAAGTCGAACAAGACAACCCACCTCACGCCTAGGAGATAAAAATGTCGGAACTGTACATCAAGAAAGTCACCCCCCCCGCTGACGTCGCTGGACATAAGCCAGGCCGTCTTCCAGAAGCGATTCTGACGAAAGTCGATGGCGGAAAACTGCATTGGCGTGCTGCGAACGCATGGAAGGCCATGAAGGCAGCGGCAAAGGCTGACGGGGTCGAACTGAAGCCGACTTCAGCAGGTGATTTGTACCGTTCCTACGATGCTCAACTTGCAGCGTTCAATCAACGCTATGTGGAGCATGAAATCCCGGGTCAGTCGACCCGTACCTTTGAGGGCAAGAAATACTGGCTGAAGAAAGGAATGGCTCCCTTGGCTGCGCCAGGCACATCGCAGCACAACAGCGGTTTGGCCTGTGACGTTCATACCGCAAGTGGCCCACGTCTTGAGTGGATGATTGCAAACTGTGCGAAGTTCGGGTGGAGTTGGGAAGTTGTTCCAGAGGAACCATGGCATATTCGTTACACGGAAGGTGACAACGTTCCCGAGGCGGTAAAGGCTTGGATGGATGCCAACCCGGCAGAGGTCGCCTCTCCTGGTGCCGCAGCACCAGCCCCAGAAGCACCAAAGCCAATCGTTACACCTGCGGTTCCTGCAGCAAGCGGAGAAGAGCAAGTGAAGCGCGGAAAGGCAAATGCCGCCGCAAATCCGATTCTTCAACTTGGCTCAAAGGGCGCTGCTGTTCGCACGCTCCAGCAACTGCTCAACAAAGCAGGCGTGAAGTGCGCAAACGATGGAGACTTCGGACCAAAGACCGAAGCAGCGGTCAAAGAGTTCCAGACAAAAGTCGGACTTGAAGCAACCGGAATTGTCAACCACAAAACGTGGGCAAAGATAAATCCGTAGAGAATACTTCGTCTATACACGTAAACGTGTGAGACTTCATCCGTGTCGGAAACGGCACGACTAGCAGAGCAAAAAAGGAGTCATAACAATGGCTGCATCAACATCCACAATCTCATTTGACGTTCATGACTGCAAGGTCTACCCCGTCACTGCAGACGCAACTGGTGGCATCACTTACGGCGCGGCCGTCGATGTTCCTGGTATTCAAGAAGTTTCGGTTGAACCGAACTTCATCAGCGTCGAGTTGAAGGGTGACGGAAAGGTTCTTGCCAAGAAGGGCAAAGTCGACCGTCTGAACTTCTCGGCCACCTACAGCGAACTCAGCCTCGGCGTCCTCGCGACGTTGTTCGGTGGTTCGGTCGGCACATCGGGCTCTGGCTCGGCAGAAGCCGCGTCGTACGAGTTCGACGGCGACAGCCTCCCGTACTTCAAGATTGAAGTGCTGGTGAACGACCTTGAGAGCGAACTTGCCGAAATGGTGTTCGTGCTCAACAAGTGCCAGATTACTGGTGGCACGCTGATGTCGGGTTCGACCGACAACTTCTCGACACCTTCGTTTGACGCGGAGGCCATCCTCCCAATCGCGACAGGTCTCGGGTTCGGCACCATCACCCTGCGTGAAGCCGCAACTGGCCTTTCCGCCTAATAACTAAATAGTTCTGCTGGCGTACGCCAGCCTTGGGATTGTGTGTGGTCCCAAGGCTGGCGTTTGCGCGTATCTGGGCAGGTGTGTATGCTGACTGCATGGACTATACACCCACAATCCTAAAGAACAAATCTGTTTCAATCCGCTTCTACAAGGTCAAGAAAGTGCAACCAGAGAACGTCTGGGTGCGCGAGATGACCGAAGACGGTGACGACATCATTGAGTCGACGTTCGTTCGCTTCACCAATAACAGCATCGCCGACATCGAAGACCACTTCGGCGGTCTTGAAGCATGGCAGGAAAAACTTGAAAAACTTCCCGTCAACACCATTCGACAGACTCTTGCCTTCGCGCTGAAGAAAGACGTGGAAGAAATCGGCGAAGCGATGCTCGACGGAGAAGTTGTCACTTACTCCAACATCATCGGAGCGGCATGGGCAATTGCCAACGGCGTGGACCCTACCGTGGCGAGTCGGATGCTCGCAAACAGCGCCCAACTCGCCGAAGAACAAAAAAGACTACTCAACGAGGCGCTGGACAAGAACGAGGACAACGACTCCCTTGGGCACAGTGGTACGGACTCTGGGCCCAAACGGGCCAGTCGCTCGAAATCTTCTGGGAACTAAGCCCGGCTCAAGTCGGAGCAGTCTTTGAAGCAAAAGGCTGGATGAAGCAGCGCGCTGGCGCTGAACAACTCATGGCATTCGCTGCCCAGATGGGATTGGCTGTCAACAAGACCTAGCCTTTTTCGTCGTTTGCGTATTTGACAAGGCTATGAGAAAATACTCGTATGCCGGCATCAGCAGCAGGCGGCGTACCGCCGATTAACGTATCGATTCGCATCACCACTACCGGTGCTGCGAATGCTGCTCGCGCAATGAGCAACGTCACAAGGACAAGCAGCATGATGTCCAAGACGATGGCCATGGGAACCATCTCTACGCGAACCCTTGGCGACGCAATGCGCCAGTCGGCGATGTTGATGAAATACACAGTTGCTGGCGCGTTCATGAACATTGGCAAACAAGCAATTCAAATGTCCCGCCAGTTTGAACTTTCGTTTAACCGAATCAAGGGTTTGGTGAACATTGGAACCGACTCGATGGAGTCGATGCGCAAGCAGGTTCTCAAACTTGGTGGAGAAACGACACGCGCCCCATTGGAACTCGCTGACGCCCTTTACTACATAACATCAGCCGGCATCAAAGATGCAACAGTCGCAATGGAAGTGCTTGAGGCATCGGCTAAAGCAGCAGCCGCAGGCCTCGGAGATACACGAACGGTGGCGGATGCCGTCACGTCGACCCTCAATGCGTACGGTACAGAAAACTACAGCGCAGCACAAGCAACGGACATCCTCGTGGCGACAGTGCGAGAAGGTAAGGCCGAAGCCGACACCTTCGCTCCGGCGCTCGGCAAGGTTCTCCCAGTCGCTGCTGCATTCGGTGCAAGTTTTGAAGACGTGTCTGCCGCTATCGCCGCTCTCTCGCGAGGTGGTTTGTCGGCAGGAACAGCAGCCATCTACGTACGTCAGACGCTGTCTCAATTGCTGAAGCCGTCAAAGCAAGGTGCGGAAGCACTGAAGGCGGTCGGAACAAGTGCGGAAGAAATTCGCGAAAACGTGCAAACAAAAGGACTCTTCCCAGCACTTCAGGAATTGAGCACTCGCCTTGGTGGTGTTGAAAATGCTTCTGACTTCACGAAGGTATTCGGTAACGTTCGTGCGTTGACTGCAGTCCTTTCGCTCATGGGTCCTGCTGCAGAAGAAAATGCGGTGATTTTTGAACGAATGAACAATGCGAGCGGCGACTTGAATTATGCGTTCGAGACATATACGCAAACGATTGATGCAAAGTTCAATACCGCATTGGCCGAGCAACAAGCCGCCCTTATTAACCTCGGCGATTCATTGAAACCACTGGTTGCCGACCTTTTGAAACTTGCTACCGGTGTTGCAAAATTCGTTGGTAAAATTGCAGGGAACAAGTTTGCCGCTCCGTTTATTCGCTTGGTTGGAGTTGTTGCCATAGCAATCACGGTGTTTGCAACTTTGCTTAAAACACAATCCGCTTTTATTCGTTTGTTCTCAAACGTTCAAATCAGCCTGTTCGGCACACAATTCCGATACAACGCCCTCACCAAAGAAGTGCAGCGATACACGACCGCCACTGTTACCGCAACTACGGCCACCGGAACAGTTACTAAGACTTTTGGTTACTGGACTGCATCAAGCACGCTTTTGTCTGGCGCACTCAAAATGGTCGCCGTATCTGTTTCCATGGTTTCAAAAGCGATTGCCGTTGCAAGCGTTGGTCTAATGGTCATCATGCTTGCCATTGAAGCATTCAAGGGGATGAAGTGGATATTCGGCAAGATGTTCGGCGGAGAAAAAGAAATTGTTGGAACAGCAAAGGGAATCAAGCAGGTAAACGAAGTTCTTGACGAAACCATCAAATACGCTCAATCTGGAATTATCCTGTCTGCCGATATCGACTACAAAGAAGCCAAAATCAAGGCGACGAGCGAGCGAATCAAGCAACAGTTTGAAGAAAACGCTCCAGACTTTTTGCCAGCCATCAACACGTCGCTACAAAATTTGTCAGATGCGAAGGTGAAATCACGATATGTGGCATCGTTCCTCCAGACACTGTTTGCTGGTCAAACAAGAGAAACTCAGAAAGACCTCATAAATTTCTTCGCCGAGTATTTCACACTTGATGCGTCTGCAATCCAAACGGCGCTAGACCAAGCAGGAACCGCCAGAGACGTCGCATTTGCAACAAGCAACAAGGTAACTGATGCGATAATAAATATTGGCTTGGTCGATGCTGCGGCGGTCAGCAACAACTTCACCGAGAACATGGGCAAAATTGACCCAGCGAAAGGGTTACAGGATTTCATCAGCCGCATGTCTTTGGCTGACTACAACGTTTCTGACCAACTCGGTCAGTTTGGTAAGGCATTCACCGAAGGAATTCAGCGGACTGGAGACTTTGGGCCACTCCTTTTGGCAATGGACCAGTTCACCAGCAACGCGGATTTCATGGGCCAAAGCGCCCAAGAACAGTCTGACATTTTTGCCAAAACATTTGGTCCCGCTCTGACCGGACTCACAGAAGAAATGGATTTGGTTGGAGACAAGTTCGGCAATCTCCGCAACTTGTTCCTTAAAAAAGACAACGAAACAGTTGCACGACGTTCTATTGCGACTATGTTTGGCCTTGACACTCAGGCTGAAGTTGATGCCATGTTGTCCAAACTACGAAAGTCCATGCGTGGACTAGATGATGGTGCTGCAGGAAACGTAAAAGCGTTTGAAATCCTCAACAAAGAATACGCCGTTCACCGTGCTGCGCAAGGACAAACCGCTGATGGCGCAGAACGCATTCTGTCCTCAGTGGACGATGTGGCTGGCAAGTTTGAAAGTGGTTTGGCTCCTGCGGTACGAGATGCAGTAGAGGCTTATGATGCTGCAACAGAGGCAATCAAGAACTACGAAAACGGCCAACGAGCCCTTATGGGGCTCAAACTTGACGCGGTTCAGGCAAACATGGACTTCCGTGATTCGTTGCGTGATATTGGGCCGGCTGTAAAAGAAAGCGGTGCCGACATTTCAAGTGGCTCTGAGAATGCCGACAAAGCCAAGGAATCAATCATCAAGGCCGCTCAGTCTGTATTGGACGTCGTAAACGTTGCTGCTGCTTCTGGAGACTCCGCAAAAGCAACTAGGGCCCTTGGTCAAGGTACTGCTCTCATCTTCGCAGAAGGAATCAAGGCTGGACTGTCAGCAGGAGAGATTCAGGCCCTGTTCGACCAAATCGGCTTTGGTCCAGAAATTGCCGACACACTGCTGAACGAGGCAGAAGCCGTTAATAAAGATTCAAACGGCATCGGAACGGCAATCTCAAACGGAATCGCCGAAGGCATCAAGGCTGGAGAACCGGCCCTGAAGGCTGCTGCTGGGGCTGCTTCCGAAACGGTTATCAAAGCAATCAAGGACACGTTCGCCATTTCGAGCCCGTCAAAGCGAACTGAAAAAGAAGTCGGTAAGCCACTTGCGCAAGGTATTTCCGTCGGCTTTACCAATGAGACAAAATCCGGTCGATTCCGAGGCGCTCTTTCCGGCGCACTGGACAGCGCGATGAAATCAGCGTTCAAATCTGGCGGAAACAAGAGCCTGTCCATGTTCATGAAGAATTTCTTGGAAAAGAAAGGCAACGTAGAAACACCAGCCCAGGACTTCGTGCAGGAAACAATGAGCCGCATGAAAGACATCATTGGCTCGTTGGGCAGTTATATCCGTTCGCAACTTGACTTCAGAAAAGCAAAGACGGACCTGGCAAAACTCATCAACATGCAGCGAGGCCTTGAGTCACGCCGTCAGAAAGCCCTGCGCTCCCAGTCATATGCAGAGACGCGGTTTGGCGCTGATGGCGGGGCGATGGTGACGGGATACGAACAGGCGCAATTGGATGCGCTGCAACTTGACTTTGAGCGAGTTTCGCGCGATTACGCGATGGGTCGCGCTTCGTACGTGGATTTGGTTGACGCAGAGATTGCGTTGTTTGAGGCTCGCGCTGCGGCCAGCGAGGTTTCTGACGAGGTTCTCAACGCTCAGAATGCTTCAGTTGACGCCGCAGTAAATATTGAAAATGCCCAGTTGGAAGTAGCCAGCGCAACTGTCAAGATTCTTGAGTCATATCAGGACCTGCAAGAAGCAGCGGCAAACCTGTACATGAATCACACAGAACTCAACAAGGTCTACAACGACCTTGCTACGGCAACAGGAATTGCCAGTGGAAAACTGCAGGTTGGCTCGGTAGACCTGACGACGATAGGAACTTCTGCCGGGACTTTCGTATCTACCGTGGGCGGATACGTCAACGCTATGGGCGTCGAAGTTGACACGACAAAAACGAAGTTTGACTCCAAGATGCTTGGACCAGCAGGTGTTTTCGGTCAACTCACATCGATTGGCACCAACGCAGACATCATGACAAAGGCTGTCGGAGCATCGTTCGTGAATATGGGCAAAGGCCTAATCGACCCCAATTCTGAGTTTGCCTCGATTCTCAAGTCGATGGGTCCGTCAATAGCAAAGGCAATTGAAATCGGAGCGAACGAACGATTTGCCAAGTCTCCATTGCAGTTGAAGATACCCGTTGACGTGATTATCAGCAGTAGTGGCGGCGGCAAAAAAGACGATTCAAAACCCGCCGACGACACGGACCTGGGCGGTGACACTCTTGGCGACCTCACAAAAGGCGGTTTTTATTCGGCTGGACGAGGCGGGTACTACGTTCGTGATGTAAATACTGGCAAAGTCAAGTTTGTTGGAAAAGCAGTCGGAGGTCCTGTTTCCGGGATGAGCCCCTACATGGTCGGCGAACGTGGTCCGGAAATGTTCGTGCCAAAGGTGTCTGGAACTATCGTCACCACGTCGGCCCTTGAGCGCTACACCAGGACAAATGACAGCAAGGGTGCAGCAAGTTCGGCAGCGCCAGCAAATAATATTGTCGTCACAGTAAACAATCCAGTACCGGCAGCAGCAGAAGACTCAATTACTCGCCGTATGAAGGTTCTGGCTAACAGCGGTTTGTTCGGGTGATGTAAATGGCAACAGTTCTTCCAAAAGTCCTTGAATGGTACGACGTCAATGGCGTCGAACTTGCCACTCATGGATACATGCTGTCCAATGTTGAGCGAGAGATACCGGCCAAAAAGGGCGACAACGTCGGTTCCGCAATCATTCATGGTCAACAGTGGCGCGAAAAGCGCCTTGATGTGCGCAATGAAACTTGGACAATTTGGATTACCGATAATGACCCGGTCAGCGGCTCTGTTGCAACTACAGAGGCTGGTCGACGCTCTCAGTTTAACGAGAACTACGACACCGTATTCAATCTTCTCAACGAAATGCCACAACTTCTCACCGTAACTCATGTGCGCGTAGACCCGTCTAACCCAGGCGTCTACTCATCAAGGGTTGCTTACGGAGAAGTGGTCAGTGCAATAAACGTGTCCGACCACCGCGAGTTGAACTACACAGAATTCAGTGTTGATGTACAGTTTCCTGACCCAAGGTGGTTTTCACCGACCTCGTTCTCTGCTTCTGCTGCATTTTCTGGTTCAAATATTGCAGTTCCAATGCCGGCATCTGCAGTTGGGACAGCACCGTCGACATATATGACGATAACTTTTACATCAACATCAAATCTTCAAAACCCGAAGATAACTAACGAGACATATCCGGACAGCCTTTCGTCAATCGGCTACAACGGGACCATACCAACTGGCCAGTCTGTAGTCATTGACACAGATGCTTTGACGCTAGAAAAAAACGCAGTGAACGACATAGCCTATCTCTATCGTGCTGGCGCTCGTCAGTCCTGGTTTGAGTTGTTCCCGTTGGCGAATGATGTGACATTCTCTGCAATGAGTGGGACTGGAACTGTAAGTATTTCTTATAGGAAGGCATATTACTAATGGCGAAAACGACCTGGGATGTCTGGGTTGTTCTAGCAAACGACCCAGCCCAAAGAATTGCGTATGTCCCGCGCTGGAAGAGCATTCAGTTTTCAGACCAACTTAACGATGTCGGTTCTGCGACTTTGGAGCACGACTTTAGCGACCCGTTCTTTGCTGCATTTCAGGCAGACCGAGGCGACTCGTTACTAGAAGGTCCATACGCGCTTCAGATACGTCGCGACGGTACTTCGGTATTTACTTTCTTTATTGAAGACGTTCAGGTCGACAGAGCAGGAGTAAGTCAGCCGCTGACTTTGGGCGGGCGAGGCATTGGCGCTGCACTCGAATGGGGAATCGTACTACCGGAAGATTTCACCAATCAGGCACGAGCGACTGCAGGAACTACACAAAGACCACGATTCTTTGACAGACTTTTCCCTGGGTACGCCTACAACGTTCGCGTGGCCACGACTGCAAATCTTTCTGCCAACTATACAAATGGCCCACAAACAGATGTCCCTGGTGCCGGAGCGCGACTTACCGCGACATCAAACGGCTCAATCAATAACAGTGGCGGTATAGATGGTGTCAATGACTTGGTTGTCGGAGATACTGTTCTCGTAAAAGACCAGTCCAATGCCGCCCACAACGGCATTTACTGGATTGCTTCGGTTGGTTCAGCAGGAACACCGTGGGTAATCCAGCGAACTGCTCGGGCAGACGGTTCTCCAATTGATGACCTTGCAGTAGATAATGCCGCTTTTGTCAACGAAGGAAACACAAACGGGTACACGTCTTGGTCGCTAAGCAACAACGGTGGTCTTTCAAACTCGAATCAAGTTGGCTCGGTTTCGCTCGTTTGGACCTTGGTCTCGCTCGGCTCGTTTACTGGCATATCTGCTTTCTACGTCCTGTTCAAGGAAGCGGATACGGGTTACGAATATTCAACAAAAAAAGCGGATTTTGGAACGGTAAAAACACTTTACGGACGAGGTGGAACTGGATACGCAGTCGATTGGCCATTGTCGCTCGACTCGACCCTAAATTCCTCACTCGGTAAGACCGACTCAAAGGGTCAGGTCGTAAAAGACGGTGGCAATTTTAATATCGCCGTAGGTCGCACATTGCTGGATGTTTTAAACGAAGTATCTGCAAATACTGGAGTTGACTGGCACGTATCCCCACTTGGCGTCATAAGTATCGCCGTTCGGCCGTTTGTTACAGACACCGTGGTATTTGACGGAGCATTCAACAACGACATGACTTCAGGCTCTGCGGCCCTCTTGTTTAGTCTTCCAATGCTTTCGTCGGTAGAGACTCGAACATCTGTATCGGAAATGCGCACGGTCGTTTATGGCTCCGACGGTTTCAACTTAGACAGACAAATTTCTGAGCGAACAGGCACGTACGGATTCAGAGAAATGTTTGTGGAAAATACCGCAGACGACGCTCCTGCAGTGGCAAACATCACCGCATCTGCGGTAAGGCAGGTGAAAGACGGCAAGTTGCAAATCACCGCTCAGTTTACTGAGCGTGATGGAATGCTCGCTTGGTTTGACTTTGATATTGGCGACAAGGTTTTGGTTGAGATTGATACCGGTACTTTTAGCGAGCGAATCATAAGTGCAATCGGCGTAGCAGTTGACGAGGCAGGAAATGAAACTGTCGAGGTGACATTCGGGGATATTTTTGCTGACATAGCCACGAATCTCAAATATGCAGCAAACTACGGCCGCTTATCTGCCGCGGACGTACCCACATTTACTCTGCGCGGTACTTCTTCCAAGCCATTGAAACCGACGGGGACGTCAATCGGTGCCGAAGTTCAGGGACTAAGCAATCGCGTTGTTGTTGGCTGGGAACCAGCAGACAACACGAGCGCAGTCCAGTATGAAGCGGTGGTATACCGAGAAGAACAAGACAATGTAGGAATTGCAATCACCTATCCGATAACAAACATTTACCGAGATGGCAATATTGCCTATGTTCAACTCAGTGCTTCAACTGGTTTTGGTGTTGGAGATTGGATAAACATCTATGACACAACAAACAATTATTTTGACCGAACAAATGTTTTTTTGACCAGTTCCGCAAGTGCTTCTTTTACTTTTGATGACGTTGGTCCTGACATACCGTCTGGCACATATACCTCAGGGGATGTTGTCAGGGTAATAGAGCGACATTCCGTGACGGTCCCAGCAAGTCAAACTTCCGCAGCGTTCGAGAATTTGGGAGCACCTGGAAGACAATACAACTTCACAATTGTTCCGTATACGGCAAATGGTCAGTCTGGCGTACCTTCCGACCCTTTCCCGTTCACCGCTTCTGCCAGCGCGCAAGTGGTACTGAATGGCGCAATTCGCTCGAACAATTACGTTCAAAACACAAGTGGTTGGACGATTGAAGCAGATGGGAACGCTGAACTAAACCAAGTGACGATTCGTAACGGAGCATGGGTACAAGGAACACTTACTGCTCCAACACTTCAAACTGGTACCACAAATCCGCGCCTGGTTATCAATGGAAACGGTTTGTTTGCCTACAACAACGCAGGAGACATTGTTACTCAAATTGATTCACATACCGGTGATTTTTATACACAAGACGGATATTTTATTGGTCAAATTGTTGGTGCGACTATCGACGTTGGCGGTGCTGATAGCACGTCTTTTCATGTCAATGCAGGTGGAGACATGTGGATGGGTTCGGCGAGTTTTGCCACCGCTCCATTTTCTGTCACCTCTGGTGGATATATAACAGCAACAGCAGGAGATTTCTCAGGAGATATAACTGGAGGAAGCATCACTATCGGCTCAAACTTTGCCGTTGATAACGCGGGAAATCTTGTGGCTGATAACGCCGACATCACTGGAACAATTTCCGCGACGCAAGGATTCATTGGAGACTGGGAGATTCTTGCAACTGGAGAACTCCAGTCGACTGGCGGAACACCAATGGTGTTCGACCCAAATGCAAACTCTGGAACCGGCGAAATTTCTGCAGCAGGAATTTTGATTGGCAACGGTGAAGCGCTGATTCAAAACATAGAAGTGCGAGACCCGGCAAGCACAACCAGCACGGACTCAAAAGGCATTTATTACTGGCGTCCACATGCCGTTGAAGAGGGTTTGGCCGGCCCGCCTTGGGCTATTTCGTTCTGGTTTGATGCATCGGATACAACTGGCTCTGCCGAAGGAACCTTGTTTGCTTTTATGTACGGAAACAACAACTACATCAAGTACTGCATTGCTGGATGTGGTTCAAACGAAGGACCCGTTGTTGCGCCAGTGACGCCGCCAGTTTCCCCAGTTTCCCCAGTTTCCCCAGTGGCACCAGTGGCCCCAGTGGCCCCAGTTTCTCCAGTAACACCAGTTACACCGCCAGCGAACGATGGGCAGTTGTGCTCAGAATTCTTGTATGCAAACGAACTTTGTTGCTGTCAGAACTACTGCTTGCAGCCGTTCCAAAACGCACCAAACGATTGCTATGGCATATACACGCCACCAGTAAGTCCTCCGGTTACGCCTCCCGTGACCCCGCCAGTAACACCGCCAGTTACGCCGCCCGTGACTCCTCCAGTTACGCCACCAGTGACACCGCCCGTTACGCCTCCTGTGACTCCTCCGGTTACGCCGCCGGCATTCAACGGTCAGGTTTGCTCAGAATTCCTCTACGCAAACGAAATCTGCAACATGCAGGGTTACTGCATGTCGCCGTTCCAAAGCGCACCGAACGACTGTAACTACTAGGATGGCATCATGATT
>Ga0129333_10001699_pt1 | contig 20170 bp, 10 predicted proteins | sample CPB6_08_DNA_FD_94474 | JGI IMG/M metagenome (GOLD analysis project Ga0129333, IMG submission 94474) | Freshwater to marine salinity gradient microbial communities from Chesapeake Bay, USA - CPBay_Sum_0.6_0.8_DNA | ecosystem: Environmental > Aquatic > Marine > Coastal | place: USA: Chesapeake... | reverse complement strand
GTCATCTACAAGGCTACCCCGCCTCTCATCTGATTGTGACCCTATTCTACAGCCTATGGGTCAGCCGTCAACCCTTTGAGCCATTAGGATACCTTATGAGACCCATAAGATACGCTGATCATTCAGGGGGTTGGCAAGGGCACCCGATGCTGTAGGATTCATGCATCGGAGCCAAACGTTCAATCTCCGATCTCTAGACAGATGACCCGCTTCAATCTCCGCCGTCGCATCGCTGCCCAATTCGGGTATGTTCCCGCTGCAGCTGGCACGATCGCCCACGTTAACCGTCTGCAGCTGGCAGGTGAGGTTCTGAACCGTCCCCGCCGTCTGCAGCGTTATGAGGCGATTGCCTTGCTGCAGGCTTACAAGAACGCTAAAGCTGACGCTGAGGCTACCAGGGCAGCCCTGCAGGTTGCCGCTGCAGCTTGTGGTCGTGCTCGCAAGGAAGGCGCTCCCATAGATCGGGTGTTCATGCGAGCATCATGCGAGCGCCTTATGTTCTGGGCGCAAGGCAAAAACACCCCTGTGTGACGGTTTGTTACAGGGGCACCGATAGGGTGCCCCTACCCTGTAGATTAAACAAGTCCAACCGACACACCGCCACCATGGCAGACCTTGAGACCCTGACCGCTGAACTGATCAGCGAGCACCGCAAGCTTGAAGCCCTTAAGGCTAAAGTTGAGACCCTAAAGGGTCAGCTATTAGATACACTTAACAGCGAGAATGTAGGCGCTGTTAAGATTAAAGAGGGCACCGTCACAGTATGTACCCGAACCTCGAAAGATTACGGGCAGACTGTAAAGAACCTCGAAGCTAATCTCAAAGCTGAGAAGGCACGACTCGACCATCTTGGGGAGTTCGTTATAAAGAATGTCACCCACTATTTGCGGGTTGGCTGATACAAACGGGGCAGCAATCGCTGCCCCTATTTTATACTTAGCGACTGATAAGACATTCTGATCAGTCGCTGAGGCAGTGATAAGCGGCGTTTATCGGTGCCGCCCCGCCCCCCCTGTGGTTAAAAACGCCTAACTTCCCTAAGCTATAAGACCTTGAAATCGACCTCTAAATATCTCTAAGATCAAAAAATTTTTGCCAGAAAAATTTCCGAGGGGGTAAATTATAAGACCATGAAAAATTTCCGAGCATTTATGGAGTCTGGGGGATCACCTTATCAACCTTATAAGGCACCACCACAGCCGAATCCCTCTGAACCCCCCGAGGGATTCGAAGAGTTTAAGAAAAAGTATTTACCGAAGCAGGCAAAGATAAATAAAAACAGAGATACTTAGAGTTATGAGCAGATTCTCAGATCTATTTCAACACTCAGATGCAGCGCCTGCACCAGCTCCAGAGGTAAAAGAAGCTGAGGCACCTGCAGCACCTGCAGAGGAAAATAAAAAAAGATCTTATAAGAAGAAAGCAAAATGAGAGACTTCCTTGAAATTCGTTATCAGGAAGTCTCTTATATCGCCATAACACTCGGGGAACTTATAAGGATTCTGTTAAGGGTTTAAACTGCTGCGCCAATTGTCATAGGCACCCTTAACAGCTCCTGTACCACGAATACCTGTCCAAGTAGGTGTTTTTGTAGCATTTCCAGCGGCAATGTCCTTTAGCATTTGATTTCTCATTTGCACATCATTTTGATGCAGACTTGTTCCGACATCTCCCATTCCATACTGAGAAATTTTGAATGCATCTCTAGTTGCTTGACCGATCTGTGGATTAAAGTCTACCCACTTTCCATCTGCACCCTTATACTGAAACTCACCTTGCGATTTCGGATTTTGTCCAGATAATATTTGCTGAGTACGACGAGCCGCTAATTTTGGATCTGCTGCCAAGGATGCTCGTATGTGTGGATTGATTGCTCTCACTTCTGTTGGTGTAAACTTTTTGTCTGTAGGAGTTGGTTTTGGTTCTTCTGGTGTTGGCGTTGGTGTTGGTGTTGGTTTGGGTGCTTGTGGGATTACACCAGCGACGTTTGCCGTTACGCCAACTTTATTTTGAGGACCCACCGCATCGCTCGTTTGTCCAGTTTGTCCAAGGTTTTGATCTGCTTGAGCCACACCACGTTGAATTGTTTGTGGAGTTGCTACTCTACCCGCTGCGATTCGCTCATAATCAATTCCTGCATCCCATTGAGTATCCTTGTCTCCGCCCTGAACACCAACACCTACGTTAAAACCTCTTCCTGGCTTATATCCAAACTTCACCATTCCACCTTGAAGATTCTCTTGAATTCTATAACACTCAGAAATAAATTCAGTATATGTCTTCATACTTACTTCAACGTGATTGTATACGATTTATAATGCCACCACCAGGCATAGATGGAGTTTGTGCTACCAGATCCTTTCTTCTTTGAAGTGCTGCTTTGTTAGCTATATCTAATGCAGTAGGATCTTTAGAATCATCACGCTTATTAAGGTCAGTACCCTTAGGATCAATACCCTTAGGGTCATTACCCTTAACATTCTTATCTTTACCAGCTTTTGGATTAGTATTAGGATTATTCGTAGTATTGGTAGGATTTGTACTTGCAGATGGCTTTGCGCTAGGAATTTCTCCAGTAAGGTTTGCATAACCACTCACACCTGTTTTTGCACCTACAGGTTTGGTGACAGGGGCGGCTTGATTAGGATTTGCAAGTGCCTGAGAAATACCCTGTTCAACTGTCTTGTCGTCTAGTACGTGACCAGCAGCATATCTAGTAACGTCTAAACCAGCGGCAACGTTATTAGATGAGCCTTCACCACCTATGCTAAAACTTCTACCAGGACGATAATTAAACTTTAGCATTGCTTGATTTTCTGAGATGATGTTTTGCATCCATTCATCACTCATAACCGTCATAATCTTCTCAGCGTTCTCTACGCTAGCTGCAAAACCCTCAGTCATTAAGTAATTAAGTATAACATCATAAGCCTCTACGAGTTCACCTTCTGGCTCATAAGAGTTTCCTAAAGTTTTTTTATAGAATGCTTCTTTTTCTTTATTTTGCTTATTAATCTTGTCAGCAACCTTTTTCGCATCTCCAGCAACTTTCATTCCTGCAAGTGCAGTACCAGCAGCAAGTCCTAGACGAATTAGGTTTGCTGCATTCTCTTCTAACTCAGCCTCTTCCTTCTTATAACCCTTAGCTTTTGGCACACCTTTAGAAGGCACACAGTTGGGGACTTCTCTGCCACCCTTCTTTTTCATGCCGACCTGTGTGTAACCCTTCCAGCATGGATCATCACCAGCTTCTTCGATTTGCTCACCCTCTGGCTCAAAGTGTGCATCAAGTTTCTTTCTCTTTACCTCATGAACCTTATCTCCTTTAGGAATAAGACCTTTGAGTGCTTCAGCGTCTGATGCATCAGCAGGAACCTTTACTTGCTCTTGATAAACTTTATTATAAGCATCAAGTAATGATGTAAGTTGATCTTGATCGATATTGCCGTAGTCGTAGGAGTTCATTTGATTAGTTGCAGGTGTTCTAACGGGAGTATTTGAAAGCCATTTTCCAATATTTACACGTTTTGGAGTTACTGGTTCTTTCTCTGAGGTTTTAGTGGTACTGGTTGTAGTTGGAGTGGTAGTAGAAGTTTTTGGAGTTGCTCCAACTGCAGCATAAGGATTTTGAGTTAATCTTTGATGTCCTTGATCACCATACTTGCCAGACTTCATTGTTGTTTGAAAATCTGGTGCCTGTACTGAGGGTGTTAGAGGCATTCTTGCTCTCATCTCAGCATCAATTAGTGGATTATCAGTTTGTGCAGTTCCACGAATTCTCGATCTTTCATCAGAGGCGGCAGCAAGTTTTGGATTTGCAGCTCTCCATTGATCCATCGCGGTTGGCTCTTTTTTAGCAACTGGCGCTGGGGTAGATTCTGGTTTTTTTGGTTCAGTTTTAACCAGCGGTGCTTTCATATTCAATCCAGCTGTGAACATGCTAGCATTAACACCACCAGTATTCGTAAAACTGACTTCATTAAGCGAATAAACTTCGTTATACGCCTCTCTAAGATCCTTCATTTCTACAATGCTTTTTAAATATTTAGTAAAAATTCCACTCTTGACACCAACTAAATACCTATGTTAGAATTCACATGTACCCTTTGAGATATTATGGCAAAAGGATTTTCTGTAAAGGCAACTGAACCTGAAAAGCCACAAGATGATTTTGATGTTGAACAAGCAAAAGCAATGCTCAACGGCAAGACTCTCGTGTTCATGCTTCCTGGTCGTGGTTGTTCATATACTTTTCTCAAAAATTTCGTTCAACTCTGCTTCGATCTTGTGCAGATTGGCGTAAGTATTCAAATTTCACAAGATTACTCCTCCATGGTTAACTTTGCACGATGCAAGTGCCTTGGTGCCAATGTTCTTCGTGGCCCTAATCAAGTTCCCTGGGATGGCAAACTTCAGTACGATTATCAACTCTGGATTGATAATGATATCGTTTTCAACACTGAGGGTCTTCTTCGTCTCGTCACAATGGACAAGGATATTGCTGCTGGTTGGTATGCTACTGAGGATGGTCACACAACCTCCGTTGCTCACTGGCTCTCTGAAGAAGAATTCCGCAAGAATCGTGGTGTTATGAACCATGAGACCGTTGAATCGATGGGCAAGCGTAAGAAGCCCTTCACAGTCGATTATACTGGCTTTGGTTGGGTTCTGATTAAGAAGGGAGTATTTGAATCCCTGACTTATCCTTGGTTTGCTCCTCAGATGCAAATCTTTGAATCTGGTGAAGTTCAAGATATGTGTGGCGAAGACGTTTCGTTCTGTCTTGATGCTAAGAAGGCTGGATTTGAAATTTGGTGTAATCCTCTCATTCGTGTTGGACATGAAAAGACCAGAGTTATCTAATGAAGTATTGACAGCCTTCGATAGTAAGTTCGCCATCTATATTAAAGGTGAACTTCACATCGAAGGCTTGACATACGAAGAAATGGGTGATAATCTTATGTACCTCGCTGAAGAATTTTACATCAACGGGGAACCTGATCCAAAAGACATTGAAGTTAAAATTATAGGAGAACAAAATGGCTAAGCGACCTTCACTGACAAACAAAGTAATTATTGAATCAAAGCCCAAAAAGACTCGTCAAGGTATGGGAAAGCATACTAAGTATGCTGCAACCTCTCGTAATGGTGCAAAAAAGCGTTATAGAGGACAAGGTAACTAATTTTTTAAAGACTTCTCATATGAGAAGTCTTTTTTTATGCAATAATATCACAAAAATAAATATTTGAAGGTATGGACGGGATAGAAACCCCGTAAAAAGTTCTGATTCACAAAAAATCAGGAGAATTTTATGCAACCCGACCGAAATCAAGAGTATATGAAGCAAATGTGGGGCACTGATCGCCTCATTACCGACTACGGTTCACTGCAAAGTATTGATATTTACGAAGAAAAGCGTGAATTTATACAAGAAGTGATGGATTATGAAGAAAATGTTAAAAAAACTAACAATCCTCCCAATGATAGGTTCTCAAGACCTTGTGGAGGTAAGGGTGGATTTGATGATTACGTTGAAAGGTGGCATTAAATTGCTATAAATAATCCTAAAAGTATATTTTAGATGGCAACTCTATCCAATAAACCCAAAATTTCTAGAGGGTTTAAAGATTTTAGTTTTTCTTTTAAGAAACACCCAATTACTAATGATTTAATTACAATTTCCAATGAGGCTGCCATTAAAACGTCTGTAATTAATTTAGTTAGAACAAAACTTGGATCTAAATTTTTCCAACCAGAGGTGGGAACTACAGTTGAGGATAGTCTTTTTGAATTAGCTAATAGCGAAATTATTTTTAAAATTGAAAATGAAATAAATCAAGTTTTAAGAAATTATGAACCTAGAATTTTTGTAGAAAATATTGAAATTGATGTGTCTGATGATGATCTTGAGTTGGAAGTTAGCATATCATATTTAATTATTGGTATAGAATCTGTTTCACAAACCGTTTCAATGATCCTTAAACCAACGAGAGCATAATAATGGCACAATTTCAAGTTACAAATTTAGATTTTGATCAGATAAAACAATCTATTAAGGATTATTTACGTGCAAACAGTAATTTTACTGATTATGACTTTGAAGGGTCAAATCTATCAACCTTAATTGACATACTAGCATATAATACGTATATTACGTCATATAATACTAACGCAGTAGTTAATGAAGTATTTCTAGATACTGCCTTAGTGAGAGAAAATGTAGTTGCTCTAGCTAGAAATATTGGATACGTTCCAAAGTCAGCAAGAGCTTCTAGATTACGTGTCAATTTGAATGTAGTTCTTGGTAACAATATTAGTCCACCAACTTTAACTTTAAAATCAGGTTTAGTAGCTACGTCATCTACTAACAATATTGCATATACATTTTCAATTCCACAGGATATTACCGTATCAGTAACTAATGGTATTGCTAAGTTTAATGATATAACATTATATGAAGGAACTTATGCATCGTCTAGTTTTACTGTAGATAAGACCAATCCATATTCAACTTATGTAATTGATAACGAAAATGTTGATACTTCAACATTAGCAGTAAAAGTATATCCAACATCTCAATCATCTGGATTTGATATCTATACTCAAGTTAGTTCAATTGTTGGATTATCAACAACTGCAAATAAGTACTTAATTCAAGAAGTATCTAATGAACGATATGAATTACTTTTTGGTGATGGAATTATAAGTAAAGAGTTGAATGATGGTAATGTTATTGAAGCTTCTTATATTATTACAAACGGACCTGTAGGTAATGGGGTTAGATCAGCAACTTATAATGGCATTATTGTCGATGACACCAATACAGAAATAACTAATTTATCAGTATCTTTAAGTGTAGTAAGTCCTTCTAGAGATGGATCTAATATTGAACCAATATCTGCTATTAAATATTTTGCTCCAAGAAGATATGCCACTAGAAATAGAGCGGTTTCTTCACAAGATTATGAAACAATCGTACAAGACATATATCCAACCGCAGAAGCAGTTGTAGCTTACGGTGGTGAGGAACTAAATCCTCCTCAATATGGTAAAGTGTTTATTGTTATTAAACCTAAGAGTGGTAATACACTATCACAATTTACAAAGGATGATATTTTAAGTAAATTGAAAACTTATTCAATTGCTGGTATTGTCCCAACAATTCTTGATATGAAATATCTTTATGTGGAATTGGATTCAACAATTTACTATCAACAATCTAAAGTTAAGACTGATGAAGACTTAAAAACTGAAATAATAAGTTGTTTAAATTATTATTCAACTGCATCAGAAGCAAATGGATTTGGTGGAAGAATTAAGTATAGTAAGATTTTAGGTTTAATTGATGGCATCGATGATGCAATAACTTCCAATATTACTAAAATAAAGATGAGAAGAGATTTGAATGCTTTAATTAATCAACCAGCTCAATATGAATTGTGTTTTGGCAACAAGTTCCATGTAAAGTCTGAAGGTTATTCCATCAAATCCTCCAAATTTACAGTTTCTGGAATTGAAGGAGATCTTTATCTTGCAGACATTCCCGATACTGGAAGTAAAACTAGTGGTAAAATTATATTTTTCACTTTAGATTCCCAAGGAAAGCCAGTTATTGCCAAAAGTGATGCTGGAAAAATTGATTATTCTACTGGTGAAATTAATATAGATACAGTAACGTTTCTTTCAACAAGTTTCCCCGATAATATAATAGAGGTGGAAGCTATTCCAGAATCAAATGATGTCATTGGTCTAAAAGATTTATATTTACGTCTAAGTGTCTCTAATAGCAAATTCACGCTAATAAATGATACTTTAACTTCCGATATAAATCAATCAGGCACACAGTTCACTTCAACTTCAAGCTACTCTAACGGTAAGTATACTAGGTAAATAGAATGTTAGATAAAGATCTCCAAAGAATTCAAATTTCACAGGTACTGAAATCTCAGTTACCTTTTTATGCCGAAGAGGACTCTTTATTTTATCAATTTTTAGATCAATACTACATATCTAATTCTCAAGTTATTGAATTATCAGAAAATATTGATCGAATTATTAATGTAGAAAATTTTGATGCCACTAAATTTGAAGAGCATTCAACTACCTTAACTAGTGATATTACTTACTACGATGACATTATAGAAGTTTCTAGTACATCGTCATGGCCCTCATCATATGGTCTTTTAAAAATTGATGATGAAATAATTACATATAAACGTAAAGATGAAACCCATTTTTATGAGTGTGTTCGTGGATTTAGTGCAATTGAATCATATCAAACACCAACAAATCCTGGTGAATTAGTTTTTTCATCTTCAGAAGCAGATAGTCACACTGCTGGAAAAGAGGTAAAAAATCTTAGTAATTTAATTTATGCTCAAATATGGAAAAAAATTAAAACTCAGTATTTACCTGGATTCGAAAATAAGAATATAAGCGATAAAGTAGATAAAAAAATATTTTTAAAACATGCTAAAGATTTCTATGAAACAAAGGGAACTTTAGAATCTTTTGATATTCTGTTTAAGGTTTTATATGGCGATCCTAATGTAAAACTTGTAAATCCTTCAGACTATGTAATAAAACCTTCAGCAGCACAATGGAGTAAAACAAATAATCTAATTGTTTCTGTTATTTCTGGTGATATTAGTAAAACTAATGGTCAGCCATTATATCAAAATAATCCAGCTGCTTATGGTAACATTTACCTTTCAACTTTAATATCATTTGATGAAGAGGTATATTATGAAATTCAATTAAGTGATGATACAAAGATAGGTAAATTCAAAGCTTGTCCTGTTACAAAGACTACTACAGGAGCAACAACACAAGATACAACAATATTTGTAGACTCTACCATTGGATTTCCAAATTCTGGTCAACTTTATATTAGTGGATCATACATTTCCTATGATGGAAAGAATGATAACCAATTTTTTAATTGCACAATCCCATACTCAATTGATAAATTTACTTCAATTTATTTAAATGATTTTGCATATTCTTATGAAGATGGCGATATTAATAAACCAGTATATTTTAGAATCACTTCGGTAATTTCTGATTTTTCAGAACTACTTGATACATCTAAGTATTTGAAAGTTGGTGATGAAATAGGTCTTAAAGATTTGGGAGAAGATACTTCAACTGATATAGAATCATATAACAATAGAATTAATGGTTGGTTGCACAATCACACATATGAAATTAAATTAGTTGAAAAGCCACTAGGCATCACAAAAACATCATCACCAGCAACAATAAACACTAAAATTGAACATGGATTTAACCTTGATGATATTATTACACTGTATGATGTAGATGATTATGATAATAGTTTTAATCCTCCTGTTACTGGAAAAATAGTACAAATTTATAGTCCAACTTCATTTGCTTTGGAATATACTTCTGGTATTTTGGAATCAAATTTAGATTATAAACTTTATAGAAATATTTTAATATCTTCAGCAGGGCAAGAAAAATATATTGCTGATATACAGAATACTTATGTGGACAAATTTGGAACATATGTTTATGTTACTACATCAAGTTTGCCATCATATAGTGTTTCATCAAATCCTGGAGAAGTATATTTCACAGTAAATGGTGAAACTCAAATTATAACTACCAGAAATAGCTCTGGTGCTGTTGCTAATCATAATTTTGAAACAGGGGATAAAGTATATTTTAGATATACTGGCTCTAATGTAGGCATAAACACTGGAGCATATTTTGTCAAAAAGGAAAGTTCAACTCAACTCAAATTAGCTTACAATAGGGCTAAAATTTTTAATGGAGATTTCTTAACACTTAGTTCCAGTACACCTTCTTCGAATAATATCCTAATATTAGATGAACTTTCAAATAAATTTATTCAAGATCAAAAACTTGTCAAACGAGTATCGATTAATCCAAAATTAAAAGAGGGAAATTACAATTTATCAAAATCACCACTCCCAACACCAGTTGGCATTTTATTAAATGGTACAGAAGTTATTTTTTCAAAAAGTCAAGATAGAGTATATTATGGAAAATTAACTTCAATTGATCTCATAAATGGTGGAGAAGACTATGATATAATTGATCCACCTAATGTTGTAGTGGAAGATAGTGTTGGTTATGGTGCATCGGCATTTGTACACATTGAAGGAGGATTATCTAGAGTTGATTTATTATCATCTGGATATGATTATTTAATTAGCCCATCAATTAAAATTACTGGAGGAAATGGATCAGGAGCAACTGCTCAACCTATAATGAAATCTATTTACAGTAGTATTGATTTTTACGGTGCTTCTCCTGGAATTAATACTGCAACTGATACAATTGGATTTAGTACATTTCACAATTTTAAAACTGGTGAAGAAGTAATTTATAGATCATATAGTAATCTTGCTATTGGTATTGGAACTATTGGTACTCCAGCTGCAGGAGAATCAGATACAAAAAATTATCTTATCGATCTTTCGAAATATTATGTGATAAAAGTTGATGATCAAGCTATAAAGTTAACAAATAGTAAATCTGATGCCCTTGCTGGAATCAATACTATTAATTTAACTCAAAAAGGTAACGGTAATCAAACATTTTTATCGACTAAAGTAAGAAACGTTGTTGATAGAATCGAAGTTATTAATCCTGGAACTGGATATGTTAACAAAAAAGTAGTAGTTACTTCATCTTCATATCCACCTAAAGAATCTCAGAACATACCAATATCTTTAGTTGGCATTAATACTCAAGAAAATTTCATTTATGCAAAAAATCACAATTTTTCAGACAAAGAATTAATTTTATATAAATCGAGTGGTTCTTCAATTGGGTTAACAACAACTCAAAATTATTACGTTATCAAATTAGACAACGATAAATTTAGATTAGCATCAGCAGGAATTGGAACAACATTATCATCAAATAACTATGATCAAAACAAATATGTCAAATTTACTGGGTTTGGAACTGGAGAACATACTTTCTACACACCACCAATCAGTTTAGAAATTTTAGGAACTTCAAATTCTTCAGATGTTTCTGGCAATGTTGCCGAAATTGGCGATACTTATGAATCTTCTCAAGCAATAGCAGTTCCAGTTTTTACTGGTTCTGTTACTAATGTATTTTTAAAAGATGGTGGTACAAGTTATGGTACACCAGATATTATTAATTACAATAGAAAACCTAATATAGTATTAAATAGTGGAAAAAATGCTTTACTAAAACCAATTATTATTAATGGTGGTATATCTGAAGTTTATATTTTGAATGGTGGAAGTGGTTATACATCAATTCCAGATATTAAAATTGTAGGTGAAGGTTCATTTGCATCACTACGAGCAACTGTTACTAATGGTAAAATTACAAATGTAGAAGTTTTAGAATCTGGTAAAAATTATAAGAAAAATACTACTGAATTATTTGTTATTAGTCGTGGAAAAAATGCGTCATTTACTTCCAACATTCAAACGTGGCATATTAATTTGTTTAAACGTTATGAATCTATAATTAATGACACATCAAATGTTTCAGATTCATTTTACATTGAATCATTTGACAAAAATAGCAATTCTATCCAATTAACTACACCAATTGTTCCAAAAAAACTAAGATACATTCTTGATGATAACTTAGATGCAAACTTAAATGTAGTTCCAAATATAAAACACTCCCCAATTGTTGGTTGGGCTTATGATGGAAATCCTATTTATGGCCCCTATGGATCTTCAACAACTTCATCAATAACCAATGTAAAAGAACTTGAAAGTGGTTATGAATTAATTCCATTACCAGAAAGACCTTCATACCCTGCAGGATTTTTTGTAGAGGATTATGTATATACAGCCAATGGTGATCTTGACGAAAATAATGGTAGATATTGTATAACACCAGAGTTTCCTAATGGAACTTATGCGTATTTTGCAACAAATCAAAATTATCCTTATGTGTTGAATGATTATACTTATGAGATTGATGTATTCAACATTAACTATACAGAAACACAAACAAATAATTCTGTTGAAAAAAATCAACTGATTAGAAACACAACTCCATACAAATTAAATAGAGAATATGCGACTTATGGTGGAATTGATTTAAATTACAGTAAAGATAGTAAAGTTTTAGTTAGATCAGTCCATAAATCTGGAGTTGATAATATTGATCTAATAAAACGTGGTTCTTCTTACAAAGTAAATGATCGTATTAATTTTGATAACAGTGGAACTAATGGAAGAGGACTAGATGCTAAAGTATCTTCTCTAGTAGGTGTAGCAATATCTTCTGTTGTAAATTTACAGACTACATATCCTGATATAGAATTTATTGAAGATGAGCAAGATATAGTTGGAATTTTTACACAACCACATAATTTACCAAATAATAAAATTGTAAAAATTGTTGGTATCAATACAACATCTTACAAATTTATTGAAGGTAGTTATCAAATTGGTGTTACTACATTTTATTCTAAACTAAGAGTAGCTATTGGAAATACTACATTAACTGGAATAAATACTGAAATTTCATTAACAGAATCTATTTTCAGTAGAAAAATTGTTCCAGATGATATTATAGGTATTGGTTCAGAACGCTTCTTAGTTCTGGGGGCAAATAGATTAAATACTGCTTATAAAGTTGTAAGATGTCATGATTCTACAGTAGGAACAAGTCACACAGAGGGTAGTGAAGTAACTGTTTTCAGTAGGTATTTTACAATACCATCTGCTACTGGTATAAAAACTGCAAGCACAACTAATTACAATAGATCAATTTACTTTAATCCACAAAAAGATGTTGGATACGGTAGCACAACAACCTCAATACAAGTAGGTACAGGTTATACTGCAAGACCTATTGGAGTACAAACTGGTCAAGGATCATACACAACCATAGAATTTTACAGCCATCCATTTGAAATTGGAGATCGAATTGAAACTGATTTTATAGATAATTTAAGCATCAGCGATTCTTTCGTTGCTCAAAAAGATTTTGCAACAATCACTGTTAATTATGATAGTACTTCATCAACAAATGTTGGAATAGCAACGACAAGTATAGTACGCCAAATTAAAAAAGTCAATATTCCACCTGGATCAATTTATATTCCAAACCATCAATTTACAACTGGACAAAAATTAAAATACAGTGCAGTAAATGGAATTGGTTTAACTTGTTCTCAAAGCATATCATTAACTCCAACATTTAATTTACAAACAGGCGATAACGTTTACGTTATTGTTGATACTAATGATTTTATTGGCATTTCTTCAACTTTAGCTGGAATATCCTCTGCTCAGGGTAGATTGTATTTTGCATCTAGTGATCTTTCAACTGGATTTTCCCATAAATTTAAAACAACATATCCAAATCCCACTGGTCAAGTTTTACTGAATGAGGGTGTTGTAACTACCTTTGATGATCATAATTTAAAATATAATGATTTAATTAATTTAAATGTACTACCAAATCAAACTAAATCAGTTCCCGTAAAATTTGATAACGTAAGTGCTCGTCTGTTAATAAATCCTGTTGGATTTGGTTCTACACAAGTATCAATTCAAGACAATGTGGTAACTATTAATAATCATTCATATAAAACTGGTGATAAAATTGTATATAATTCCAGCAACCCTGCTGCGCCTCTCATAGACGGAGAAGAATATTTTATTATTAATACTGGTGCAAATACAATTAAATTCGCAGAATATCTGTATGATGCAAATGATCTATACTATAGTGGTATTGATATTACTTCTGCAGGAATAGGTACACATACTATTTCATTAATTAATCCACCATTAAACTTCAATTTAGGTGAAACAATTTCATTTGATGTTAGTGATGTAAGTTTAAAATCTTTAATTATAGATTTCTATCAAGATAATAATTTTACAAATAAGGTCAATGTAAAAAATGTTACTAGGATTGGTGTTCCTGGCAATCCAGGGGCTCAAGTAAATGTATTATTAAATACAAATATTCCTGATGTATTTTATTATAAATTAAATCCAGTAGGAATATCTACAATTACATCAAATGCATATGCATATAATGTAGATAAGGATGTTGATGCATTTTCAAGAATTAAAGTTGGTGTTTCAAAATATAATGGAACTTTTAGAGTTACTTCAGTTGGATCAACCACAATTAATTTTGATTTATTGTCTGTTCCAGAACTTTCCCAATATACAAATTCTGGAGTTACCACTTTTAGTTATACGACACGATCATTATCTGCAAAAGGATCAATTAATGAAATATCAATAGGATTTACTGGAACTGGATATTTGGCTTTACCTGAAGTAAAAAATATTACTACAGCTGAAGGAACCAATGCTAACTTAAAGTTAAATTCATTTGATATTGGAAGAATTAAAAACTTAAATATTATCACATCTGGATACAATTTGCCTACCGATCCATCATTAAAACCAAAGGCTGACGTACCATTTACATTAAAAATTAAAAATAACTATCAATTAAAAGATATTGTAGTTTTAAATGGCGGAAAAAATTATTTAACTGAGCCAAAAGTCATTTGTTTAGAGCATCCAGACATAGTTTTTAATACTAAAACCGAGAGTAATAGTGTTAAATCTGTAGAGATTAATATTAATAAAACAGGATTATCTGAAATTGCTCCAACCATAATTCCAGTAAATAATTCTAACGGTCTTAGTATTAGTAATGCTATTTCCGATGGAACAACAAATACGCTCACAATTTCATCAGATAATGGCGAATTCTTAGAGTTTCCATTCGGTATAGGAGATAAAATTTTCGTCGAAGGTATTGAATTATCAGAACCTTTATCTGGTGCTGGTGGATATAACTCCGAAAACTATAACTATAGTTATTTTGAGGTTACATCAGTTGATGATACTCCAGGTGCTGAGACTGTTAGTTATTCAATTGTTGGTTTAGGAAGCACTGGTGGTTATTATGATGCTACAAATAGTGTTGGACGAGTAATCAAAGCTGATGATTTAGCTAAATTTACTGCTAACTTGGAAAAAACTGATTTTATTGAAAATGAGGTTTTATATTCTAATGGTTATAAATTTAAGGTTTATAAAGATGGTTGGAATAAGGAAAAAAATGTATTGAAAATTGTTGGAAATAGTTTTAATATTTCAATAGGAGATACGGTTGTAGGATCTAAAACTAACTCCAAAGCGTTAATTGATGATATTGTATATACAAATACATTTTTTGGAACTTCTGGTGAATTTGTTAAAGAGAATGGATGGCTTACAAATACAGGATTTACCAACGATAGTCAGGAAAAAATTCAAGACAGCAATTACTATCAAAATTTCTCATACGCAATTAATAGCCAAACATCTAAAACTGTTTGGGAAAATGATATTCAAGAATTAGCACATCCTGCAGGAATGCAGCTGTTTGGTGACGTTGTAGTTGATTCTAGAGCTACAATTGGAATTGGTAGAAGTTCCAACTTGAAAATATCTCCAATTGATAGTTCAAATACTTTGATTAATATTTTAAGTGAATCCTCATTTAATACAAAGCAATATTTTGATAAAGTTTTTGAAATTACTACCGATAAAGGAATATCTAAAGATGTTGGGTTTTTAACCAAAAAACTATTTGACTATAGTATTTGTAAGACAAACAAAGTTTTGACAATTGATGATATTAGTAATGAATTTACTGGAACTAGTGTATTGCAAGTTAACGGAAGATTTGCAGATGGGTCTAATTTATTAGCTCTTAATAAAGAATTTATTCAAAAAGAAGTAGTTGGGTTTATAACAAATTCATACCCAGGAATTACAACAAATTTAGATTTTGATGCTGAAGTATGTCAAAGAGATGTTGGTTACATTGTAGACTCTATTGCATATGATTTAAAATATGGTGGCAATGAAAAGTCTGTGGCATCTGGTTTAGCTTATTGGACTGGTGTGGGAGGAACTAGTTTTGTTGATGGAGAATCACAAGAAACTATTGCTGGATTCCGTTATATTATTGACCTTTCTCGTTACATCATTAACAATGTTGCAATTTCAACGTCATATCAAACAACACCATTTGAAATAACTCAATCATTTAATTATAGTATATTGTTAGATGAAAATTGCAGTCCAGCATATAATGAAAATTGTTGCTCTGACGTATTATCTGCAATTGGTTCTTACGTTGGTATTATTACATCAATTATTGGAATAGGTACTACAGCTGCTCCAAATGTAACAATTGCTGATGTCTCCAAAGGTGGAACAATTGTAGGATTAACATCATTTAAACTGAACAATAACAATAGTAGACTATTAAGTAAGAGTTTTACAGCTCAAATTGCATGTTCTGTTGGTAGTAGCGTTGTAAGCATTGCAAATCATGGTTTTAGCACTGGTGAAGAATTAATTTATAATCCTGGCGCAGGAGGAACTAGAATAGCCGTTGAATCTACTAATAGAGTAATTGGTGGTGCAACAACTGATTTCATGCCTGAAAGAGTTTTTGTATATAAAGTTGATATCAATAGATTTAAATTAGTAGGCTTAAAAACCGACGCAACAGCTACTGGAAACTATTTCAGATTTAGAGATCTTGGTGGTGGTTTGGGTGTTGGAGCTGGTACTACTCATACATTATATACACCATATGATTATGCAAATAGTAGAGCAATTATTACAATTGATAATATCATTCAAAGTCCATTATATAAAGTTAATGTAAACACTTCATTATCAACTTCAATTTCAATTGGTTCAACAATAGTAACTTTAACTGGAATTACTTCAATAACTCCAACAAATATTTTAAGAATTGATGACGAACTATTAGAAATCAACGCTGTTGGTTTCGGTTCTACTAATGTATTATCAGTAAATAGAGGATATATGGGCACTGTTGCTGTGGCTCATACAGTTGGAGCTGGGGTAACAGTATTAAAAGGTGATTATAATATTAATAATGGATATATTTACTTCAAAACAGCTCCATATGGTGACGTAGGACCTGCTGGCATTTCAACTAGATCTACATTTGCAGGAAGAATTTTCTATAGATTAAATTATGATACTAATTACATATTTGATGATATAAGTGATCAGTTTAACGGCTCAAAAACAAATTTTGAATTAACATCGTATGGTCAACCAGTTACTGGTATTATTACTGATTTAGGTGGTAATGTTTTAGGTCCAAATTATGGCGCTATTAATATCAATAACATTCTACAAAAACCAATAGTTGACTATAATATGAGTGAACAATCACCAATCGCTATTGGTGGATCTTTAGCATTTACAGGTTCTTCTAGATTAGATTTGCCAAAGGGTGGAATCATCAATAGAGTAAATATAGGTTTTGGTAGTGGTTATCAACCCCTGGTTCCAGCATTTGCAATTCCAGTCGTTTCTGGTGGAGGAACAATTGAGTCTCTAACATTAACAAGTTCTGGATTTGGATATAGAAGTAACGTTGAGGTTAAAATTGATTCTCAAGTTGGTAGTGGAGCTTCCATTATAGCATTGGTTGGCACTGGTTCATCAGTTGGCATTATTACTGGTTTCAATATTATTTCTGGTGGCACTGGTTATGCATCAACAATGCCACCAATAATCAATGTAGGAATTCCTACTGCATATTCAAATATAGCATTAGTAGGTGGTACAGGTAACGGTGCTAAAGTCAATATTATAGTTGGTAGTGGTGGAAGCATAACTCAATTTGAATTCGCCAATAGAGGTATTGGATATGAGATTAATGATCAATTAACAATTAGCGGAATTCCAACTCAAGTAGGCATTGCAACTAGTGCATTTACACTTTCAATTATTGATACTATTAATGATGAATTTAGTGGTTGGCACTTTGGTGGACTTGTACTTTTAGATGATATCTCAAGCCAATTTAATGGAAGAACAAAAGCATTTGGATTAACAAAAACTGATTTAATCAAAGAAAGATATAATATCAATGCTGCACCTGGATCTGGTATTAATGTTTCAAATAATTTAATTATAATTTTGAATGGCATTTTACAACATCCAAATAGAAACTATAATTTGGTTGGTGGAGATAAACTTGTATTTACTGAGGCTCCAATTGCTGGAAGTGAGTGCTTGATATTCTTCTTTAAAGGATCATATTTAGATGTCATTGATGTTGATGTTTCTCCAGAAGTAAAAGTCGGTGATTCGTTAAGATTATTACAACAAACTCCTTATGTAAATCAATTACCTAGAGTTATAACTAACATAAACACAATATCGGAAGTTAAAACTACAAATTATATTGATGTTGGAATTTCAACCGATCCTACATTCTATAGAACCGTATCATTAGATAAACAAAAATCAGATTTGATTGTTGATAATGTTTATATTTCAAAGGCAAGATCGATTTTAGAAGGTAAGTTTATTCCATCTACAAGATTAATTAAAGAAATTAAAACCTCTGATACTGAAATTTATGTAGAAGGTGCTTATCCTAATTTTAGTCAATTAGATGATCTATTAGAAAATAATAATTCTATCATAGTCTTTAATGAGAAGGATACAAAAACAGCTAAAATCACAGCTGTTGTATCTGCTGCAGGAACAGTTACAGATTTTAATGTAGTTGACGGTGGCTTTGGTTATAGTAGTGCTCCAGAAATTACCATTTCAACAACTGTAGATTTAATTCCACAATATGGTAAAGAGTGGGAAAATGGTAATATTTTAGCAAGTGTAGATTCATTTAGAGATTTTGACTATGGAAATAACCTATATGTTGCATGTTCAGAAATTGGAGGAATTTCTACAAGTGATAACTTTAAAAATTGGAATACTCAATCGTCTCTTACTGGTGGAGCTACATTAAATTCAATTTCTCATGGTAGTAATAATTGGGTAGTAGTAGGCTCTGCATCATCAATCTTTACATCATTAGATGGATTATCATGGACACCCAATAATATTTTCTTATCAAGAGTATATGTTGGTGGTATCATACCATTTGATTATCCTCCAGCATCCTTTAGTGGAAATATAAATGGCGTAGATTATGGATTAAACAAATTTATTGCCGTTGGTGCTGGTGGTACTGCATTAGTTTCAGAGGCTGCTACAGGAATTACTACATCATGGGTTGTCCGAAAAGCAAATTCTAATGAATTAAATTCGATTACATTTGGTGTAGACAATTTTGTGGCTGTTGGTGTCGGAGGAGCAATCTCTAGATCTTCAGATGGTTATGTTTGGACTACACATACTTCAGGAACTGCGAATGATTTACTTTCGGTTAGATACTTAAATGGAGATCATTACGCTGTTGGTAATAATGGAACTATATTAAAATCAATTGATGGTGGCGCAGTTTGGAACAATGTATCTGAACCAGAATTTGCATCATATACTCTATATGATATTACATATAAAAATAATGTATATTTGATTACTGGTTCATCACAATTAACTTTAGTATCTCGTAATGGTGAAGATTGGATTAGAACTACTAATTCAAATATGGATGTTCGTAAACTTGGAACTGAATTGTTCAATATTATTGGAGTTGGTCAATCATCAAAATATGCAATTACAGAATCACAAGTTGTAAAAGCTTCAGTTACTGCAAATATATCTGTTGGAGGAACAGTTACTAGTGTTACAGTTACTGATCCTGGTTTTGGTTACGATCCAAATGTACCTGCTATTGTATTAACTTCACCAGCAATAACAACTTATGAGCAATTTGATAACATCAAAGTTATTGGAGATTATGGAACTATTGTTGGTATTGCTACTAGTGCTGTAGGTATTTCAACAACAACACCAATGGTTATATTTGAGTTTGATAGCGATGAAGTTTTAAATGATGCTAATTTCAACAACGTTGAAAGAAGTGGTATTGGTACTGGGGATTACTTTGTAATCACAAATAGTATTGTTGGTAATGGTGTCACAACATTAAATTCTTCTGAAGGCTTTGCAGTGCTGTCAATTGGATCATCATACATTGATAATGTTTACAAAGCAGATTATATACAAAGCAGTTCTTCTGGAATTGTTACAGTTTTCAGTAATGTTCAATCTATTGCTGGTATTGGTTCTACTAGTGGATTTACATGTGCTAGATATAGTTGGGGTAAAATTTATGACTTCAACTCCAGACAAGCTCCACTAGCATTTAGTTTAAATAATAATGGATTAGTTGGTGTTT
>Ga0129333_10001697_pt1 | contig 20175 bp, 22 predicted proteins | sample CPB6_08_DNA_FD_94474 | JGI IMG/M metagenome (GOLD analysis project Ga0129333, IMG submission 94474) | Freshwater to marine salinity gradient microbial communities from Chesapeake Bay, USA - CPBay_Sum_0.6_0.8_DNA | ecosystem: Environmental > Aquatic > Marine > Coastal | place: USA: Chesapeake... | reverse complement strand
CGGAAGGAGGTGGCCCGGATGAGCACATTCACGCAGGCGCATCTGGCGGCCATCGAGGAAGCGATCGCCGGCGGCTACCTGGAGGTGCGCTACGACGACAAGGTGGTGAAGTACCAGTCGATGGGCGATCTGCTGAAGGCCCGCAATCTGATCGCCAGCAGCCTGGCCGCGGCCACATCGCCGGTGGTGCGGATCGACTACCCGGCCGTGGTGCGGGACTACGAATGAACCCTTTCGAGCAGCTGATCGCAGCGGTCGCGCCACGCGCAGCGCTGAAGCGCCAGGCGGCCCGCCTGCAGCTGGAGCAGATGCGCCGCTACGACGGCGCGGCACGAGGCCGGCGCACCGACAGCTGGGTGACGCAGGGCAGCTCGGCGGATGCTGCAACCGCGCGCGGGTTTGGCGTGATGCGCGACCGCGCGCGCGACTTGGTGCGCAACAACCCCTACGCCAAGAAGGCGGTCGAGAGCTGGGTCACCAACCTGATCGGCGCCGGCTGGAGCTTCAAGGCGAAGCAGGCGCGGCGCAACGGCCGCCAAGGTGAGCGCGTCACGGAGCTGATGCGGGCCTGGATGGCGGACCCGCGTCAGTGCGACTACCACGGCGTGCTGAACTTCGACGGCCTGATGGCGCAGGCGGTGCGCTGCTGGAAAGAGTCGGGCGAGGTGCTGATCCGGATGCGGACGCCGAGCCGCGCGACGGTGCAGCGCCTGGGGCTGACGGTGCCCCTGCAGCTGCAGGTGATGGAGGGCGACTGGATCGACGAGAACCACGACACGCCAGCCGAGGGTGCTGGAGGCTGGACGAAGCGCGGGATCGTCTACGACAGCGAGGGCCGCCGCGACCGCTTCTGGATTTACAACTACCACCCGGGCGAGGGTGCGGTGCAGGCGACGGCGATCAACAGCAACACGGTGCCGGCCGACGAGATCATCCACCTCTACACGCCTGAGCGGCCGGGCCTGACGCGGGGCGTGAGCTGCCTGGCGCCGGTGATGGTGCGGCTGAAAGACCTGGGCGATCTGCTCGACGCCCGGCTGATGAAGGAGAAGGTGGCCGCGTGCCTGAGCGCCGCGGTGGTGGACCTTGACGGCACGAGCGATCAGAAGTCGACGATCGGCGACCGGCTGGAGCCAGGCGCCATCGTGCGGCTAGGCCCTGGGCAAGACATCAGGGCAATCAACCCGCCGGCTGCCGGCGAGATCGACCGGGTGATCAAGACCTACCTGCTGGAGATCGCGGCCGGCATCGGCATCACCTACGAGGAGCTCACGGGCGACTACTCGGGGGGCAGCTTCACGCAGGGCCGCATGGGCTGGATCGGCTTCCAGCGGCGGCTGCAAAGCGACACCTGGCAGGTGCTCGCGCCGATGTTGTTCGACCGCATCTGGACCTGGTGGTCGACGCAGGCCAGCACGGTGGGGATCCCGACTGAAGGGCTGAGCGCCGACTGGACGCCGCCGCGGCGTGAACTGTTCGATCCGCAGAGCGAGACGAGCAGCACGATCTCGCGCGTGCGCGCAGGCCTGCTGCCGCCGCAGGAGGCGATCCGCGCCGATGGCTATGAGCCGGACGAGGTGCTGCGTCAGTTCGGCGAATGGAATGCGCTGCTCGATGCGGCCGGCATCGTGCTCGACACCGACCCGCGGAAGGTGAGCGCTGCGGGCCTGACGCAGGCGCGTCCGCTCGGCTCGGCGATGCCGCCGACAGGCGAGCCGCCAGCCGAGGCAGAACCGCCGCCAGCGCCCGCCGCGCCAAAATCCCCGCCAGCAGGCTGACCCTAGAATCGCAACGATGGAGGAGTGCACATCATGAGCGACGGTCTTCTACAGACCCGCGCGATGTTCGCGCCGGAGACGATCAACGTCGAGGAGCGAACTGTTGAGCTGGTTTGGTCGACCGGCGCCCAGGTGAAGCGCGCCAGCTGGTCGCGCGGTGACTACATCGAGGAGCTGAGCATGGCGCCCGGCGCCGTGCGGATGGATCGCCTCAACAAAGGCGCGCCGCTGCTCGATGCGCACGACTCCTTCTCGCTGCGCAGCCAGATCGGTGTGGTGCAGCGAGCATGGCTGGACGGCAACGAGGGCCGCGCCCTGGTGAAGTTCAGCCGGCGTGATGACGTGGAGCCCATCTTCCAAGATGTGCAAGACGGCATCTACCGCAACGTCAGCGTGGGCTACAAGGTCCACAAGACGGAGCGCGACGAGACCGGCGCTGTGCCGGTTGAGCGCGCTGTGGACTGGGAGCCCTATGAGCTCTCACTGGTCCCGATCCCGGCCGACGCCGGGGCCCAGGTGCGCTCCGAGGAGCCGCCTGCAACCCAACCTGAAAAGGAACGATCCATGACCCTTCCCGTTGATGGGGTGCAGGCTCCCGAGCCCACCCAGGAGAACGAAACCCGCGCCGCGACCCCTGTGGCTGCGTCTGTGGTGAACGCCGATGAGGTGCGCGCTGAAGAGCGTCGCCGCACCGCCGGGATCCTCGACGCTGCTCGCAAGCTGAAGGTCGGCGACGATCTGGCTCACAAGCTGATCGCTGATGGCGTCACCCTCGACGAGGCCCGCCTGCAGCTGATCGACGCCAAGGCCCAGGACGAACTGCGCACCCCCGCACAGTCCCGGATCGAGGTGACCCAGGATCACGGCCAGAAGCGCTTCGACGCCAAGCTCGACTACCTGAAGTTCCGCTCCAACCTGGGCGAACTGACTGACGGCGGCGCCCGCGAGTATCGCGGCAGCACGCTGCTCGACATGGCCCGTGAGTCCCTGGAACTGGCTGGCGTCAGCCACCGCGGGATGGACAAGAGCGAGATCGCCGTTCGTGCGTTCCACTCGACCTCCGACTTCCCGCTGCTGATGGCTTCCATTCAGCGCGTGAGCCTGAAGGCCGCCTATGGCGCAGAGGTGCAGACCTGGGCGCCGCTGGCTGAGCAGCGCAACCTGCCCGATTTCCGCGACATGAAGGAGATCGAGGTCGGCGGTCAGATCCTGCCTGAAGAGATCAAGGAAGGCGGCGAGTACAAAACCGGCACCATCCAGGAGCAACAGGGCACCTGGAACCTCTCGGAGTACGGCAAGAAGCTGGTGATCGGCCGCCGCCTGATCATCAACGACAACCTGGGCTACATCACCCGCGCTGTGCAGGTGCTGGCCCGTGGCGTCGCCACCTTCGAGGCCAACCAGATGTGGGGCCTGATCACCGGCAACGCCAAGTGCATGTCGGATGGTGTGGCTCTGTTCCACGCCAGCCACAACAACACCGGCAGCGGCGCGATCGGTGTGACGGCCATCGCGGCCGCCCGCCAGGCGATGCGGAACCAGAAGGACTTCACCGGCAAGAACCCGCTCTACGTGGTGCCGCAGTACATCCTGCTGCCGACCACGCTGGAGACGACCTTCGAGCAGTTCAACGCTCCCTTCACTCCGACCCAGACCAGCAACGTCAACCCGTTCACCGGCAAGCTGACGGCGATCGTTGAGCCTCGCCTGGACGCCAGCAGCACCACCCAGTACTACATCACTGGCAACTACCCCGGCGTGACGAAGCTGATCTACGGCTACCTCGAAGGCGAGGCCGGCCCGACCATTGAGTCTGAGATCAAGCGCGATCCTGACGGCATCGTGACCTACCTGCGTCACGACTTCGGCTGCGCCGTCGGCCAGCACCAGGGCTTCTACCGCTCCACTGGCGCCTGACCCTCTCTTATTATCTGAGGACTGATCCATGAAGAACTACGTTCAAGAGGGCTGCTACGTCGAAGTGGCGCTGCCCTATGCCCGCCTGTCGGGTGAAGGTGTGCTTGTCGGCAGCCTGTTCGGCGTGTGTGTGGTGGATGGCGCCTCTGGCGCTTCCATCAACATCCACACCGAAGGCGTCTATGACCTGACCGCCGCCACCGGCGCCAGCACTGACGCTGTGGTAGGCGCCAAGGCCTACTGGGACAACACCAACAAGCGCATTACGCCGGTCTCCACCAGCAACAGCTACGTCGGTGTGTTCCTGGCTGCAAAGGCGACGGCTGACGCCGTGGCCCGCGTTCGTCTGAACGAGTTCGTGGCCTGATGATCAACTACCTGGCTAACCGTGCTCTGGCCGCTGTGGTGAGCGTGATGGGGGAACCTGTCACGATCACCCGCGGCCAGAGCACGGCCCAGGTCCGCGGCGTCTACCAGGCCTCGCATGTAGGCCTGGATCCAGAGACCGGCGTGCAGGTGCGCTCAATGCAGCCTGTCCTGCTGATCAATCGAACAAGCCTGCCCTGGGATCCAAAGCAGGGCGACACCGTGGTGGCGCGCAGCACCACTTACCGCGTGCGAGACGCGCAGCCTGATGGTCACACCGGCTGGCTGCTGATGCTGCACAGAACCAACACCGGAGCATCGTGATGAGCCTGCTGAGCTTCCTGGGTCTTGATGGACGGGCCCGGTCCGTTTCCAAAAGCGAGCCGTTACCGGTCGACATCGGCAGCGCGACGCTGAGCGTGACGGCGGATGGCGTCGAGATCAAGAACGACACCGGCAGTCCAATCCCGACAATCACCGGGCTGACGATTCCTGCCCACGATCACATCGCGCTCAGCTACACGGGCAGCAACCTGACCGGCGTGGTCTACAAGACCGGCGGCAGCAGTGGAACGACGGTGGCGACGCTGACGCTGGCGTACTCGGGTTCGGTGCTCACCTCCGTCACGAAGAGCTGAGCCATGGGATACCAGTTCAACCCGTTCACCGGGAACTTCGACGATGTGGGGTCGAGCGGCACCGCAACCCCAGGCGGCAGCAACACGCAGATCCAGGTCAACGACGGCGGCACGTTTGCCGGCTTCATCGAGCTGCTGTGGAACAAGGTCACCAAGCTCTTGACTGTCAAGGGTGACATCAGCCTTGATGACGGCGGCACCTACACCACCACGCTGCAGACGGTTACCCCGACCGCTAACCGCACGATCAGCCTGCCAAATGCAACAGGCACCGTCGCCCTAGTTGCTGGGTCTAGTGGGCAGGTCGTCTACAACAATGCTGGTGCCAATGCCGGCGGCAACCTTGGCTATGACTCCACCAAGGGCACCTTCGGTTACAGCGCTGGTAGTGGCTCTGTCACCCAGGCCACAAACAAAAGCACTGGCGTCACACTGAACGCACCATGCGGCCGCATCACCATGAACGGTGCTGCGCTGGCGGCTACGACGATCGTGAGCTTTACGCTGACCAACAGCTCGATTGCAGCGACTGATCTGCTGGTGTTGAATCACGTCAGCGGCGGAACCGTTGGCGCCTATGTGCTGAACGCACAAGCTGCTGCAGGTTCTGCGGTGATCAATGTCACCAATGTCACAGCCGGATCACTGAGCGAAGCTGTAGTGATTGGCTTTGCCATCATCAAATCCTAAGGAGGTTCACCATGGCTAAGTTCACCCTGACCGTTCCTGACGAGTATCTGCCCGGCCTTGTGGCTGAGTTTGCCAGCCTCGGCTCATCTGAGTTCGCTACGCCTGAGGAATATCTGCAGGCCAGCGCTGTGGAGCTGATGCGCCAACGCTGCGAGCAGCATAAGGTTGGCCCGTATTACACCGGCCCAATTCCTCCGCAGTTCAACGCTGACGGCACGCCTTACACCGCCCCAGCCCTCGACAACAACGACACTTCGAGCGAGGCGGAGGCTACGCCGTGAGCCTGCTGATCCCCAGGGCAACGGGGCAGAAGTTGGTGCTGCGCAAAGGAATGGGCACTTGGGCCGAGGGCGGTGATAATGTTTATTACATTGAAGTTGCCGGTATTGCTTACCGAGTTCATGAATTTAAAACTATTGGCACTAATTCGCTGAATGTCATTTCTGCTGGCAATTTTGAGTATTTAATTGTTGGCGGTGGCGGATCGGGCGCAACAGGCAATAGTGTCAATCGTTTTGGTGGTGGTGGTGGCGGCGGCGGTGTCCTGTCTGGAGCCACTGCGTTGATCAAAGCATCGTATTCATTGGTTGTGGGAGATGGCGACAAGACAAGTGTAAGTATTAACGCCGTGGGATTAAAAGGGCAAAACTCGTCGGCTTTTGGCTTAATTGCTTACGGAGGTGGAGGCGGAGGAAACGAAAATGCTGAAGCTCCCTACGGATCAGGCGGCGGCGGTGCAAGTATAGGTGGTGCATTACAAATTCCTGGAACTGGAACAGCAAGTCAAGGCAATAATGGCGGAACCGCTGTAGCCGGCTCAGCGGGAGGGGGTGGCGGAGGAGCAGGGGGTACAGGAGCAAACGCTTCCGGTGGAAACGCAGGAAATGGCGGTGCTGGGATAGCCAGCAGCATCACAGGATCAGTAATGTATTACGGCGGTGGAGGTGGTGGCGATGGAACTACATCTGCCGGTGCTGGTGGAATTGGCGGAGGTGGCACAGGCGTAAGTGGAACTGGCGCATCTATTGGCACAAATGGCACCTCAAATACAGGCGGTGGTGGTGGCGCTGGTCATGGAGTGAATGGTGCAAATGGAAAAGGCGGCTCCGGCATCGTCATCGTGAGGTACGCAATATGATGACCCCCACCCAAGCCACTGCCACTAATCTGCCTGCGGAGGTGCTGCGATGAGCTGGTTGATTACGCCGCAGGAGAAAACTCCATTGGATCAGGACTATCGGAACGTCTCCCTGCTGCTTCACGGCAACGGCGCCAACGGCAGCACGACGATCACCGACAGCAGCCCGACGCCAAAAGCCGCCACCCTTGTAGGTGACGTGCAGATAAGCACAGCTCAAAGCAAGTTTGGAGGATCTTCAATCGTTTTTGACAAAGTAGCTGACAGAATTACATACGCAGCTAGCAGTGATTTTGCTTTTGGTACGGGTGATTTTACTATAGAAGCCTGGGTTTACAGTCGTGATACCTCTATCGCAGCTCGTGGATGGTTTCAAGTGTCAACAACGACAGGAGGGCTTCAACCAGGTTACAACTCTGGAATTGCTATTTTTCAAGGAAATAATAAAAACGCCGGCTCAGCTGCAAACGGCATTTGCGTCGCAATAGATGGCAACAACTTTTTTGGTTCGGAAGTTGGCGCAGCAGTATTAGCCGAAAATCAGTGGCAGCATATTGCTGTAACACGCTTTGGATCGACATGTAGAGTTTTTGTTAATGGGACAGAGATTGGATCAAGGACTTCATCTGCAAATTTAACAGCAACAAATCTTGTCGTGGGTGGATACTATGATACTCCGTATCTTTTTGATGGCTACATCGACGACCTCCGCATCACCAAAGGCGTCGCCCGTTACACCGCTAACTTCACCCCACCTGCTGCTCCGTTCCCTGATGCCGGACCAGCGCAGTAGTGCCCCCGGTTACAGTATCCCGGTGACTGTCCACCGTTCGACCGGGTGCTGCGCCAACAGACCCGGTTTTTCTGTCAGGCTTGTCATATGACCCACCCCCGCACGCAGATCCGCAACGCTGCCGTCGCCAGGCTGGGGCAGAGCCTGACTTCGCCGCCTGCTGCGCCCACCTATCGCACCGCAGCTGGGCCTCGCGTCTTCGCCGGCCGGCTGATGCCAGTCGAGGAGCCTGAGCTCCCGGCGATCGTCGTGCACACCCGCGACACCGAGCGCAACACTGAGCGCTCGCCATCCCACTGGAACGGCTTCGAGCAGCGCGAGTGCATCCTCTCGATCGTGTGCGTCGCGCAGAGCTTCGACAACATCGACGACGACCTGGACGACATGACCGAGCAGGTCGAGGCAGCCCTGCAATCCTGGGAGATCTCCGGCTTTGAATCGGTCGAGGTGATGTATCAAGACACCAGCTCGCAAGATCCCGACTTCGACGGCAGCTTGGCCACCGGCGCCGCCGTGATCCGCTACACGGTCACCTACCGCAAGCCCTACCGCGACACACCCAACCCCTACGTCGTCTGCGATGACGAGCCGTTGGAGCAGAGCGGCGCCTATCCTGGAGGCCGCATCACCTGCGATGGGCAGAGCGGCGCGGCGTGCCCCGTCGGCAACGCCACCATCACCGCCAACGGCGAGGAGCTCACCTGATGGCTACCACCCGCAAACGCGCTCGCACCGACGAGGGCAAGTTCCAGGCCGACGATCCGGCGACGCCCGCAATCAACGAGGCCTTTGCGCTGGACCTGCCGCTGACCGTCGACAGCCTGGCGGCGTTCATGGAGATCGAGCAGCCGGACCGCACGCGCCTGGCCCTGGCGCTCGATCTGGCGAAGGAAGCCGCGCTGGCGGCCACCGGCCAGCCCGTTGGCGACGCTGCCCCACATGGCATCCGCCACGGCGTTCACATGCTCGCCTCGCAGCTGCTGATCAAGGACGCCCTCGAAGCAGCTCCGACCGGCGCCGAGATCCCTGGCGTCGTCCGCTACCTCTGGCAGGCCGCCGATGCTGGGAGTTAATCGCTCCGACCAGCTGACCGCTGGCGTCGGCTCCGCCGAGAGCACCGACCACGCGCGGCGGCTCAGCAACGTCGCCCGCTACGGCACCGTCCAGGAGGCCGACTACACCGGCGCAACGGCCGGCTTCCCGGCGATCCGCGTGCAGCTCCAGGAGGGCGAGATCCTCACCGACTGGATGCCGTGGTTCACGCCGCGCGCGGGCAACGACCGCGTCTGGGATCCGCCGGAGGTGGGCGAGGTCGTGATGGTGCTGGCCCCGTCAGGTGAGCTCGGCGCCGGCGTCGCCATCCCTGGCCTGTTCAGCAACGGCAACGCCAACGGCGACCGGGCCGGCCTGCAGCGCCGCACGTTCCAGGACGGGACGGTGGTGGAGTACGACCGCCAGGCGCACAAGTTGAAGATTGACGCGACAGCCAGCAACAGCACGGTGGAGGTGAAGGCCACCACGGTGTTCGTGCAGGCCAGCGGCGCCGCCACGATCAAGGGCAGCCCGATCCACCTCAACCCCTGACGTCATGGCCAAGGTGATCCGCATCGGCGACCCGGGCAGTCACGGTGGCGCTGTCGTCACCGGCAGCCCCGACACCTACGCCAACGGCCTGAAGGTCGCGCGCGTCGGCGACACCTACGCCTGCCCGATCCATGGCTCCAACCCGATCGCGACCGGCAGCCCCAACACGTTCGCCAATGGGCGGAAGGTTGCGAGAGTAGGAGACACCACCGCCTGCGGCGCCACGCTGCAGGGCGGCAGCCCCAACGTGGAGGCAAACTGATGGCCGCTGGCATGAGCCGCACGACGGGCAAGGCGATCGGCGGGTTCGATCACCTGCGCCAGTCGATCCAGGACATCCTGACGACACCGATCGGCACGCGTGTGCATCGGCGCGACTACGGCAGCCGGCTGCCCCGCCTGGTGGACCGCCCAATGAACGCCAGCCTGGTCTCCGAGATGGTGGCCGCCACAGCCGAGGCCCTCGACCGCTGGGAGCCGCGCCTCCGACTGGAGCAGATCAAGATCGAGAACGTTTCCGCTGCCGGCCAGATCGAGCTCAGCCTGGTTGGCTACTATCTGATCAACGGCCAGCGGGTCGCCATTGAGGGCCTGGTGATCTGATGGCCACGATCGACTTCAGTTCCATCCCCGCGCCGGAGATCATCGAGCCGCTCGACTTCGAGTCGATCCTCGCTGAGATGATCGCCGACCTGCAGGCGCGCGACCCGTCCTACACCGAGATCCTTGAGTCGGATCCGGGCGTGAAGATTCTGGAGGTGGCCGCGGCCCGCGAGCTAATCCTTCGCCAGCGCGTGAACGACGCTCTGCAGGCAACCCTGCTGCGCTACGCCGGCGGCGGCGACCTCGACAATCTGGCCGCCTTCTACGCCGTGACCCGCCTCACCAGCGAGACGGATGCCGCCCTGCGCGTGCGCGTTATCGAGCGCATCATGGGCAGCTCCACCGCTGGTGGCGCCGCCTGGTATCGCTACCAGGCGCTGACCGCGAGCGAGCTGGTCAAGGATGCAGCCGTCTCCAGCCCGGCGCCCGGCGAGGTGCTCGTCAACATCCTCTCCACCCAGGGCAACGGCACCGCCAGCAGCGGCCTGCTGGCGACCGTGGACGACGTGCTCCAGAGCGACAGCGTGCGGGTGATCACCGATGTGGTGACGGTCGCCAGCGCCACGATCAACACGGTGCCCGTTACCGCTCAGGTCTACCTCTACCCCGACACCCCGATCGAGGTGTTCAACGGCCTGCAGGCCAGCCTCACCGCCGCCTTTGCCGCATCCTCCGGCCTTGGCTGGGACGTCACCCGCTCCTGGCTGATCGCCCAGCTGCACCCAGCCGGCGTGCAGCGCGTGGTCTTGACTGCCCCGGCGGCTGATGTAGTCTGCGGCCCCAGCCAGGCGCCGGCACTGGGCGCGATCACGCTCACGATGGCTGGGCGTGACCGATGACCGCCAGCCGCTACGACCTACTGCCCCCCAACGCCACGCAGCTGGAGCGCGACTTCAGCCGGGCGGCATCCAGCCTGGTGCGCACCGGACCGCCGGTGCCCATCATCCGCACCGCCAAGCGCACCAACATCCCCGACTCGGTGGTGCCATGGCTGATCTACGAATACGGCCTCGGCGAGATCCTGCCCTACCTGGGCAACAATCAGCGCCTGGCCATCGCCGAGGGTGTGCTGTGGCAGCGCATCCGGGGCACGCCCGAATCCGTCCGCGTCGCACTGAGTTGGATCGGCGTTACCGGTCTGATCGAGGAATCCGAGGGCGGCTCCTACCGCTGGGCTGAATACCAGCTGGGACTGTCTCAGGCGACCACTGGCAGCGCGATCATCGACAACATCGTCGGGATCGCCAAGATCAGCTCACCGGTCCGCAGCAGGCTGCAGCGGATTTACGCGGTCTATGACATCCGCCAGCTGGTCTGGGATCAGGGCTTACTCGATGACGGGATGTGGGACGACCACAGCGGTGTGCGGCCCAACCCAGACTGGCCGCAGATCAGTTACGGCCAGATCCACGCCAGCCTGGTGGCCGAGAACACAACGGTCGCCAGCACGCACACCGACGTGATCGGCATCCTGGCGCAGTTGATCGACCACTTCCGGCTCGATCACAGCGCCTGGGATCAAGACCGCGATGTGATCAACCATCCTGGCCTGCTCACCAACCAAGAAGGCGTGAGCGGCGCCTACCTGTATCAGACCTGGGGCGCGTTCAGCTGGCAAGCCACAACAACCTGGCTTACGACCAACGTCGTGGCCACCAGCACTGTGACAACGCAGACCGCGTAGCATGAGGAGCGACTAAGGGGCGAGCATGGCGGCAGTCCTGACTACCAGCGGGCGCATCGCCATCGCGACGGCGATCAAGGCGCGCACCGCCCACCTGGCCTGGGGCAGCGGCGACGCAGCCTGGGGCAACACCCCTCCGGCGCCTGCCGGCAACGCTACGGCGCTGCTGGCGGAGATCGCGCGGCGCAAGGCCAATCAGGTCGACTTCTGCACGCCCGACGCAGCCGGCGCGATCAGCGTGCCTGAGGGCAGGTTCAGCGTCACCAGCACGCCGACCAACAACCTCTACTTCAAGTTCCACTTCGAGTTCGCTGATGCGGTTGGCTCCACGATCCGCGAGCAGGCGATCTTCCTCGACACCGTGGCCGCGGCCGGCGTGCCCTCCGGCCAGCTCTACCTGCTGCCTGCCGAGGTGGCGCAGCCTGGCACCCTCCTGGTGATCGAGCGTCGGGCGCCGATCATCCGCGAGATCACAACCCGTCAGCTGTTCGAGTTTGTGGTGACCTTCTGATGACGCTCGCCGGCTACTACAACCGCTTCGATGCGGCCGATCGTTACGACGAGATCCTGTTCCGCGCGGGCAAGCACTCGCAGAGCGCCGAGCTCAACGAGGTGCAGTCGACCCTGATCGATCGTCTGAAGCGCATCGCTGACGCGGTGTTCAAGGACGGCGCGGTGATCAGCGGCACGCCGCCGACAATCAGCGGCACGACGATCAACTGCCTGCTCAGCCTGATCTACCTGCGCGGCGCGGTGCGCGAGATCCCCGCTCGCACCTTCACGATCGCCGCCACCGGCCTGGTGCGCGTCGGCGTCTACCTCCTGAGCGAAGAGATCACGGAGGTGCAGGACGCTGACCTGCGCAACCCTGCCGTTGGCACTCGCGGCTACACCGAGCCTGGCGCCGGCCGTTTGCGCGTCACTGCCACCTGGGGCCGCGAAGGCGACGGCAGCACTGGCGTCTTCTACCCCGTCTGGACCGTCATCGACGGCGCGCTGCTCAACCAGGGCGGCGGCAATGTGGGCGACAACTTCGCCGAGGCGCTGGCCCGCTACGACCGGGAGAGCAACGGCTCCTACATCGTCACCGGCCTCAGCGTCACGGCGCTGGGCCTGGCGGCCGGCGTGAACGCCTTCTCGGTCAAGGACGGCACCGGCAACATCTACGGCTACAAGATCGACAAGCTGGCCGCCACCCGGCTCAACTACAGCGAGGATCCTGACCTTGAGACGGTCACCTCGGAGCCCGACACCTTCACGGGCACGACCGGCGGCAGCGCCACGATCCAGATGAACCGCTACCCCCTGGAGAGCATCCTGGGCGTGGTGATCACCCGCGAGAAGACCGTCACGCTGACGCGCGGCGGCACGAGCGGCGGGCAGGACACGCTGCCTGACGTGTCGGTGCTCAGCATCCAGAGCGTCACCCAGGGCGTCACCACCTATCACACGCCGCAGGACTACTTCCTGAACGGCGACAAGGTGGACTGGAGCCCCGCAGGCGGCGGCGCCACCGAGCCCGCACCTGGCTCCACCTACACGGTCGTCTACCGCTACCTCGGCAGCGTCACGCCAACCGCTGTAGACCTGCAGGCTGGCACTTTCACGGTGACCGGCGCCGTCAACGGCACCCTGGTGCTTTCCGACTACCGCTGGAAACTCCCCCGCTACGACCGGATCTGCATCGACCGCGAGGGCAACTTCTCCCGCGTCAAGGGCATCAGCAGCCGTTTCAACCCGCTGCCACCGGCGACCCCTGCCAACCTGCTCAACCTGGCGACGGTCGAGCAGCGCTGGGGCCTGACGCCGAACGTCATCAACGACGGCATCCGGGCGATCCCCTTCGACCAGCTGGAGCGGATGCGCTCGCTGATCGTCGACCTCTACGACCTGGTGGCCCTCGAGCGGCTGAAGACAGACATCAGCTCGCGCGAACCCAGCAGCAAGCGTGGCGTCTTCGTCGATCCGTTCCTTGACGACGACATGCGCGATCAGGGCCTGACCCAGACCGCGGCAATCGTCGATGGCGTTCTGCAGCTGCCGATCGCGCCCACGGTTTACCGCGCGCCGGACAACAACGCGCAGGATTGGATGCTCCCCTACACCGAGGAGATCATCTTGGAGCAGACGCGGCAGACCGGCTCCAGCAAGATCAACCCCTACCAGGCCTTCGATCCGATCCCTGCAGCGATCACTCTGACGCCTGCAGTCGACCGCTTCGTGCAGATCGACACGATCTGGACATCGCCGGCGACGCAGCAGATCCGCACCTTCATGGGCACAACGGGTCGCTACTCCGAAGCCACGACCGTCACCACCCGCACGGAGCTGCTGAGCGAGTCCGAACGGCCGGCGGAGTTCCTGCGCCAGATTCAGATCAACTTCAGCCTGGAGGGCTTCGACCCGGGTGAGACCCTCACCGAGGTCAAGTTCGACGGGATCGTCGTCACCCCCGCCTGATAGCCAGCCATGCCCCTTACCGCCAACGGCTCCGGCCAGATCACGGGGTCTTTCACGATCCCGGCAAACGTGCCCACCGGCACGAAGCGCGTCACCTTCCTGGGCAACCAGGGCAGCTTCGGCGCTGCGCGCTTCATCGGTTCCGGCACGATCCTGACCCGCACGCAGCGGCAGCTCACCACGATCGAGACGCGGTTCTGGGACCCGCTGGCTCAGACCTTCCGCCTTGATGCGGGCCGCCACGTCACCGGCGTGGACTTCAAGTTCACCGCCAAGGGAAGCACCACCAACAAGGTCTATCTGGAGATCCGGGAGACGGAGCTGGGCCTGCCCAACGCCACCACGCTAGCCGAAGGCGTGCTGCAGGGCAGCGCCATCACGGTGAACGCATGGAACAAGATCAGCCTGACCCGGCCGGTCTACCTGGAGCCCAACGTCGAATATGCGATGGTGCTTCTGACCGATGACGCCATTCATGCCGTGGGCCTGGCGGAGCTGGGCAAGTTCGACACCGCCGCCCAGCAGTTCGTCACCTCGCAGCCGTACACGATCGGCACCATGCTCAAGTCGAGCAATGCCTCCACCTGGACGCCGGTGCAGGAATCGGACCTCACCTTCCGCATGTACGGCGCCAACTTCACCAGCACCACCCGCACGGTGAACCTGGGCCAGATCCGCGGCGCAACGGTGAGCAGCCTGACCCGCTCGGGCGGCACGGCGACGGTGACCACCAGCACGCCGCATGGCTTCACTACCGGCCAGAAGGTGGTGATCAGCGGCGCGACGCAGGCCGACTACAACGGCGCCTTCACGGTCACCGTGACCGGCCCGACCACCTTCACCTACACGGTGGCCAACAGCCCGGCGACGCCGGCCACAGGGACCATCCTGATCAGCGCTGGCGACGTGACCGATCTGGTTGCGCTCGCTGGCGTCGAGCGCGTGAGCAGCGCCACCGATGCGGAGTTCATCTTCGAGCGGCCCGATGGCTCGCAGATTCGCGGCGCCGACAACGCCCGCATTCAGCTGGCCGAAGATCTCAACGTTGCGCTGACCATGAAGGCAGTGCTACGCGGCACATCCACCGCAAGCCCCTACCTGTTCGCCGGCAGCCAGGCCGTCTACGGCAACCTTGGCGAGACCGGCACCTACATCAGCCGCGCGGTGCCATGCGCCGCCAACGCCAAGGTGAGCTGCACCTTCGAGTCGCTGCTGCCTGGCGCATCGAGCGTCACGGTGGAGTTTCAGAAGAGCGACGGCACCTGGCAGGCCGTCTCGCTCACCAGCAGCTCCTCGGTCGGCGATGGCTGGACTGAGCAGATCCACACCGTCGCCAGCTTCACGGCCGGCGGCACGACCACGCGCGTGCGCCTCACGCTCACTGGCTCTGCAGCGGCCCGCCCGCAGCTTCGTCAACTCCGTCTTGTGGTGATCTGATCCCATGCCCATCGACGACCGCACAACGAACCGCAGCTACAAGCTGCCCAACGCCGGCAACTTCCTGGCCGACGATGTGCAGCGCCTGCGCGATGCGCTGACCGCGATCGACGCGGACATCTTTGCCCGCTACACCAAGTCCGAGGCCGATCAGAAGCTGGCGGATCTGATCAACGGCGCCCCCGGTGCGCTCGACACGCTGAACGAGCTGGCCGCTGCGATGGGGAACGACCCCAACTTCGCAACGACGATCACCAATGCGCTCGCGGGCAAGCCTGGCTTCGCAGACGTGTGGACGCGCACGCAGGCTGATGCGCGCTACGTGCAGGGCGTCACACAGACCGAGAACACGTTCACCGGCACCGGCAGCCAGACCACCTTCACACTGAGCCAGACGCCGCCCACCAGGGAGTCACTGCTGGTGACCGTCGACGGTGTGGTGCAGCCGGTCAGCGAGTACAACCTCAGCGGCTCAGCCCTGATCCTGAGCGAAGCGCCGGCAAGTGGCGCAAAGATTCGCGTGCTGATGCTTGGCGTCGCTGGGCCGGTGCAAAGCGCGAGCACGCTGAACTTCACTCAAGCCGGCACTGGCGCCGTTACGCGGACGGTCGACAGCAAGCTGAAGGATGTCGTCAGCGTCAAAGACTTTGGCGCGGTTGGTGATGCAACGACTAACGACACGGCTGCCGTTCAAGCTGCGATTGACAGCCTCGCAAGTGGCGGCGTTGTCTATTTCCCACCTGGCACCTATCGCATCGCCCGCAACATCGGCACGAACGATAGGTGGGGAATCAAGATCGGCAGCAGCGGCATTACCCTGCTTGGGCATGGCGCAAAGCTGCGCCGCTTCAATACTGACATCAGTACAAATGCACTGGCCTATCCGTTGCTCTTTGTTGGCACGACAGATAGCAATGTAGCTGCAGCGGTTGAGGACACGGTAATTGACGGACTCGACTTTATTGGCGAAAACACCCGCCATAGCACAGCTGGCAGCGCTCTGACCGATAACCGCTACGCAATCGCACTCAAGAATACGCTGAACACCGTCATCCAAAATTGCCGCTTTGACGCCATCGACTCCGAGGCGATCTTCACGCAAACACCTTACAACTACGACTACGCGAACAGCGCCTACTACAACACAACAAAGAATTATCGCCTTCGAGTGCAGAACTGCCTGTTCAATGCGACGCCTCACTCAACCAACGGTCGTGCATTGCTACATGCAGTAAACCTTGGCGGTGTTGACGACGCTGTTGTCTGCAATAATCAGTTCCTCTGGTGCGACAACGCTGTGATCGGCAGCGGCACCTATGACCTGCCGTCAAACACTGAAAACGATACGTGGACCCCTACGACAGGCTGGACCCTGGGGGCCATCAAGCGAGTTGGCAGAAACTGGCTGATTGCAAACAACGTGGTTCGCAACGCTAGCGAACATGCCTTCTACCCTGAGGGTATGGACGTGACGATCAGCGGAAACAACATCGTGTGCGACAGCACGACAATTTGTGGATTCGATCAGATCAAGGTCCGCAGTCGAGTTTGCACTGTTACTGGCAATACAATCTCTAACTGTGTTGCTGGCATCACCGTCGGTCAGCCAGCTTTTGACGTGTCGATCACCGGGAACGTTATTAACTGCACTGGTGGCGAGGGAGGAGTCATCTCGATTGAGGCGGCAGGACTCAGCTCCTACATCAACGGTCGAGCCTTCCTTGGCAGCAACTACCGTGCCATGGAGAGAATCACCATCGCAGGCAACACGGTAACATTGAAGGAGGCTGCTCACACCAGCAACGAAGGCAGCGCAATCAGGATTAATACCGATTACACAGATGCAAACTTCACGAGCCAAGTGCGCTCGGTTGTAATCGAAAGCAATACCTTCCAGAATCACAAGTCTGGCGTTTACTTTATTGGCAATCTTGCCGCGACGATCCTGATCAAAGGTAATGTGTTCCGTGCTAAGCCGTTCACCCTTGGGTCGTTCAGCACTTCGACAACCCTGAACACTTACGCGACGCTGCTGATCTCTCGCAATGGAAGCCAATCAACCACAACGCTTAGGGAGGTTCAGTTCACCGGCAACTACGTCTACGGCACAACTTACATCTATGCAACGACTGACGGCCTTGGAGCGAGCTTTGATACGCCGTGGGGCAACCAGGGCAACCGCTTTGATTACGTCAAGTACATCAAGACAAGCGACGTAAACGCTTTCTCCATCTACAACCAGTTCACAAACAACTCTGGCATTTATTTTCTTGACCGCACCTGGAGCGGCAGCGCGCTTAACAATTCCTTGTTTGGCGGTGCCGGTTCGTACTCGGAGCTGCGACAGACATTTTTCTGGGATGGTACTAGGGTCCGCTTTTACACGGACGACTCCAACTCGTTTGTCTACCTGAACTGATCTATGCCACTGCAAAGGATTCCCGGCGCCATGGTGTCGGACTCGACCATCACCAGCCAAGACGTCCAGGACGGCACCATCCTCAATGCTGACCTTGCTTTCGATGGCGGCGCATTGAGCGGCTTCCGCAACGCGGTCATCAATGGCAACTTCGACTTCTGGCAGCGCGCCACCAGCCACTCGACAGCGGGCTACGGCAGCGTCGATCGGTGGAGCAACGCCCGCTTAGGCAGCAGCAACACCATCAGCCGGCAGGCCTTCACCCTGGGCCAGACGGATGTGCCGAACAATCCGTCGTTCTTCGCTCGGGCCGTCGTCGCCTCCTCCGCCGGTGCGGCCAACTACGCCGGCTTGTCGCAGGCCATTGAGGGGGTCAGCAGCTTCGCCGGCCGCACCGTTACGGTGAGCTTCTGGGCAAAGGCTGACGCCGCGCGCTCGATCGCCGTCGAGCTCAGCCAGTACTTCGGCCTCGGCGGCTCGCCCAGCGCGCAGGTGACGGGCCTTGGGGCCACGAAGGTGTCGATCGGCACGACCTGGCAGAAGGTGACAGTCACCACCACGCTGCCGTCGGTTAGCGGGAAGACCCTCGGCGCCGATGGCGACGCTCTCTTTCTGCTGATCTGGTTTGATGCCGGCAGCAACTACAACTCCAGGACGCAGACGCTGGGTCAGCAGTCGGGCACGTTTGACATCGCGCAAGTGCAGATCGAGGCGGGCCCGGCCGCCACGCCATCCGAGCGCCGGCCCCTTGCCGCTGAGCTGGCCCTGTGCAAGCGCTACGGCCAGTGGGTGCCGTTCTCCATGCTGTTCTACGCGCCGGTGACGAGCGCGATCCTCGAAACGACCGTGACCTGGCCGGAGATGCGCAAGACGCCGACGGTGGGGGCGCTGGTCGCCGACCCGAACACCGGGCAGGCGGCCGTCAACAACGCGGGCAACACCATCTCCAGGGCGACGCCCTACGGCGGCTCCGCGCAGCTGATCGCTGGCGCTGCTGGCAACGCCTACACCGTGGGCTATCGCTCCTGGCTCGACGCTGAACTCTGATGGCAGTCAAGGCAAAGACCGGCAGCCTCGGCCGCATTGATCACAAGCAAGGCCCGCCCAAGACCACCAGCCAAGGCCAGGGACAGCACTCGCGTCCACGTCGCCGCGGCCGCAAACCGCTGCGAGGTCAGGGCCGTTAAGCGGTCCTAGAATCCCCAAGACAGGAGGACTCTCCACATGACGACTACCTTCCTCCACGGTGTGGAGGTCCTGCAGATCGACACCGGAGCGCGGCCCATCCAGACCGTGCGCTCCAGCGTGATCGGCTTGATCGGCACGGCGCCTGATGCAGACGCCACCGCGTTTCCGCTCAACACTCCGGTGCTGATCGCTCGCCGCTCCGAGATGGCGGGCCTCGGCGAAGCCGGCACGCTCCAGTCGGCGCTCGATCTGATCTACGACCAGGCCGGCGCTGTCGTCGTCGTGGTGCGTGTCGCTGCTGGCGCTGACGAAGCCGCCACCATCAACAACGTGCGCGGTGGCATCAACAACACCACCGGCGCCTACGAGGGCGTGCACGCCTTCCTCGCCGCAGAGAGCGAGGTCGGCTTCAGCCCTCGCATCCTGCTGGCTCCTGGCTTCACCCATCAGCGCACCAGCAACGGCATCCTCTCGATTGCCGTGACCACCCAGGGCTCTGGTTACACCACAGCCCCGGCCGTGACCATCAGCGGCGGCGGCGGTTCCGGCGCCACTGCAGTGGCCGTGCTCGGCACCGGCGGCAATGCCGGCAAGGTGATGAGCTTCACGATCACCAACCCTGGCAAGGGCTACACCAGCAACCCCACCGTCACGATCGCTGCGCCTCCCTCCGGCGGCGTGCAGGCCGTGGCTGGCGCCGTCAACCGCGGCACCGTCCGCTCCGAGGTGCTGGCTGAGCTGCTCGGCATCGCCAACCGCCTCCGCGCGGTGATCATTGCCGACGGCCCCAACACCACCGACGCCGCCGCGATCCAGATCGCTGATGACTTCGGCTCCGATCGCATCTACGTGATCGACCCCTGGGTGCTGCGTGATGGCGAGTCCGTCCCCGCATCGCCTGCCGTCGCCGGCCTGATCAACAAGGTCGACAACGAGCGCGGCTTCTGGTGGAGCCCCTCGAACAACGAGATCGCCGGCATCGAGGGCACCTCCCGCGCCATCGACTTCACCCTCGGCGACTACACCAGCCGGGCCAACCTGCTGAACGAGGCCAAGATCGCCACCATCGTGCGCGAGCAGGGCTTCCGCCTGTGGGGCAACCGCACCCTGGCCAGCGATCCCCTCTACGCCTTCCTCTCCGTGCGGCGCACCGCCGACATGGTGAACGAGTCGATCCTCCGCGGCCACCTCTGGGCCGTCGACCGCTGCATCACCGCCACCTACCTGGAGGAGGTGCAGGAGTCGGTGCGCGGTTACCTGCGCAGCCTCAAGGCCCGAGGCGCCATCCTCGGCGGCGATGTCTGGGTCGATCCCGACCTGAACACTCCCACCCAGATTGCCAGCGGCAACGTGACTTTCGACTTCGACTTCACGCCGCCCTATCCCGCCGAGCGCGTGACCTTCCGGTCGCACCTCGTCAACAGCTACGTCGTCGACCTGTTCCGCTGAGGCACTGACCCATGGCACAAATCCCCCGGAT
>Ga0129333_10001695_pt1 | contig 20185 bp, 14 predicted proteins | sample CPB6_08_DNA_FD_94474 | JGI IMG/M metagenome (GOLD analysis project Ga0129333, IMG submission 94474) | Freshwater to marine salinity gradient microbial communities from Chesapeake Bay, USA - CPBay_Sum_0.6_0.8_DNA | ecosystem: Environmental > Aquatic > Marine > Coastal | place: USA: Chesapeake... | reverse complement strand
TTGTTGACGACGAGCGTGGCCAGGGCCTCGCCCTCGACGTCCTCGGCGATCACGACGAGCGGCTTGCCCGCCTTGCTGATCGCCTCCAGTAGCGGCACCAGATTCTTGGCCGCCGAGATCTTCTCCTCGTAGACGAGGATGTAGGGGTTTTCCAGCTCGCAGACCTGGCTTTCGGCATCGGTGACGAAGTGCGGCGAAAGGAAGCCGCGGTCGAACTGCATGCCCTCGACGACGTCGACCGTGGTCTCGGCCTGCTTGCCCTCCTCGACCGTGATCACGCCGTCCTTGCCCACCTTGAGAAAGGCGTCGGAGAGGACGTTGCCGATCGTGGGGTCGTTGTTGCCCGCGATCGTGGCGATCTGCATCAGCTCCTTCTTGTTCTTCTCGTTGATCGGCGTCGCCATGGCGAGCACCGACTTCGACACCGCCTCGACCGCCTTGTGAATCCCGCGGGCCAGCGCCATCGGGTCGGCCCCGGCGGCGATCATCTTGATGCCCTCGCGGAAGATGGCCTCGGCGAGCACCGTGGCTGTGGTGGTGCCGTCACCAGCCACGTCGTTGGTCTTGCTGGCCGCCTCCTTGACGAGCTGAGCGCCGAGGTTTTCGAAGGCATCCTCGAGGTCGATGTCCTCGGCGACCGTGACACCGTCCTTCGTGACCTTGGGAGAGCCCCAGCCCTTGTCGAGGACTGCGTTGCGGCCGCGCGGGCCGAGGGTGCTCTTCACGGCTCGGGCCAACTTGGAAACGCCCGCGAGCAGCGGCTGCCGGGCCTCATCCTCGAACACCATCTGCTTTGCCACAGCTCATTCTCCGAAGGGCGGGGGTCGTTCGTCTGTCGGGAGCGTCGGGGCGGGCCGCCCACCAGGGGCGACCCCGCAACCGCTCCTTGATTTGGCAGGCTCGAGGAGGGTTGGCCGAGCAGAATGCAAGCCGCGTGCCGGGATTCTCCCGGGCCGGCGGGACAGCCTCTTTCCCGCGGAATAAACCGCACGCGGGTCGAAGCCGGCGGGCCGGCCGATCGCCCGCGTGCCGTTTTGGCAGTGGTTGCTCAGGGTGCCCAGGAGATCGCCCCTTCGAGGCCGCGGACGAACGCCGCCAGCAGGTCGGCCGCCCGATCGGCGTCGGCTAGGGACACCGTTTCCACCGCGGAATGCATGTATCGATTCGGCACGCTGACGAGCCCCGTGGCCACGCCGCTGCGGGTCGTCTGCAGGACGTTGGCGTCGGTGGGCGTGGCGCGGCCACTGGCCCCGAGTTGCGTCGGGATTTCCGCAGCCTGCGCCGCAGCCAGCAGCCGCTCGACCACGTGCGGATTCATGTTCGGGCCGCGATACACGACCGGGCCCCGGCCCAGGGCCACGTCCCCCTCCGACTTCTTGTCGATCGTCGGGCAGTCGGTGGCGTGCGTGACGTCGACGGCGATGGCCACGTGGGGATCGACGCCGTGCGAGCTGGTCTGCGCGCCGCGCAGGCCGATCTCCTCCTGCACCGTGGACGCCACGAAGAGCGCGCAGGGCAGGGGTCCGGCCGCCCGCGCCCGCCGAAACGCCTCCAGCACCACCCAGAGGCCGATCTTGTCGTCCATGGCCACGGAGCAGGCCAGATCCCGCCGCAGCGCCAGCACCTTGAGCTCGAACGTCACCGGATCGCCGACCCGCACGACCGACTCGCAGTCGGCCTTGTCGGCGGCCCCGATGTCGATCCACAGATCCTTCATCTTCGGCACCACCTTCCGCTCCTCGTCGGTGAGCAGGTGGATCGGCTTCCGCGACATCACGCCGGGCACCGGACCAGCGGCCGTCCAGATCACGACACGGGCCCCGACGAGCTGGATGGGATCCCAGCCGCCGATCGGCTGCACCGAGATGAAGCCGTCGCCGTCGATGTACTGCACGATGAGGCCGATCTGGTCGCAGTGCCCCGCCAGCAGCATGCGGGTGGGCGCGGTGGCATTGGCGGCGCCGATCACGTTGCCGTGCGAATCGGTGGTCACCGTGTCGGCCACCGGGGCGAGATAGTCGCGCACGAGCCTCTGCACGGGCTGCTCGTAGCCGGACGGGCTGGGCGTCTCCAGGAGGCGGAACAGAAAATCTCGGGCCGAGGATTCCACGGGGCATGCTCCTGCGTGAGGCCGGCGCGGACGACTGCCGCGTGGCGAGCACGTTGTACGCGATCCGCCTCCTCGCCGACAGCGGGCCCCGGGTATCATCGATCGAATGGGTCGCTCCGCCCGCACAGCCGTCGGCCGAATGTTCGTCGCCCTCGTGGCGATCGTCGTCGCCGGGAGCGGCCGCGCCGCCGATCAGCTCGTCGCGCTCGAAGGCTGCACGCTCGTGCCCACCGAGTGGGCCGACGGCGACAGCTTCCGGATCCGCACGTCGGGCGGCGAGGAGCACACCATCCGGCTCTACGGGGCCGACTGCCTCGAGCACCACGTCAGCGGCGAGACCGACGCCCGCCGGCTCCGCAGCCAGCGCCGCTACTTCGGGATCACGGCGGCCAAGGCCGACCCCGGTGCGTCGATCGAATTTGCCAAGGAGCTCGCCGCCAGGGGGAGCGCCGAGACCAGGCGTTTCCTCGCCGCGCCCTTCACGGTGCACACCAGCTTCGCCGACGGCCGCGGCGACGGCCGCTTCAAGCGCATCTACGGCTTCGTGCGCGACGCCCGGGGCCGCGACCTGGCCGCGCACCTCGTGTCGGAGGGGCTGGCCCGCGCCTACGGCGTCAGCCGGGGCACGCCGGGCGGCGAATCTGGGGACGACTACCGGGCCGTGCTCCAGGACCTCGAACTCCAGGCGGCCCAGCGTGGCGCGGGCATCTGGGCCCACACCGACTGGCAGGCGCTGCCGGCCGAGCGCCGGCTCGACCGCGACGAGGAGCGGGAACTCCGCCGCGCCATCGACGGCGGCCCGCTGCCCGAAGGCCTCCTGCTCGATCCCAACACGGCCACGCGGGACGAGTTGATGCGGCTCCCCGGCGTCGGCGAGGTCCTCGCCGACCGGATCATCGAGCGGCGTCCCTTTCGACGGCTCACGGACTTGCTCGAGGTGGATGGCATCGGGCCCAGCGCCTATCGCCGGCTGAAGCCGCTGCTGCGCCTCGACGGCAGCACACCCGAGGGCCCGCCGCCGGCTGGCAAGTGAGGCCGGCAAAGAATGCGGTCAGGTTCCGGGCAGATAGCCCCGCGCCAGCGTCACGAACGCCGCGGCCGAACGGCTTGCGTCGAACGCCGGCCCCAACTCGTCGGCCATGATCTCCGCCACGGTCATGGCGGCCACGGCCGACCGCGCGGCGTCGAGGAACAGCCAGCGCGATCGCCGAGCGAGCACGTCCTCCACCGTGCGCGCGTATTCCTTACGGACCGCGAACCGCACCATTGCCTCCGTCAGCCCCGGTAGCAGTTCGTGATCGGCGCCGGGCAGACCGGCCACGGCGGGGGCCTCGCTGCCGTAGAGATGCAGGCCCGGCGGCGCCGAAAGCGGCCGCAGAGCGTCCCCGGGCGGCGGCGCGCCGACGAGTCGCAGCGACCGCGTGACCCCGGCGGGACGGGCGGGCAGCAGCCCCTTCGCAAAACAGGTGGCGAGCACGTCCTCCGCCATCGCCCGGTAGGTCGTCCACTTGCCGCCGGTCACCGTCATGAGACCGTGCGGAGACACGGTCACGAGGTGTTCCCGCGACAGTCGCTGCGTGGCCCTGCCCGCCGCCCCGGCGGGCTTCACCAGCGGCCGCAGGCCGGCCCATGCCGAGCGCACATCGGACCGCTCTGGTGCGCGGGCGAGGTGCCGGGCCGCCGCGGCGAGGATGAACTCGATTTCGGCCTCCAGGGGCCGCGGCTCGAGCGGCGTTTCCCGGCTCGGCGTGTCGGTCGTGCCGAGGATCACGCTGCCCAGCCAGGGCACGGCGAAGAGCACGCGGCCGTCGGGGGTGCGGGGCACGAGCAGGGCATGATCGGAGGGGAAGAACTCCCGGCCCACGACCAGATGCGCGCCTCGGCTGGGCAAAACGAGGTCGTCGGCCTGCGGCTCCTCCAGGCGGCGCACGCCGTCGACCCAGACACCGGTCGCATTGACGACGCAGCGGGCCCGCACCCGTCGGCGCACGCCGGTCTCGCGATCCTCGACCTCGATCTCGTGGAGGCCGGCCGCGGACTCGAGCGCCGTGACCCGCGCATGATTGAGCACGCACGCTCCGCGCTGCACCGCCGTCCGCGCTAGCGCCAGGGCCAAGCGGGCGTCGTCGAACTGCGCGTCCTGGTAGCAGACGGCGCCGGCCAGGTCGGTGCCGCGGATCCCCGGTGCCGCCGCCTGGGCCGCGGCGGCGTCGAGCAGCCGCGTGCGGCCCAGCCGGGCCCTGCCCGCCAGCGCGTCGTAGGCCGTGAGACCCGCGCCGTAGAAAAAGCGATCCCAGAGCCGCCCGCGCCACCCGTAGGCCGGCAGCACGAAGCCCAGCGGCTGCACGAGGTGCGGCGCATTATCGAGCAGCAGGTGACGTTCGCGGAGCGCCTCGCGGACCAGCGCGATCTCGCCGCGGGCCAGGTAGCGGACGCCGCCGTGGATCAGCTTCGTGGCCCGGCTGGAGGTGCCCTTGGCGAAGTCCTCGGCTTCGAACAGCGCCGTGGCGAAACCGCGGGCGGCGGCATCGACCGCCACGCCCAGGCCGCTTGCGCCGCCGCCGATGACCGCCACGTCGAACGGTTCACCGCGGGCGTCGAGTTTGGCGAAAAGCTCCGCGCGGCTGGGCTGATCGAGGTCGGGCATCGTCCGGCACCATGCTCGTGGGACCGCGGAACCTGTTCCGGCCCGCCGCCGGACAGGCCGCACGACCGGCACAGGCGGACGCGGGCCACGGGAACCGCGGCACCGTCCTTCCGCCTTCAACCTACGCTCATTAGGATCGGTGTTTTCCTCCCCGGATGGAAGGTTGCATGGTCGAGCCAGTTCGAGTCGGCGTCGTCGGGCTGGGCACCGTCGGCTCGGGCGTTGTCCGCCTCCTCGTGGAGTCGGCCGACCACATCACCCGCCATGCCGGCCGGCCCATCGTCGTGGAGCGGGCCGTGGTCCGCGATCCGGCCAAGCCCCGCAGCATACAGCTGCCCGCGGGCCGTATCTCCACGGACATCCGCGACATCTCCCGGGACCCGTCGATCTCGGTGGCGGCGCTGCTCGTCGGCGGACTGGAGCCGGCCCGGTCGATGATGGTCGAGCTGCTCGAGCAGGGCAAGGACGTGGTCACCGCCAACAAGGCGCTGCTCGCCGAGCACGGCCCCGAGCTGTTCGCCCTGGCCCGGGCTCGTGGCCGGTCGATCGCCTTCGAGGCGGCGGTGGCCGGCGGCATCCCCATCGTGGCCGCCATCGGCGAGTGCCTGGCCGCGAACCGCATCGAATCGATCCGCGGCATCCTCAACGGCACGAGCAACTTCATCCTCTCCACGATGGAGGAGGACGCCGCCGACTATGCCGACACGCTCGCGCTCGCCCAGGCCAAGGGCTATGCCGAGGCCGACCCCTCCATGGACGTCGACGGCACGGACGCCACGCAGAAGCTGGCCATCCTCGCGCACCTCGCCTTCGGGGCCTGGGTGCCCTGGAAGGAGATCCCGCGCACGGGCATCGAACGCATCGACCAGCCGCTCATGGCCTGCGCCGCCGAGCTCGGCTACCGGATCAGGCTCGTGGCCGTGGCGGCCCGCACCGCCGGCGGCCTGCTGGCCCTGCGCGTGGCCCCGGCCCTCGTCAGGGCGGGCACACCGCTGGCCGAGACCCGCGGCGCCTACAACGCCGTGAGCATCGTCGGCGACGCCGTGGGGCCGATGTTCTTCCACGGCCTCGGCGCCGGGCAGATGCCCACCGCCTCCGCCGTGGTGGCCGACATCATCGACACGGTGGTGGGCCGGGCCGCGATCACGTTCCGCACCACCGGCGTGCTCGATGCCGACGGCCAGGCCTCGCGGATCGGTGGCGACATGCAGGGACGCCACTTTCTCCGCCTCCACGTCAGCGACCGACCCGGCGTGCTGGCCCGGATCACCGGCATCATCGGCGAGCACGGCATCTCGATCGCGTCGGTCATCCAGCACGACGCCGACGGCGACTCGGCCGGCGCCGCGGTGCCGCTCGTGATCATGACCCATGCCTCGACCTCCACGGCGATCCGCTCGGCGGTCGAGGCGATCGACCGCTGCGACGCGGTCCGCGGCCCTAGCGTCTGCCTGGGCGTGCTCGACGACTGACCCGCAGCGGGGCCACGCTCTGCGGGCTCACCCACCATGAAACACCTGCTCGTGATTCCGGACGGCGCGGCCGACGCCCCCCAGGCGGCGCTCGGCGGTCGCACCCCTTTCCAGGCGGCCCGCACGCCGCATCTCGACGCGCTCGCTGCACGGGGCCGGGTGGGGCTCACGAACCACGTGCCGCCGAGCCTGCCGCCCGGTTCGGAGGTGGCCTGCATGAGCCTGCTTGGCTATGACCCGCTCAGGTTCTTCACCGGCCGCGCGCCGCTCGAAGCCGCGGCACAGGGCATCGCCCTGGGCCCGCACGACTGGGCGGTGCGCTGCAACCTGGTGACGATCCGCGACGGCACGATGGAGGATTTTACGGCCGGCCACGTGTCGACCGACGAGGCCAGCGCGCTCCTGGCCGCCGCCCAGGAGGGGCTGGCCCGCGACTTCCCGGATCTGGCAGCCTCCTGGCGTTTCGTTCCCGGCGTCAGTTATCGCAACCTGCTGCTGCACCGCGGCAGCGGCGTTGCGACGCCGCTGGGCCCCGACCTCAAGGCCACGCCGCCGCACGACCTGATGGACAGGACCGTGGCCGACGATTTTCCGCGCGGCACGGGCAGCCGCCTGCTCGCCGAGATCATGTCGCGAAGCGCCGCCTGGCTGGAGGGCCATCCCGTCAACCGGGCCCGGACCGCCGCCGGTCTGCGGCCCGCCACGCACGTCTGGCTGTGGGGTGCCGGCCGGGCGCCCGCCATGGAACCCTTTGATGCGACGTACGGCTTGACGGGCACGATGATCACGGCCGTCGATCTGCTGCGCGGACTGGCATCCCTGGCGGGTTGGAAGCGGGTGGAGGTACCGGGCGCCACCGGCTACCTCGACACCGACTATGCCGCCAAGGGCCGGGCCGCGATCACCGAACTGGCCGCGGCCGACCTCGTCTGCGTGCACGTGGAAGCGCCCGACGAGGCCAGCCACCAGGGTGATGCCGCGGCGAAGGTCAAGGCGATCGAGGAGATCGACGCAAAGATCGTGGGCCCCGTGGCGGCACACCTGGCGGCCGCCGGACCCCATCGGATCCTCGTCTGTCCCGACCACCCCACCTTTCTGGCGACCAAGACGCACTCCCGCGGACGGGTGCCGTTCCTGATGGCTGGGGCCGGCATCGCGGCCGACAAGGCATCCGCCTACGACGAGGTCACGGCCGCGGCCTCGGGCCTCGTCCTCGAGCCGGGCTGGAAACTGATGGGTGAATTCCTCGATCGCGCGTAAGCGCAGGAGCAGGTGGCGATGGCCCTGGTGGTGCAGAAGTTCGGCGGCACGAGCGTGGCGGACGCCGCCAAGATCAAGGCGGCCGCCGGCAAGGCGATCGCCCGGCATGCGGCCGGCGACCAGGTGGTGGTGGTGGTCAGCGCCATGGGCCATCAAACCGACATCCTCGTCGACCTGGCCAGGCAGATCTCCGACCGGCCCAGCGCCCGCGAGATGGACATGCTGCTCTCCACCGGCGAACAGGTGAGCGTGGCCCTGTTCGCCATGGCGATCCAGTCGCTGGGCCACAAGGCCGTGAGCCTGACGGGCGCCCAGATCGGGATCCGCACCGACAGCACCCACACCAAGGCCCGCATCAAGTCGATCTCCACCGACCACGTCCGCACCCTGCTCGACGACGGCGCCATCGTGATCGCGGCCGGCTTCCAGGGAATCGACCAGCACGGCAACATCACGACCCTGGGCCGCGGCGGATCCGACACCACGGCCGTGGCCCTGGCCGCCGTGCTCGGCGCCGACGTCTGCGAGATCTACACCGACGTCGACGGGGTCTACACGACCGACCCGCGGGTCCTTCCCGAGGCCCGGCGCCTGTCCTCGATCAGCTACGACGAGATGCTGGAACTGGCCAGCCTCGGCGCCGGCGTGATGCACTCGCGGTCCATCGAGTTCGCCAAGAAGTTCGGCGTCCGGGTGCTCGTGCGGTCGAGCTTCAAGGACGCCCCCGGCACGATGATCCTCGCGGCCGACCAGGCCACGCCCCGGCCCGCCAGCGGCGTGGCGCTGGCGCGTGACGAGGCCCGGATCACGCTCGAGGCCGTGCCCGATCAGCCGGGATCGAGTCATGCCGTGTTCTCCAGGTTGGCCGCGGCGGGAATCGCCGTCGACATGATCGTGCAGAACGTCGGGCACGACGGCCGCGCCGACATCTCCTTCACCGTACCCGCCGACGACCTCGCCGAGGCCCTGGAGGTCTCGGCGGCCGTGGCCGCGGCCCTGGGGGGCGCCCGCGTCTCGCACGATCCCGACCTGGCCAAGGTGTCGGTCGTGGGCGTGGGCATGGCCCGCGCCGAGGGCGTGGCCGGCCGGATGTTCACCGCCCTGGCTCGCGAGCGCATCAACGTCCGCATGATCACCACGAGCGAGATCAAGATCTCGGTCCTCGTCGACCGGGCCTCGGGCCCGGCGGCCGTGCAGGCCGTGCACCGCGCCTTCGGGCTCGATGCGGCCGCCATCGACGGCGAGGCCGATGCGGCCGGCAGTCGGACGGTGAAGTCGAGCCCCCTCGACGTCGTGCGCCGTCTGGAGGGGATGGAAGACCTGGCGATCGAGGACTGCGTGCTCAACTCCTCGCAGGCCCTCGTCACGTTCACCGATCTGCCCGACACGCCGGGCGTGGCGGCGGACGTGTTCGCCGACATGGGGACCGCGGGTCTGTTCGTCGACATGATCGTGCAGAGCCATCCCCGTGACGGCCGTGCCGAACTGTCCTTCACCGTGCCCGCCGGGGACCACGACCGGGCCATCGCCGTGGCCGCCAAGATCGCCGCGTCCCGCGGGGCCCGCGTCGTCGAGGTGCCGCACGTCGCCAAGCTGTCGATCACAGGCGTGGGCATCCGCAGCCATGCCGGTGTCGCCGACCGGCTCTTCAAGCCGCTTGCCGACGAGGGCATCAACATCGACCTTGTGAGCACGAGCGAGGTGCGGCTCAACGTGGTGGTGGCCGCCGAGCACGGCGAACAATCGCTGCGTGTGCTGCGACGGGCGTTCGGCCTTTCGTCGTCCACACCCGACTGAGCCATCGGAGACGGGCACCATGACCGCATCGCGCCTCACCGACCTGCCGGCCTGGAAGGGGCTCGTCGCCCGCCGGCGGGCGGTCGCCGGCACCACGATCAAGGACCTGTTCGCGGTCGATCCGGGCCGCGGCGAGCGTCTCGTGGCCGAGGCCGCCGGGCTGCTGCTCGACTATTCCAAGAATCGGGTCGACGACACCACGCTGGCGCTGCTCTTCGACCTTGCCCGTCAGGCCGGTGTCGAGGCGCGACGCGACGCCATGTTCGCCGGCGAGAGGATCAACGTCACCGAGGGCCGGGCCGTGCTTCACGTGGCCCTGCGGGCGGCCCGGGGCACGTCCATCCTCGTGGATGGCGTCGATGTCGTTCCCGAGGTGCACCGCGTGCTTGACGCGATGGCGGCCTTCGCCGACCGCGTCCGCGACGGCGGCTGGAAAGGCGCCACCGGGAAGCGCATTCGCACCGTCGTCAACATCGGCATCGGCGGCTCCGACCTCGGCCCCGTGATGGCCTACGAGGCACTGCGGCACTATGCCAGCCGCGACCTTGCCTTCCGCTTCGTGTCGAACGTCGACGGCACCGACTTCGCCGAGGCCGTGGTCGGCCTCGATCCCGCCGAGACGCTGTTCATCGTCTCCTCGAAGACGTTCACGACGCTGGAGACGATGACCAACGCGGGCAGCGCCCGCGACTGGGTCGTCGCCGGTCTGGGGGGCGACGCAGCGGTCGTGTCCAGGCACTTCGTCGCGGTCTCCACGAATGCCGCCAAGGTCGCCGAGTTCGGCATCGACACGGCGAACATGTTCGGATTCTGGGACTGGGTGGGGGGGCGTTATTCGCTCGACTCGGCGATCGGTCTGTCGACGATGATCGCGATCGGTCCCGAAAAGTTCTCGCAGCTGCTGGCAGGGTTCCGGGCCATGGACGAGCACTTTCGCACCGCGCCCCTGGAGGCCAATCTGCCGGTGATCCTGGCCCTGCTCACGGTCTGGTATGCCGACTTCTTCGACGCCCAAAGCGTCGCCATCCTGCCCTACGACCAATACCTGAAACGGTTCCCTGCCTACCTTCAGCAGCTGGCGATGGAGAGCAACGGCAAGTCGGTGCGGCTCGACGGCAGCCCCGTCGACTACGACACCTGCCCGATCTACTGGGGCGAGCCCGGCACCAACGGCCAGCATTCCTTCTACCAACTGATCCACCAGGGAACGCGGCTCATCCCCTGCGACTTCCTGGCCTTCAACCGCTCGCTCAACCCGCTGGGGCGGCATCACGACTGCCTGATGTCGAACGTCTTCGCGCAGGCCGAGGCCCTGGCCTTCGGCAAGACGGCCGCCGAGGTGAAGGCCGAGGGCACGCCCGACTGGCTGGTGCCGCATCGCGTCTTCGCCGGCAACCGGCCGTCCAACGTGATCCTCGCCGACGTGCTCGACCCGGCCACGCTCGGCGCGCTGGTGGCCCTCTACGAGCACGCGGTGTTCGTGCAGGGCGCGATCTGGGACGTGAACAGCTTCGACCAGTGGGGAGTCGAGCTGGGCAAGCAGCTCGCCCAGCGCATCATCGGCGAGCTGGAGTCGGCGGCCGAGCCCGACCTGAGGCACGACAGCTCCACGAACGCGTTGATCCGCCGCTACCGGGCCCGGCGGCATGCGTCGGAAGGCCGGCGATGAGGCGTGAGATCCTCGCTGACGATGCGGCCGTGGCCGTAGCCGCCGCCCACATGATCGCGGCGCAGGCCCGGCAGGCGGTCGCCGCCCGGGGACGGTTCCTGATCGCGGTCAGCGGAGGCTCGACGCCCTGGGCCATGCTCCGGCACCTGGCCGCGGAGGACCTGCCGTGGTCCGAGGTGCACGTCTTCCAGGTGGACGAGCGGATCGCCCCCGACGGCGACCCCGACCGCAACCTCACGCACTTGCAGGCGAGCCTGCTGGGCAAGGCGCCGATCCCGCCCCACAACATCCACGGCATGCCGGTGAACGCCGCCGACCCGGAGCAGGGGGCCCGCGACTACGCCGCGACGCTCCGCGACTGGTGCGGCGAGCCGCCCGTGCTCGACCTCGCCCACCTGGGGCTCGGCGCCGACGGGCACACGGCATCGCTCGTGCCCGGCGACGCCGTGCTCGACTGCCACGACCGCGATGTGGCGCTGACCGGCGTCTACCAGGGCCGGCGCCGGATGACGCTGACGTTTTCCATGCTCGATCGCTCCCGGTCCATCCTCTGGCTGGCGACGGGCGCCGCCAAGGTGCCGATGGTGGAGCGGCTCATGAACGCCGACGCATCGATCCCGGCGGGCCGCATCGCCCGGACCCACGCCCTCGTGCTCGTCGACAGGGCGGCCGCGGGGCAGGGCCCTGCGGGCGGTCGGGCGCCGGACGAGGCGGTCGCACGGTAGTCTGGCGGCTTCGTCCGCAGGCGGCAGGGCCGCCTGCGCCGCCGTTTCACCGTGCCGCGCCCCAGGGTCCGCCTCGCGTCTCATGGACCAGTCAGCCCCCCCAACAGACGTCCGCCCGCCGGTCGTCGGCCCGCTGCTCACGCTGGCCGCGCCCATGCTCCTCGGCCAGGCGGGGCAGGTGCTGATCCAACTCACCGACACGGCGATGATCGGACACCTCGGTCGCCTGCCGCTGGCCGGCGCGGCGCTGGCCGGCACGTTCGTGATGCTCGCGCTGTATTTCGCCTACGGCGTGCTGGGCGCGGTGGCCCCCCGGGTCGCGCAGGCCTTCGGGGCCGGGGACGAGCGCGGAGTGGCCGCCGCCGCGCGGGCCGGCACGGCGCTGGCGGCGCTCGTCGGCGTGGCGATGGCGCTGACGCTCTCGGTCGCGGTGCCGCTCTTACCGCGGCTCGGCCAGCCGCCCGAGGTGGTCGCGGTGACCGGCGGTTACCTGTTGCTCGTGGCCTGGTCCCTGCCGGCGGCGATGGTGGCGGTCGCCCTCGGCCAGGCGGCGGAGGCCGTAAACCGTCCCTGGCCCGTGCTTGCCGCGATGGTGGCGGCCGTGGCCGCCAACGCCCTGCTCGACTGGCTGCTGATCTTCGGACATCTGGGCTGTCCGCGGCTGGGACTGGCCGGTGCCGGCTTCGCCACCCTGGCGGCGCGTGTGCTTCAGGCCGCGGCGCTCGCCGTCTGGATCGCCAGGCACCCCGACCTGCGCCGGTGGTGGAGCGGCGCCGGCAGCGAACGGGGCATGCTCCGCGAACTCCTCGCTCAGGGCCTTCCGGTCGCCGTGCAGGACGTGCTGGAGGGGGGATCGTTCGCGGTCGGATCGCTCCTCGTGGGCTGGGCCGGCACGACGGCGCTGGCCGCCAACCAGGTCACGATCGGCATCGCGTCACTGGCCTGGATGGTGCCGATCTCGCTGTCGTTGGCCACGAGCATGCGCGTGGCCCACGCGGCGGGCGCGGGAGACATGCCGACGGTGCGCCGGACCGGGATCGCGGCCCTGGCGCTCGGCGTAGCGCTGATGGCGGCCTGCGCCGCGATCTACACCACCTGCGGCCTGGGCCTGGCCCGGATCTTCAGTGCCGACGAGGCGGTGGTCACGCTGGCCGGTACGCTGATCACGATCGCCGGCATCTACCAGATCTCCGACCTCGTGCAGTCGGTGAGCCTGGGGGCGCTGCGCGGGCTAATCGACAACCGCGTGCCGATGATCGCCAACGCCGTCTGCTACTGGGGCTTGAGCCTGCCTACGGTGTACCTGCTCACCGTGGTGGCCGGCTGGGGTGCGCTGGGCGTGTGGGTGGGCTACCTGCCCTGGATGGCGCTTACCGGGCTGTTCTTCATGGACCGCTTCCTGCGGCTCAGCGCACGACGCTGACGACGGCCGATCGGACAGCGACCAGACAGCACTGTCCGGCCCTGGAGCACCGATCGCGGGCCCTACGCTGCGGTGGAATGCCATATCCAGAACCCCACCACACCGACCCGCGTAGGATGTGGGTGGAGGATCTGCCGTGGTGTACAGGACTGTGCAGAACGGGTGGCTCGTGGCGGCATGTGCGGCATGGGCCGTGCAACTCGCCGGATTCGCGATATTTCCGCCGTGCGCTCGAGCCTGCGCCCGATGCGATGCTGGCGACTGCTGCACCGGCACCGTCGCGGTCCCAGCGCCGAGCGGCTGCCCGCTCTGCCACGCGGCGGACAGCGTTTCTCCGCCCGACTCAGCCGAGCATCCCTGCCGCTGCCACCTCGATGCCCGGCCCGATCAACCGATCAGCACCACCAGAGTCGCGTCCCCGCGGCTCGATCGGCCCGGCCACGACGGCCTGGCGACGACCGCTCAGCCCTGGGCGCCCCGCGTGCTCGGCGTGAGCCGGGAATACGCGGCCGCGTCCCTCTCCGTGCCGATCCGTCCAGTGCGGATCCTGCAGGGCGTGTGGCGGAACTGAATCGACCGCCGACACGCGTTCCCGCTGCCGTGGCACGTTCGCCGCGGCGTCCCCGGACCCGTGTCGGGCCCTGCCACGGCATGTGTCGTGTCGTGGCGTGATCGATCCGGTCTTTCCCTGCGAAAGGATGTTCCCATGAACGGTCTGCTTCTCTGGGCGGCGCTGGCCTTCCTGCCGGTCATGCCGGCCGCCATCGTCAGCCGCGATGCCGGCTGCCCGAAGTGTGAATGCTGCGGCTGCTGCGAGACGGGTGGATGCGCGTGCAGCACCTGCACGTGCGACTGCTGCGTCGACGGCTGCAACGCGTAGCACCTCGCCGGCACGCCGTGTCGCGAGTGGGTGGAGTGAGGCGGCGGGAGGCACGGGTCTCCCGCCGCCGTTTTTTCCGACCCTCGGCTCCCCGGCACGATGTCGGGCCGGAGGCGCTGATCCGGGGTAGTCTGTGGCATCCGAGGACCCTTAGCCCATGGCCATCGATCCGATCTGCGGCATGACCGTCGACGAGGCCACCGCTCTGAGCGCGGTCCGCGACGGCGTCACCTACCACTTCTGCGCCGAGGGCTGCCGCCGCAGGTTCCTGGGCGCGGTGGCGGTAGCCGCGGCGCCACCCTGCTGCGGATCACACCGCGCGGCCGCCGTCGCGGCCGACGCGGATGCGATCTACACCTGCCCCATGCATCCCGACATCGAGCAACTGGGTCCCGGGGCCTGCCCGAAGTGCGGCATGGACCTCGAGCCCAAGACGCTGCCCCGAGGCCCGGCCGGGGACGACCCCGAGCTTCGCGGCATGACGCGTCGTTTCTGGATCGCCGCCGCACTGACGCTGCCGGTGTTCCTGCTCTCGATGTTGCCGATGCTGGGCCTGCCGCTGGACCGCTGGCTGGATCAGGCTGCGAATCACTGGCTGCAGCTGGCGCTTGCCACGCCGGTCGTGCTCTGGGCGGGCTGGCCGTTCTTCGACCGCGGCGCGAGGTCGTTCGCGTCGGGCCACCTCAACATGTTCACGCTGATCGCCATCGGCACCGGGGCCGCGTTTCTCGCCAGCGTCGGGGCCGTGCTCTTCCCCACGGCCATCCCGCATCAGTTCCGGCATGACGGCGACGTACCGGTCTACTTCGAGGCTGCGGCCGTGATCATCACGCTCGTGCTCCTGGGACAGGTGCTGGAGATGCGGGCCAGGCAGCGCACCGGGGCCGCTATCCGCGAGCTCCTCGCCCTCGCCCCGCCGCTGGCCCGCGTGGTGCGTGACGGCACGGAGCGGGAGGTGTCCCTCGACAACGTGCGGGTGGGCGACGTGCTCCGCGTGCGGCCGGGCGAGAAGGTGCCCGTGGACGGCCGGCTCACCGAGGGCGAGAGCGCGGTGGAGGAGTCGATGCTCACCGGCGAGCCGATGCCCGTGGAAAAGCGGCCCGGCGACCTGGTGATCGGCGGCACGCTCAACCAGACCGGGGCATTTCTCATGGTGGCCGACAGGGTCGGCCAGGACACGGTGCTGTCGCGGATCATCGGCATGGTGGCCGACGCACAGCGCAGCCGGGCCCCGATCCAGAAGGTCGCCGACGTGGTGGCTGGTTTCTTCGTGCCCGCCGTGCTGGTGATCGCGGCGGCCACATTCCTGGTCTGGGCGCTCCTGGGCCCGGAGCAGCCGCCCTTGGCCTGGGCCCTCGTCAATGCGGTGGCCGTGCTGATCATCGCCTGCCCCTGCGCCCTGGGCCTGGCGACGCCGATGTCGATCATGGTCGGCATCGGCCGCGGGGCCCGCGCAGGCGTGCTGGTGAGGAATGCCGAGGTCCTCGAGCGGCTGGAGCAGGTCGACACCGTGGTCGTCGACAAGACGGGGACGCTCACGGTGGGCCGCCCCACGCTGGCTGCATGCCTGCCCGTGGGCACGATGTCGGAGGACGACCTGCTGCGCACCGCGGCGGCCGTCGAGCAGAATAGCGAGCATCCGCTGGCCCGGGCGATCGTCACGGGGGCCGGACAGCGCGGGCTGCCGTTGCCGCTCGCCGCCCGCTTCGCCTCCGTGACGGGAGGCGGGGCCAGCGGCACCGTCGAGGGCAGGGCGGTATCGATCGGGAAGCAGGCCTGGCTGGGGGAGCATGACGTCGCGGGGCTCTCGGCCCTCGACGACCGCGCCGCCGACCTGCAGCGGCAGGGCTGCACCGTGATCCACGTGGCGATTGATGGACGATTGGCGGGCATCATCGCCGTCTCCGATGCGATCAAGCCCTCGGCGACCGGGGCGATCCGCAGCCTGCACGACATGGGGCTGCGGGTCATCATGCTCACCGGCGACAACGAGCAGACGGCACGCAGTGTGGCAAACCGGCTGGGCATCGACGAGTGCCGCGCCGGCGTCAGGCCGGAGGGCAAGCGGGACGTGGTGGCGGCGTTGCGGGCCGAGGGCCGCACGGTGGCCATGGCTGGCGACGGCATCAACGATGCACCGGCGCTGGCGGAAGCCGACGTCGGCATCGCGATGGGCACGGGCAGCGATGCGGCGATCGAGTCGGCGGGGGTCACGCTCGTGAAGGGCGATCTCCGCGGCATCGTCCGGGCGCTCGATCTGAGCCGGCAAACGATGCGCAACATCCGCCAAAACCTGTTCTTTGCGCTGGTCTACAACGCCATCGGCGTGCCGATCGCTGCGGGCGTGCTCTACCCGCTGTCGAGCCATCTGCTCCTCAATCCGATGATCGCCGCGGCCGCCATGAGCCTGAGTTCGGTTTCGGTGGTGACCAACGCCCTGCGACTGCGGTCGATCACGCTGCGATCCTGACGCTGCGATCGATATCGAAGGAGGCACGCCCCACGGTCTGCATCACAACCGGCTTCCCAGCGGCGACTGCTCACTGGAGCCGCAGCGGCCGGGCAGCAGCGACGCCAATCAGATCACGGCTCAGGCCCAGGGATTGCGGGCCGGGCGGCTGCGCAGGCCGTTGGCCTCGTGGTCGGGACGTCCGTCGGCGTCGATGAACTCCTCGCGTTGCGGGTCGAAGCGCAGCTTCCGGCCCAGCATCCACGCGATCGCCGCCGCATGGCAGGCAACGTGGCTGGAACGCATCACGTCGGCGTTGCAGACCGTGGGGCGGCGCGACTTGATGGCCGCGAAGAAGTCTCGGGCGTGACCGGCGACGTCGAGAAACTCCTGCCGCTCATACGGGGGTGCCACGGCCCGCAGTGATTCGTCCGCGAGGTCGATGCCCCCCGCATCCCCGGTCTCCACCCAGCCGTCACTGCCGATGAACTTCACCGGGCAGGTTCCGAGCGCGGTGTTCCAGTTTGGACCGCGATCACCGAACGGTGTCTTCAGGAAGTCGAGGAACGCCGTGACACCGTTGGCATATTGGCACTCGATGCCATCCGCCCGGGGCTCGAAGGCCACCGGCGTGGTGCCGTCGGCTCCGTTGGCCCACTGGCAGAGGTCGAGCGTATGGACGCCCCAGTCGAGCAGTTTGGCACCAGAGTCGAAGTCGTAGATGCCGCGCCAGCGGCCGGCCACGTAGCGACTGTTGTAGGGCCGCCACGGCGCCGGTCCGAGCCACAGGTTCCAATCGCACTGCTCGCGCGGGGGCGTGGGCTCGGCCGGCAGCCAGTCGTTGCCGAGCTGCGGCTCGTAGACCGACGCACGGAGTGTCTGGAGCTTGCCCAGCCGCCCGCCACGGGCAAGGTTCACGGCGGCCATGTAGTTCGGCACACTGCGCCGCTGGGTACCCGCCTGGAAGACGCCGCCGGTGCGCTTCATCGTGGCGGCGATCTGCTGGCAGATCTCGATCGTCAGGCCGCAGGGCTTTTCGCAGTACACGTCCTTGCCAGCCTCGGCGGCCATGATCGACGCCGGCCCGTGCCAGCGGTCACCGGTGGCGACGACGACCGCGTCGATGTCGGGGCGGGCGAGAAGTTCGCGGAAGTCGTGGTACAGCCGGCAGCCGTTGTTGCCTTGACGCTCGTCGACGAGTTTCTTGCCGGCGTCCCGCCGCGTGGCCTGCACGTCGGCGATCGCCACGCACTGCACGTCGGGCAGACCGAGCATCGCCGTGAGGACGTACTTGCAGCGGTTGCCGACGCCGATCACGCCGAGCGTGATCCGCTCGCTCGCGGCCGCGACCGACTCCAGTCCCAGGGCCCGGGCCGACACGATCGTGGGCAGGGCGACGGCGGCCGCCGTTCCGGCGGCGAGAAAGCCTCGTCGCGACTGGGTCAACGCAGGTGTGGAATCGTTCGTTTTCGTGTCAGGCGTTGGCATGGTCTCACGTGGAAGACGGTGGATACAGGGCGTCGCTTCACAGTCCGAAATGTCGCAACTCCGCGCGAGACTGTCCAGCGCCTTTGCAGCAACCCGATCGCCGCTGAGAGCAACGGGGTCCAGAAGAGCGTTATCGCAAATCACTCAGACAGCGGAAGCAACACGCCAGCGGCACTTAGGCGTACACACGAGCTGCCATCCCACGCATCATTTGGCCAACGACGTGCTTGTCCTGGCCGCAGAACGTTCCCGATCAGCAGATCGCAGCCAAAGGACTATCCATACCGCACGACGCTGTCGCGATTCTGCTGCATCGCTTGGTTCGCCGCGATGTGGCTGACCTACTCCGCGAGGAGTCTCTCGTACTGGTCGTGGTCGCCAATCCAGTACCAGAAGAAAGTGTCGTCCTCCAGGATCGCCAGTGCTCGGTAACCTGCACCAACGCGAACCGACCAGACGGCCCCGCACTTTTTGAATCGCAACGAAGGATGCCGAGGATCTCGCTGCCAAAGACGATATGCAGCACGTGCCCTGCGTCTGATGTCCGGCGGAAGACCGTGATACGCAGACCAAAAGTCAGTCGTTGTCGATGACTTCGCCAAGCGGCTTCGTCCTTCCCTCGGCGATATCGCGGCGAACCCGGTCGAGGACATGCTGCATCCGCCCGCCCGGGAGGGAATCGCGAGAGATCTCGGCATCCCACGCATCCACCTGGCCGAGTTCGAACTCGGCGAGCCAAGCGAGAAGTTCCTCTCGCTCGCTCAACGGGAGCGATTTTACCTGCTCAGCAATTTGCTCTACGCGGCTCGTCATGGTGTCATTATCGCACCTGCAGCCATCGCACGGCAATCCAGAGATTCAACGCCGAAATACCGAGGTTCGGCGAACGCTCGCGATCAGCGGCTCGCGACCTTGAGCGGACCACACCGCTCGATTTTATCGAGAGTCCGCTGCATCGCGTGGCTCCACAAACCACCCTTCCGATGCCCCGCAGTTAGTTGTTCAGGCCATCTTGCTGAATTGCGGCAAGCGATTCCGTCTTCGCCATATCCACAAGCCTCCACATGCAAGACCTGCGAGAGCCGTCGTCCCTGTGGTCGGTTCGGGAACGGCAACGATGTCCCAGCCGATGGCGTCGAAAACGACGAGGTCATAGTCGCTGATACTCAGCGTTTCTCCCAAGGCTAAGGTCGGATCCATGATGCCAAAGGCCTGGCCCGCGATGCCGCCGTTCACAAAGTGCGAGGCCTGATAGCCATCGCCGTTGAGCAGGCCCGTGCTCATGGGGATATTGCTGTCGCCGATTTTCAAATATCGCCTTTGGGTTGCCGTCGCTTTTTCGATGGACACGTCCTGCACCGCCCACTGCTCGCTTTGGGCTGAGAAGCGGATGAAATCCATGGGCATGCTGGGCAGCACCGTCATGAACTGCTGGCCCGAATCAACCTCGTTGACGATCGACGTGAATCCCAAAGCATGCCCGAGTTCATGGGCGGCGACTCCGACAAAGTCCATCGTGCCCGGGGCGATGCCATCGGAGCGGTCGTAATCGAACGCGATGGAGGAATTGAACTCAATGGTTGCATCCTCAGTTCCTGCGACGCCAAGCGACAACCCGAGTGCTTTGGCGTTGGCCCCTGCCATCCTGACGGTGGGGTGACTCGTGATAAACCGGGAACTGTCGAGAAAGAAGTTCCACCCAGGGGAGACGTTGTTGACGAACCGCTGATACGTCGTTTCGGTCGATAACGTGGTCAGAACCGCGGCGTCTGCATCCGATCTGACATCGGCCTCGTAGGCGCTGCGATATTGGCCGTACGCGAAATCGTAATACGTTGGCGAAGCGCCGCCGATGATGTTGGCTCTGTCCGGTCCGAAGTCATATGCACCGATCGTGATCGAGACCGTCACGGGGTCGTAGAGCCGCGATTCCCAAAGGGCGGCAGCCGCTTCAAATCCGGTCAACGCTGCGGTCGACATGCCGTAAGCAGGATCGACGGTAAAGACAATGTCGAGTGCTGCGGCCGGGGAGGAACTCATCGCCACGGCCGACAGCCAGAGCACCGCGGATCGGACGACGGAACTATGGCGGCGCAAGTCGGACATTGTCGCGCTCCGCTTCAGGCTCGAGTTGCATCTCACAGTGGAACGGCCCCGATCAATGGCTCGCGGCCATACAGCTAATCGTCAATCAAGACGATGACCGCGAGTCCATTGCATCGCGTGGTTCCGTGTGCTTTTTGACCGGCCCCGACACGACTTTTC
>Ga0129333_10001694_pt1 | contig 20188 bp, 33 predicted proteins | sample CPB6_08_DNA_FD_94474 | JGI IMG/M metagenome (GOLD analysis project Ga0129333, IMG submission 94474) | Freshwater to marine salinity gradient microbial communities from Chesapeake Bay, USA - CPBay_Sum_0.6_0.8_DNA | ecosystem: Environmental > Aquatic > Marine > Coastal | place: USA: Chesapeake... | reverse complement strand
TTAATATTTTCGAATTTTGGTAAATAACTTTCTAATATTTCACCCCAAAAAGCTTTTTTAACTGAATTCTTACTGTATCTTATGATATCTTGTATTTCTTCTTTAGCCTTAGCAACACCAACAGTGTTAATTAATACGTTAGCTTCTTCGTAAACTTTTTTCATGCTTGTCATACTATCCTATTTTTAAATTATTTATTCGTTAATATTTCCTTTATTAATTTTGAAACTAAACCACCATCATATTGACCATCATAGTTATTCTTTAAGAATCCCATGATTTTGCCCATATCTTTCATGTCAGAATAACCATTATTGATTACCTCTTCATTAATAATTTGCCTTAAGGTTTCTTCACCCATTTGTGCTGGTAAATACTGATTCAATATAGTTAACTCAGCCTCAGTAAGTGAATTCGTTGCCGCAGCATTCTTAATCATTGATTTAATTTTTGAAACAATATAAGCATCCTCAGGATTTTTTGTTTCTTTAGTAACTTCAGTTTTTAAGACACCTAAGAAGTCTTTCTTTTCCATTTCTTTAGCCTTATAAGCTATCATGAAATCTTGATTGATTTGTTCGATTAAACTCATCTTATTTAATTTTAATTAGTGAAACTTTTTTAATATTTAAAACTACTTTAATTTTCTGTAAAAATGATAACCAATATCATTTTCAATTGCATAATATGCCCATTGTAATTCACCATTTTGTACCTTTTGACCAATCTCATTAAATCGGTTTTCTTTAGCATTACCAGGTACCTTTACATATTCATACTCGTTTTTCTTAGTGACTTCAGTTTTTTTTCTTACTGGTGCGCTAACTGGTGATGAATTAACTACTGGTTTATTTATTATTGGGTTTTTAGGTGGAACCTTTTTAGTACCTGTAGGTTTTTTAATAACATTAGGTTTTGATGTTAGAGTTTTTTTTGGTTTTCTAGCTGCCATATGTTAATAAATATAGTATTATTCATCTTTAGTGTTGAAATTCGTATTTAAAAAATCTATACATAATTTACATGACTTATCTGATGTAAGGTAATTATTATGGTGTGCTAAATGTATAAGCGTTCCAAGTGCGTTACATAACGTTGTTAAGTCATTTAATACCATTTGTCTGGCAACTTCTTCATTCTCTAAATCTAATGGCTGTTCTGGTTTGGAAAACTTAATAACCTCTTCTCGGTCAGTGTCCATATCAATTAATATTACATTCTTCATAATCATTCGTTTTTTAATCATAAAATCAAAATTACTAATAAAGATTGGATAATGCAAATTTTTATAAAACTTTTTTTATTTTAGTTCTAATTAGTAAACTAATAGTTTGCTTTTTGTTATTTATTTAAACTGGTGCCAGTAATAGGATTCGAACCTATTAGACCGAAATAACGGGATTACAATCCGCCCCAACCCTCCAACGTTGGCGTACTGGCATTTGTGGATAAGCTTTTATCTCCCAACCTCCCTTGGGACTCAAATTAATGAGCGGTTTATTTCAGCTTAAACCGTACTAATGTTACCATGCTGGGATTTGAACCTTGACTGAATGGGTGCGATATTTTCTACTCATTATAAGTCTTACCAAACCTAATTTTGACACGAAGGTCGGATTCGAACCGACACTAGACGTTTCCATCCCCAGGGTCAAAACCTGGTGCACTACCGTTATGCTACTTCGCATTATATTTTAAATAACCCATTTCCTTATGGCGTTATCACTAACACCATACTTTCTACCAGTACCACAGTAACCCAACTCTTCAATCTCTTTAATTAATTGTTCTAATGGTGGTCGGTCAACTTTTACCCATCTTTTTAATATATCTTTTTAACCTAGATTTAACAGATTCTGTATTATTTAAACCTAATTCTTTTATTACTTCTGGGAATGAATATGACCTGGTGATTATTAATCTTAATTCCTCTTCTGTTGTTTTTAAAATTGTTTCATCTCTCATACCTTAATATAGGTTTAAGTTTGAATATAGTAAAGGTTAAATTACATATTTATTAAAATCAAGTGAGCTCTGTCCCAGAATCGAACTGAGTTATCATGATTACAAGTCATGTGCATCGCCAGCAATGCTTACAGAGCGTTAGAGCGAGAGAAGGGGCTCAAACCCTCAACCCCCTGCTTGGAAGGCAGGCGCTCTATCGATTGAGCTACTCTCGCAAAAAAACAGGATGAAGTTTATACAATCCAAAATGTAGTTTTTTTTATTTGCTGTATTCATCCTTTACAATAATACTTTATAACTAACTCATAAACAATTAGTTATAGTCTGGGCGGGTGGATTCGAACCACCGTACTCCTACGTCCAAGGTAGGTGAGATAAGCCTGACTCCTCTACACCCAGTTAATTTAATAATATTTCAAATAACATTTCTAAAAATTTTAACTCCTTTAGAGTAGAGCATAAAAAAACCCTTAACTTTTTAGGTTAAGGGTTTGTAATGTTTTTTGTATTTATAATTCCTATTAAAGACTATCGAATACACATAGCAAACCCCTTCCACTCGGCTTCCCGCCTTGCTTGTTCTGTTTCGTCTGATATGTGTTATAATTCATCATCTTTAAATATTTTTTAATTTTAACTATTCGTCTTTCTAATTAATATATATACAAATATATGGTAAAAGTTTCAATAAATCAAGTCTTTTTTAAAAAAACTTTACATTTTACTAAAAAAACTCTATATTTATTAATATAATGTAATACAAAAATACAATTTAAAAATGAAAGAAAAGAAAGATAAAGCCATCAGTATAAGGGTTTCAGAGGATTTATACAGTAAATATGTTACTGAAACAATTAAAAGAAGTGGTGATGAAAATAAATTAATAAAAGTTAGTGAAATAATAAGGGAAGCGTTAGAAAGTTATATGAAATGAAGAAATTAAGTGAAGAAGAGAGAAAAGAAAGGAAGCGGTTAAGGAATAAAAAATATCGGGAAGATAATAAAATTAAGATATCTGAGGATAAAAAGAAGTATCGTAAAGATAATAAAAAATCAATAAGTAAGAGAAGAAAGAAGTATCGTGAGGAAAATAAAGACGCTATAAAAGAATATTATAATACATATAAAGATATTAGGAATCTTAAATCCAGAGAAAGATACTCAAATGATACATTATATAAACTAACTAAAAATATTAGAACTGCTATTAGTAATTCGTTTTCTAAAGGTGGGTATAGTAAGAATTGTAGAACCTATGAAATACTTGGGTGCACGTATGAAGAATTTAAAATACATATTGAATCACAGTGGGAAGAATGGATGAATTGGGATAATTATGGTAAGTATAATGGTGAGGAACGTTATGGTTGGGATATTGACCACGTAATACCTTTAGCTTCAGCGATTAATGAGAGTCATTTAATTGAATTGAATCATCACATTAACTTACAACCGTTATGTAGTTATATTAATAGGGATGTTAAGAAGGATAATATCTAGTATATTTTTTTTATAACTTATTGACTATCAGGTTATTTATTTTTTAATCAATTCCTCTCCAGCCTATATTATCATCAACATCATCAATAACATCATCGTCTAATATTCCAAACCTATCTTTAACTTCATCCCAAGTGTAAAACCATGCCATGTCACTTTGTGCCATACCGATAAGTACGCTCCACAATTCACATTTTAATTTACCCTTAAAAAAATAAAATATAGTTTTTTTTATTCCATATTTCTTAATTAATTTTCTAAATCTAATGGTATTAATTTCTTCCTTCTTTAAGGTTGAATCATTAATGACTTCAAATGGTTTTATATACTTATACCATAACCATTTAAATGGAACGTATAAGTAATGTCTATATCTCCATAATTTAACTAACCAATTACTATCTTGAAACCTTTTCATTTTTTATTTTTCAATTGATTTAATTCTTCCTCTAATCGTTCTATAAAACTTTCTTCACCATCATCATGACATAAAAGCCAATCAAATCTTTGCATATATATTTGTGCTTTTTCTATAATATTAACACCTTCTTTGAATTTTTCTATAACCTCATCAGGATACTTGTAATGATATAATTCTTCTGGATGTACTTGATACCATTCCTTATCGTTCCAGTATTCAAGTCTTAGTTCTTCTTCAGTTTTCTTTTGACCATTCTTAGATATTAACTCTTTAATATCATCAATAACATCTGTAAACCTGTATTGGTCATAGTTCCATCTTCCACCACTCATAACCTTTATTTTTTAACAATTCTTTGATAATCTGGTGCGAAGTTATTTGTTTCTATTACAAAATTATCTAATAATAATTGTAATACATGTAATTGAGATGCGTCTAAAATCATATCAGGTTTACCCTTCATCTTAATTAAGAAATCATCACCTACCTCAATAATCTCAACTTGTTTTTTATTTTTTGCAAAATCAGTCCAACTATCAGACTTAGATGTTTTTAAAACCATCTTTCTATTTCCTTCTTTAGTCTTTTTTTCTTTTATGATATATTCAACTAAATGTTCATCCTGATTAATAAGTTTTATTTTCATATTTTATAGTTTTCATTATTAGTGGAAAAAGTTAGATTCGAACTAACACCTTAGTTTTGTGAGCTGTAACTATCTTGTAGTCCTCGGCTATAAGCTATTTAGATAGACATTACCAAATGTTTTTCTTCCTGGCCCCAGAGAGTTTAAGACCTTACTCAAGGATTGTCTATGAAATTAATAAATAACGTAGTCTTCTTTTTTCTCGTTCATGAAATTTTTAATATCAGAAATTAATTCATACTTTGATATTGATGTAAATTCCTTTTTACCATCATATTTAAGAATTTTACTATTATGAAATTTATAGTTGAAATAAATCTTAACATAATATTCATCACCTTCAAATATAGGGTTATCTATAATGCAATATTTTATCCTAATATCAATTGCTAAGATATCTAAATCATTTAAAGACATATAATATATTTATTTACTTTTTTTGCTACTTTTAATTTCATCTCTAATTTTTGCAGCATCTTCATAACGTTCTTCATTTAATGCTAACTCTAATTGTTTTTCGAGTGATACTTTACCCTTTACTGAATCAAATGGTGTTGATATCATATCAACCTTAACCATTTGACCATTATTAAGATTCCATATCTTTTTTTCAAAAGTAAACCCATTCTCTTCATATTTAATAACTTCATCTGGTTCACCTAATTTTTTATCATGCGAAAAGTTTAAATCGTCTAAAGAAGAATTTAAATTATTAAAAAGGTCTGATATGTCATCAAATAACTTACTAAAGGTTTTATTTTCCTTATTATCACCCTTTGGTTTATTATTACCAAAAAATTCATTAAACAAATCATCAAATTTATTTTCCATAACTATCTTTTTTTTATAAATATAAAATATTCAATTCAAATACCAATTAATAATATATGACAAAATGTCATTAATTTATTAAATTTGTTATGGTCCAAATGAATGATTTTGGTTTATTTGGGTGATTTAAAATCCATTTATCAATTATTTTTTGTTGATTTTTATGTGATTCTAATTTAAAATCTTTAATGACCCAAGTTTTATATTCACCCTTAGCATCAGGAGCACTCCATTGAATAGTTACCTCACTGTCAGCATTTACTCTATGAACAGTTCTAAAATTTTCTAATTCCATATTTTTTATATTATTAAGTGAAGTGGGAATAGGTGGAATCGAACACACCATCTTTCTGACTCGACACGCCAGTTGCTCTACCATTGAGCTATATTCCCTTACTAAGTTACGTTCCTTTCGAAAGAGGCTTTACTTAGTCTAATATTTTCAGAGTGGCGTTTATAGATTCAAAGTAAAAGTTTGAGTATAAATGTTTGCTGAAACCACTCTTTAATTTTTTAATTTTTTAATTTCTTAATTTCTTATCTTAAGATTTTAACTGAATAGCATTTAAACTTTACCGCTGTGTTTACCAATTTCACCACCGCCCATTATAATATTGGTTGGGAGGGTAGGACTTGAACCTACAGTATGGCGGTCTAAAATAAGTTAAAAATTGCTGTAACTATTCTTTTATAAAACCTTTTTACAAATGTACTAATAATTTTTTATTTATACAAGTATGTTTATTAATTTTTATTTAATTTTTTAGTTTAATTTATTTCTAATTTCAGTTAAGGTGGTTTGATTATAAAACTTACCATTTTCATAAATGGTCTTTAATTCAGAATCCTCTTCTTGTTCCCAAGTACATTCTTGATTTACCACATATTCATTGTCTACTAATTTAACTTGCATTAAACCTTTAAGTGACTTTTTAGTCCCACCATCAGTTACTGGGTCTTTGTATATGTTGTATGATTTTACATTATATTCGATTTGTGGTGGATTAGTTAATAATAAATTATTAGTCTCTTCTTTGACTTCAAACCAAGAACCTTTAGCAGCATAACCAGCACTATCTCTTGTAAGCATAACCATAGTATAGCTACCTACACCTAAAACAATATTACTAGCAGCAAATCCTTTAGCTTCAAGCCTTTCATAAATTTGAATTTGTCTTTCTAAATTTATAGAATCGCCATATATAGCTCCAATATGTGGGTCTAATACTTTATAACCTTCTTCATTCACTGTACCACCAAAGATATCCCAAAGAAGTTCTATCACTCCTTTATCGGAAGGGTTCCACTCCAGTTCTTCTATTGTAATTTTTGCTTCTTCAAACATATCAATAAAATAGTATTGTTTATCGTATCTATTCCAAGATATGTTATGAATTTTAGCTTTATATAGTTTGCCTCTTACAATATAGACATTTTCATATTCTGTAACGCCACGTTCTCCGTGTGGGGTATTTTCCCTAACTTCTTCTAATAAAACTTCTTCAAAATATTCAGGTAAAACTTCTCCTTCAGGGAAATATGACAAGTCTTGATATTTACTTGAAACTCCACAAATAATATCTACTGGGTCACCACTATCTGGTCTACACACTAGCTTACCATCTCTACCCATAATTTCATCTTTAAGCTCTTTAAAGTATTCAATACAATCCCAAAGAGAAAAAGTATCGCTAACAATACTTAAAATACCAGTAGGAAATAACTTTAACCAATCTGCTATCATTTGTTGCTCACCTACTGTAAAGATTTTAGTCGTAGAAACTGAATGTTCGCTGGCATTCACAGAGAATACAGGCATACTATCCTCAGATTCATCATAATAATATCTACTAGCTGGGATAATATTAAGTGTATCACTACCTTTATTTGATAGAGCAAACCCTAATCCACAAGCTATTGATGTAAATGGATTACCACCTCTACTATGAAAATCATGACACATAAAATCAGCCAACCATAAGTTTTCTTTATCAGTATAATTAACCCATGCTTTAGCATTTTCTTTAAACTTATGACCTATAGTAGCTACAGTAGGCATTTGCCAAGCTAATTTAGAAATATACGTTTCTAAAAATAAAGTTAACCAAGCATAACCATCAACTGTGTTAACAAATGTCATGTGAGGTATGTTAGGTTTAGTAAAAATACCTTCTGGTAAAGATTTAACTCTGATTGGTAAGTACCCTAATTGATATAAATCTAAAAAATGACTACCATCATAATCCATACCTAAGTAAGCCGACATGTCATTAGCAAACTGTATAGCAGCATTTGAGTCTTTATCAAAGAAATTTTCTTGAAAAGTACTATGTAAATATCTAACAACTAATTGTTGCCCAGCTGACATAATTTTATCTATACCCTTGGGCATATATTTTAAACTTCTAGGAATCCAAGTTCCATATAGTTTAGTAGTACCTGGAGCCAACATTTTTTGATGTCCAACCTTGTAACCATCTGCTTCATACAGAGGGTTAATTTTAAATGTTTGATTTAACTTTTGCATAATTGTTGTTTATTATATTAGTAAAATTATTTAAGAATTCATTCCATTCAGTGTAATATGGTATATTATATTTTTCACAAACTATATGAATATTACCACTTCGGTAAAATTCAAAAGGACAATAAACAATGCTAGCTTTGTGTTTAAATAATCCTAATTCTAACATTGTAATTGGACTCTTACTATCAGGTAAAAATACAAATACTCTAAAACTTGATTGCTCTAAAGCGTTAAGTTCCCAAGTCACCTGCTGGTTAAATTCTTTATTATCTTTATGTTGTACCCAGCTACTATCCCAATCGTCTCTCCTAGGATTTAGTAACTGTATAGAATCTTTATATTCTGGACAATGTTCATTTAAATAATCTTTTAATTCTTTTTGCCAATTAATGGAATTACCCATGTCAATTGTACCTCCTAAGAATATTGTATTTTGAAATGAATCAATATGATTTGGGGCTTTAATTTCTTTCATTAAAATAATTTTATAATTTCTAAATTTTGTGGTATTAACATTTCTCTAAGTTCATTTTCAGCAGTATATTCGCCATACTTACTATTCGTACAAAAAACCTTATCGAAATATTCAAAAACACTATCTTGTTTGTGGTGCTCTATTGTTAAATGACTAATCGCTAAATATAATTTACCACAATTACGCTCTTTAAGTAACTTAGACAGACCCTTAAACGTTCCCCCATACACACAGATGTCATCGATAATAAGAATGTCTTTACCACCAAAATCTTCACGATTTACTTGTTGTGTTAATTTAGTTTCGCTGTTTTCATATTTACGAGATTTACTAGCTGAAAAAGTTTCACCTTTCCAATTAATTTTATCACAAAGTTTCATAAGAGGTTTGAATCCACCTGCGTCTGAAGACATTAAGATTAAATTATCGTAAAGTTCTGATTTAGTATGATAAAATAAACCAAGGTCTCTAAGTATACTATTATTATCACAATATATTTCAGATAATACTTCTTTAATAAATGAATGATTCTCAATAATTTTAACATTATCCATCAAAGCTTCAACAGCTTCAGCGTTATGTGGATGAAATATTTTAAAATCAGCATTTAAATTATTTAAAAATTTACATACTAATTTCAAGCCACTACTTTCGTTACTATTAAATCTTCTATCTGCTTGAGCATCTATAAGAAAAGGTATAGTTATGGTAGGTATTATACCATTATGGTTATAAACATCCACTACTTGATTTAAGTGCCATAAATCTTCATAAGAGTTTAATCTAAATGTTATTTTTTTAGATATTGGCTCTTCTAACTTTACGTAAGATGAACCATCTGGGTATCTCTTTATCATATTTTTAACTTGTTATATTGATTATCAACGTACTGGAAGAAATAACTAATGGTTTCAAGTGCTTCATTTAAACCAGCTTTATCATCCAATTGAATATTAAAATAAGGTTTGTTACATACACCCCATTTAACAATAGGTGATTCATTTATATAATCTGGTTTTATACCATATAAGTCCATAATGTGTTCTTTATATACTAAAGATTGTTTATCAGCCACACTAAATAAACATATTGTAATAACATCCCTATTGTTTTTTAATAGTTCAACCACTCTAGCACATCTTTTTACATTCCCCTCGTCCTTATTGAATGGGAATACTGTGTCGTCAAAATCAACACCCACTATAATTTTACCATGTTGCTTATGTGCTTTAATTAATTGGTTTAACAATATATTATCCATATTTTTTTTAATTATGTAGTTAAATTTTAAATATTATCTTTATCTGAAATGATAAGATTATTTTTTGTAATTGAATATGTATCGTGTAATATATCCCATGGAATTGTTCCTTCCATTATTTTCCAACTAATTGTTTCTTCATCTTTTGGGTCATATTCATTATCAATATAATATTGAAATATTGAATCATCAGCTAGGGAAATAAATCCATGTAAATAACCTCTTGGCACATATAAGAATTTATTTGGACTATCTAATAAGAACACACCAGATTCACCATAAGTTAATGATTCCTTTCTATTATCATAAACCATGTCCAAAACACAACCACTAATACATGTAACTAACTTACCTTGTGGTTTATTTATTTGATGGTGCATACCTCTTAACACACCCTTATATGATAAGGATGTGTTCATTTGAACAATAGGCCCTTCTAATAAGGAAGTGAAATTCGCAAATGGTGTGAAAAAACCTCTATCATCTCGATATTGAGGTAGTGTTATAAATGAAACACCATTTAAATTTTTATACTTTTTAATATCCATACACAAATATATAAAAACTATTTTATTTGTGCAAGAAAAATTGATTTTATTTTTAAAACTTTTTTTATTAATATTTCATATCTTATTGATAATCAAGTTATTTAATTTAATATTAAATCTTCGCAAAGCTTTCATCGTGCATTTTGCTTTGAACAAATAGAGTTCCACTGTATCCCAATCACCGAAACTATTATCTACAATAGTCTTTTCAATTTTCATGAGTTTGATTAGTTTGTTTATTCTATAATTTATTCTTTTTTTTATAATTAATTTTTTAATTATTTTAAACATATCATTCATTTATTAATAATAATGGGTTTAGAATATTCTAAACCCATTATATTATTACTAGTTAATAGTTATGATTAAAACGGTAAGTCGTCTTCAACTTCAACATTAGCAGTTGCTTTAGTAGCTTTAGGGATACTAATAGGTTCTTGACCATCTTTTAATAATTTCCATGCTTCAAGCGTGTTGAAATATTTTGTTTGTCCATCTTTAGGTGATGTCCATTCTCTACCTCTTACGTTAAAGTAAACATTAATTTCTTCATTTAATTTAAAGTTATCTAATAATGAACACTTGTCTTGTGTTAATTGAAAAGAAATAACTTGTGGGTACTGGTCATCATTATCTTGGATGACGAATTCTCTTTTTTTAAATTTTTCGCTAATTTGTTGTTCTTCACCTTTAACGATTAATTTTCCTTTTAATGTAAACATAATTTTTATTTTTAGATTTTTAATATAAACAAATATACTAACATTAAAACATAAACGCAACTATTTATTGATATTATTTTTATAGTCCGATATGTTTTTTAGCATTTTCTAAATAACTTTGTATATTAACCTTTCCGATTGGATTTGCTGAGTGTACTTGATATTTAGGTAGCTTTAAATTATTTGTTGAACAATATTCTACTAACCACTTTGCGCAATCATATCCTGTGTGTTCCTTAAAAGAAAAAGATGCTTTACCCATAGAGTATTTAATGTCAGCTAAATCGTGGTCAAAAGAAACCATTTCTGGTAACCCATTATTCCTAATATAGCTTGTAAACTCTGAATAGTCTCTAACTATTATCCAATTAGAATCGTCAGTATATAATTCTTTATCAAACTCAATTAATGATTGAGCTGTTGTTGGGAATCTTTCGTCATCCAAAAATAAATTGTACATATATATAAATTTAGTACCAACAGCGGGATTTGAACCCGCACTCTCTAAGAGAACATGTTTCTAAGACATGCATGGCTTCCGTTTCATCATGTCGGCGTGTGTGTGGTGAGCGGGATTCGAACCCGCACTGTACAAGGTTTAAACTTGATGCCTCTACCTGTTGGGCTACCACCATATTTATTTTTTCACTTAGTGAATGGTTGAATTTCGTCAATAATAATATCATCTATATTAATTATTTCATTTTCTAACCATTCTTTAATTATTCTTTCTCTAATATCTTTTGGTTCCATTTTTATTTTCTATTGAGGTTGGAGAGGGATTCGAACCCCCGAAAAAGATACTTTGCAAATACCTACCTTAACCGCTCGGACATCCAACCGTTGAGCATAAAAAAACCCTGGGACGTTTCCGAACCAGGGTTTATTGTTTTTTATGTTTTTATTAATTAACTAACAACAATATCTGATTCGGTCGTACATAATAGCACCACTAAACATAATAAAAGGATTGATATGTTGTTAATTGTTTTCATTGTTTTAATAAATATACACAAATATAGTAAAAGTTATTTAAATTGTCAAGTTTTATTTATTTATTGAAATTAAAAACTTAATTCCCTTTGGAATGTTATTTCTTTAATTTCTTCATCACCTAATTTACCCCCCTTAATAAAGTATTGGTGAATTAAGGTGTTTATTAATCTGGCACCTAGCGTATTCATTTCGTAATTATCCTTTACTACTTTTTTAACTTTAGTTAACACATCTTCACGATTAACACTCTTAAACAAAATTGAACCTCCCACGTCTAAAGTTCGTGGGCTTTCTTGGTGGTTAATTGTAAAGAAGTGGAAGCTACTATCATATTTATGAAAGAAAACAACCACTTCTTTAAATAAGTTATTGATTATAGAAGTTTTTTCTAATGTCAACTAACAATTTATGTACTAAACCATCTTCAACCTTGTCAGGTAGATTTGATTTATCAAATAACTCATCTAACTTGTTAATTTTTTCATTAGCTAAATCAATAAGTTCTTCTAAGGGTACTTCGCCCCTTCTGATAGATAACAAGTATTCTCTATCTGGTCTACGAACTTGAACACCTTTACCTTCAGCTATTTCTGTTGCCATATTAATAAGTCTAACACAGTGTAACATATTTTTACCATCAATTTGTTGACCATGTGTTTTAGTTTCAACATATCTAGTTTCATTACGTTTTTCAAGCCATTCTTGGTATTCCCTATAATCCTTACAATGTTGAGTGTAACCATCTTTATTATAAGAAATAACTGCAATAGGTTTTTCACCTTTAGGAATATTAGATAGTCTTAATTGGTTTGATTCAGTAACATTATTACCCTCACCACTCTTTATAAGTCCTTTATAACCAAATCCCATTGATGCACCACTTTCTTTTCTCCATTTTTTAGCAGCCTCTCTTGACTCTTCTGGTATTTTCTCATTGAAACAATTATTAGCATCAACATCAAAATAAACAGCGTAGATATCCCTAGCGTTCGGCACGTTTACCACACCAATAAATTTTTCATCGTAGTTTTTAGCTTCATTCCATAATTTCCATGGAATAGTCTTATTACCTTCGATTACGTAACAAAAATCTAAGACATCTTTGCGAGTTATTTTTTCTTTTTCCCAGTTCTGTTTTTTATTAAGCCCCTTAGCCTTAGTAATCTGTTGGCGTGCATATCCGCCAAATGAGTTTTTGCAAATCTTAGTGATAAACTTATCTCTATTATTTATTAATATATCAAATAACGGATGTTTTGTAATTATACAATCCTCTGGACTATATAAAATTTCAAATACTGTAGGATTATTAGACTCTAATAACTCTAAGAATCTTCTTATCTCCCAACCAGTATAGTCCTTGTTGATATCAATTTGTTCAACATATTTATTACCCAAAATAAATTCCTCTGGTAAAATATATACAAATTTTCGGTCTTCATCACTAGTAGGTAAATTAGTCCCGTGTGCTTGACTACCAACTATAACCTCAAATAATATAAGATTATTTTCTACTAAATATTCATGTGTTATTTGTTTCATTTTATTAAGCCGTTTTTAATAAGTCTATGTATGTATTTACTTTGTTCAATATTCATTTCTTTAGCCTTCTCAACACCTGGAATAAAGTTGTCATCATTAACCATATCAACAGCTCTACCTATGCTCATGTGAAGACCATAGAATGGTCTACCAAGACCTAATTCTGCCCTTATTGCGTGTATTTCAGTTCTGTCTTCTTCTGGTACATTAAGCCACCAATGACAATCACTCTTTGGGTCATCAGAGTCAGTTCTGGGGTCAACACTTAATACCACATCAATGTATTTACCATGCCACTTATTCTTAACTTTTTTCCATTTACCATTTGTATCACTTTCTCTATCGTTGATTATAGTTACATGTGCGCTTCTAAGTGGTGGTGTTAAATTAATATTATATCTTTTCTTAATAAACCAAGCGTAGTATTCAGATATCTCACCACCAATAAGAATCATTGCAACTTTCTTCCAGCTAGACTGTTTATCATGTTTTTTGGTTATATCTATAGGGTCAAATATTATCTTACCCCTTGCTACTATCTTGTTTTCCATAATAACAAAATTAAGAATAATTATTTAATTAACCAAATTTAATAACCGTTAGGTTTGATGTGAAACCTTCTTCTGGTTCATCATCAATGTACATAGACAGAAAACCTTCTTTCATCATTTCCTTTTCTACCTTGTTAATCTCATTTTCGTTTAATTCTTTAGTTAGTAACACTTTAAACCCGTTTGGTATAAAATCAACTGGCGCATAATCTAACTTAACAATTGATATGACCTCTTCAGCCATTTTTACTAATTTTTTTTCTGAAATCATAATTTATTTTTTAATTTGCTAATTTTTTGTCACGTAAAAAATCACGTAAGAATGCATTTTTTTTACCCCCAATTTTCTCAATCCAAGCTTCTTTATGTTTTTCATTATCCTCTTTCCACTTTTCTATTTCCCTCTCTGAGGGTTCATAGTTTCTTCTACCATTCCAAGGAAATGGAACATTAACATAATCAGGATATAGTGTTCTATTCCAAACTCTCTCATCCGCTAGGAAACAAATTGAGGTTAAGGTATTGTTTAAATCTGGTTCATAAAATGTACTAATAAGAATATTTTCAGAAGATAATAAATCTCTATATTGTTGCATAGTACCATAGAATTTAGTATTCTTATTTTCGTTAGTTGTACCACCATTAAGAATAATAAATGTCTTATCTCTCCTAGCCCAATTATTATAATTGTCTTCAAATTTACCTAGCCCTGAGACATTTTGACTATATTCAACTACTCCATGTCCAAACTGAATTCCTGATTGAATTGAACTAATATTATATGGTACGAATCCATACATACGCCATTCAAGATAATTATCAGTCTTCCTTGGTGTGGAGTTTTCTTTTATGTCTAGATTTTCTATAGCTGTTAAATATTCGCTCTTATATATTTCTTTTTCGAAATACGCAACTTCACCAGATAATCCAACCTCACCATACTTTAACTCAAATTTGTGCAAGTATAATAACCTATGATTAGATTCAAGTGACCATTCATAACCAGTTTTCTTAATTTCTTCCATATTTATTATAATTTTTTTATTAATTCAAATAACTTACTTTTTACAACCTCGGTTTCATCCTCCGTTAATATTGTTTTATATTTTGGTTCACTATTCAAAATAGTAGCATTACTATCAAACGTGTAACCTTCTAATAAATAACGCAAAGTGTTTATTGAATCAAGTGTTTTTTCAATTTCACTATTTTTAATTTCGCTAGGTATTTTTGACGTGAACTACTCCGACCCTAAAGGGTGCTGAGCTTCTTGCTTCATAGATAATGGTAACCCATCATCTCCACAAGCTTTAATTTCGGTAGTTCCTACCGTATTATTTTTTAGAAAAGCGAAGTGTTTGATATTGTTTGCAGCTAACAAATCTCTATTGTGTGTTGTACCACAACTTTTACATTTCCAAACTCTATCACTTAATTTTAATTCTTTATTTATTACACCACATGTACACATTTTAGAAGATGGTTCAAATTGTCCTATACGTAGTATATTACAACCATACCATTCAGCTTTATAATCAATCATATTATTGAAATTACCTATTGCAATATCACTTAAAGATTGTGCTAATTTATGATTTTTAATCATATTACTAGCTTTAAGTGTTTCTAAACATAACGTATCATAATTAGTAACTAAATAATGAGATGTTTTATGTAAAAAATCATTTCTTTTATTACTTACTTTTTCGTGTAATATAGCTAATTGTTTAATCATTTTTAATCTATTATTACTACCTTTTGTTTTTTTAGATACTTTACGTTGTAATTTCTTTAATTTATTAATTGATTTACGTAAATATTTGGGGTTTTCTATTTCAATACCGTTACTTAATACAGCAAATGTTTTAATACCTAAATCAATACCGATAGCTTGATTTTCGTTTATCGATTTTTTATTAGGTATTGTTTCCTCTAATTGAACTAATATTGAAATATAATATTTACCAGTTGGTGTAATGCTTATTGTACTTGTTTTAACTATACCATAAAATTTCCTATGTAATTTACATTTAATGTTAGTTTTAATTTTAGGTATATTAATATAGTTATTTTCAAAATCAACTAATGTATTTTGTGGTATAGAAAAACTTTGATGATTATCTTTTTTTGATTTAAACTTAGGAAACCCTTTTTTATCTTTAAAGAATTTAGTAAATGCTTTATCTAAATTTTCTAAAGATGCTTGTAAAGATTGACTATTAACTTCTTTTAACCAAGATGTCGTTTCATCCTTTTTAAGTAACGGCAAATCTTTTTGTATCTCAAAGCGAGATAACCCTTTTCCAGTTTCTTGGTATGATTTAACTTTTTTGTCTAAAGCATAATTATATATCCAACGAGAACATCCAATATGTTTAGATATAAGTTCTTGCTGTTCCTTATTTGGATATAATCTATATTTATACGCTTTGTAAATCATAATAACAAATATATTAATAAATATATAGAAAGACAATAATTTTTTAGAATTATTTAACTATTTTTCTAAATTTAACAAATTATTAACACAATTCATCCCACTACCCTAAAGGGATAGGGGATTTCTTGTGTTTGTTAGGTTAAAATTGATTTCCTTTTCTTTAATTGAGGCAATTGTCAATTTATCTTCAAATGTTTTTTTCTTAATTTCTTCCATAATTTAAAAATTTCTAGTATCTTCTACAAATAATATTTGATTATTTACAATCCAATTAATAATTGGACCTTGAAATCCAGCTGGTACTGGAAATCCTTTCATGTAAAGGACGTCACCAACTATGTGAAATTCTTCTCCATTATCAAATGTAAGTGGGTCAGGTATACCTGGTAAATTAAATGTTCCAGCTCTCTTTAGTCTGAATACCTTATTACTAATTTTTGCGTTTGCCATAATTCATATTTTTTACAAATATACTAATTTTATTACAAAAAACAAATATTTATAAATAAAAAAAATGAAATCATTAATTAAAAAATTACTTAGGGAATCACTTTTAACAGAAAAGGTTATGAATATTAATCATGACGTAGATTATATTTATGACGCATATTTCAAAAACAATATTAATGAAATTAATAGCACTGGGTTTGTTAGAAAAGATATGTTTAAACAATATATATCAACCACCGATGTATTTACTGATGAATTGACTTTAAAGGCAAATAAAATTAACCCTTGTAAAATAAAAATAAATTATGGTAATAATTTTTATAGACCGTCTGAACAATTAATATCAATATCAATTAATTTTAATGCTCTTAACTATGCCTTTGATTATAATGGAAATTTAAAACAAGCAAAAGAAAACTTACCAGTTTCTCTAGGTAAAAGATTTATGCAGGAATTCGCTGAGGAAAAAATTAAAGGTAGTATTCATCATGAATTAGTACATTGGTTAGATGATTCATTTCATAATAGACATATTGAAAAATTTTTAAATATGTCTAAACCAATTAAACATATAAATACACATCATTTAGAATTACAAGCACAAATACATAACATTATACAGTTAAAACGGAAAAATGAGGACTTGTGGGATTTATTATCATTTGACGAATTAATCCATATGTCCCCAACATTATTCGTTATTTACGATGAACTACCGTACAGTGAAAGAAATAATTGGATTAAAAATCTTAAACGCAGAATGCACAGAGAAGGTTTGTTAGGTAAAGAAATGTTTAACACTAACAAAGTCTCTTAATTATATCACTTAATCTTGAGTACATTTCAAATGCTACTGGTACTGACATTAGTGATATTAAGAAATTATTAACATATGTATATATTGTAATTACACTACCTGCTGTAACATTTTCACTAGTAAAAATTAGTGTTATAATAGATAATATTAAAAATATAGATTTTATTATACCAACGGAGAACCAGTTTTTACCTTGTAGGTTTGATTCAATAATTTCTATTTTGCGTTGTCTATGTAAGAACGATACTGATTTTTCGTAACCTGATTGTATAGCCTTAACTTTATTTTCATAATTATTATTTCTAATAATAATACTTTGTCTTATTTTTTTATAAAATAATAAAACACTTAAGACTATAAATATAAATGATATGGTAACTAATAAACCTACTCTCCAATTTTCTAAGTATATAAAACCTATTGAACCTACAATAGTAATTATAATTGATATATAATAATGAACATATCCTTCTAGTACGCCAACAATATCATTAGCCATGTCTGTTCTTGCTATTTTTATTGAATAATCATCTTTTGATTTTTTCAAGAAATCAATAACAATATCATTATATATTTTTTTGTATATCTTAGTGTCATATACCATTCTTTTATACATAAAAAATTGAGATGTGATAAATGATATAAAGAGTAATAAGGTCCACGATGTATCTCCAGATATTAAACCATCAATACTTTTACCAAGTAAATATGGTTGTGTAATTATAGCTAACTCAGTTACTAACATAAATAAATAAATTAATAATAATTTATATTTATATTGTTTGAAAATTTTATATATTTGATTCATAAAATTTGATATAATCTTTTATTATCATAATTCAACATATATTCACTAATAGATTCAATTTTACCATCATTTAAACCAAAATAAAGTCCTGTAAACATCTTAATATTATTTTCTTCACATACTCTAAAGACTTCCATGGCATACCTCTTTTTCTCTTCTGGAGATTTATCTTTTGGTTTTAATGGTTCAAGCAATTTCCAAATATTTTCTAATCTATTAATTAATTCATTATAGTTTTTATGAAGATTATAAATTTCTTCTCTTCTCTCTATAAATGTTGATGCAAATTCTTCAATTTCATTAGACTTAACAACATCCATTATTGAATGTTCTGATGTCCGATTTTTTAATAAATGAACCGCAACATACGCTGGATTTTTTATCTTGATTCTATTAAAGTTACCATCTAAAACAATATAACCTTCCTCTGACCATGGCATATTTTTAAAAGTTTTTAATAAGGGTTCAACACTCTTAGCATTTATGTTAAATCTCTTAACCAATGGTACACCTATACTATTAGCTATTGATATTAATTCATCATAACCGATTTCTTTAAGTGTTTCCATATCTCTAATTGTGAGAAGTGTTGCTGAAGATTCTGTGTGCGGTTTAACTACAATATTATATGGTGTGGTTAATTCAAATACATAAACATAGTTAGTGTTTAAATCATTAACATTTAAATTGTATTTGGTTTTAACGGTAGTCCAAAATAAATCATTAAATGTAGTTCCAAATTTATTGTTCACTTCACCTTCACCATTAATAGTTCCTGTTGTAGACACATACCAAGCACCATCATAATGATATAAAGTGTTTAGCGACCCATCTAATTTCTCTAAAACATATGCTGTATCCCAATCAATATTTGCAGCGTTAGTTTCACCGTGATTGAAAAATTTCATAAAGGCCATTGAAATAACCTTATATGTGTTTTTTTCTAATATTAAACCTCTAGATTCTTGAACCTCTATTCTATCCATTGGAGAGTATATTTGATTATATTTAAGTAATATGAGTTTATCATTTTCCTTGCATATTAAATCAAAGTCTTTGATAGCTTTTTCTAGTCCATATTTTTTTATATATTTAACTATATTTAATTCCATGTTAAGTTTATTTAATTTTTTTGTATCTTTGAAATATCATTTCTTTGTTTAAAATAGGGAAAAAAATGTAGGGCCTTACTATTACTGTATTTTCACTTATTTCCATATAAGCATTATATTCTTCACCATTTTTAACATCAAATATTTTCCCAAATAATCTAGTGTCGACATACGTGAAATTAGACATTACCACATAACCTTTCCATTTCGATTTTGGTACACCTTTTTCAGAGTACTTTTCTCTATTTGGATTACTATCTTTAAACCAATGTATTTTTCCGAAAAATTTGTTATCCTTTTCGTAACATTCAATTATTAGGTCATTTGTTGAAATAACCCAAAAACCAACCAAACTATCTTGTTGCAAGCTTAGCGAAACTATTAATATGGTTAAAATTTTAATCATAATTCCATTATTCGTTGTAAACGTTTTCTTAATATATAGTCATTGAATTCTTGTTCAGTATATTCTTTACCGTTCAAGTACCATTTTTTATGCCCATTTATCCATTCAACAGCGGGTCCATCTTCTCTATGTTGTTTACCGTTTAAATACCATGCTTTATCCCCGTTTGC
>Ga0129333_10001693_pt1 | contig 20215 bp, 17 predicted proteins | sample CPB6_08_DNA_FD_94474 | JGI IMG/M metagenome (GOLD analysis project Ga0129333, IMG submission 94474) | Freshwater to marine salinity gradient microbial communities from Chesapeake Bay, USA - CPBay_Sum_0.6_0.8_DNA | ecosystem: Environmental > Aquatic > Marine > Coastal | place: USA: Chesapeake... | reverse complement strand
GGTACGACCTCGGGCTCAAGAAGCCGGTGTGGATCGAGACGGACAGCGCGGTCATCGAGCCTGGCAAGCTGACCTACATCTACATCCGCCACCGCTACCCGAAGCAGGACAAGCTCTGGGGCAACTGGCGCAACTCCTACTTCGCGAACGGTCACTACCGCAGGTTCGAAGGCACCCTCGCCACGGCGGGGCAGACGCTGCGCGCAGGACAGATCGTGTACGGATGGACTGGCGCCGCGAACGTTGGGCAGTACCAGATCGTCAAGGCGTGGCAAGCCAGCACATTGAGCGGCGCCCAAGTCGTCATCGACGCCGTCCGAATCAACAACACCGAGCCCAATGTCGACAGCACCCATGACTTGCGCTCTGCCGCTGGCGGTGTCGGCACTCATTTGGTCGACCTGACGTACGCGGTTCGCCCCATGCATGACATGTTCGTCGTGCAGCAGTTCGGCAATTCGCGGGCGACTTGGAATGGAGGCGTGGACGGAACCAATGAAAGTCCGACTCCGCACTTGCCGCTCGAAGTCATTCACGCGGCAGGCGACGACGTTATTCCTTTGGGCTTCAACTGGCAACAAGCAACCTATGGGGCACGGACCACAAGCACGCTTGCCGAGGAGCGCACGTACTGGTCGTTGACCACGGACGAGTACCCGATTGGAAGCGCAGGCCCTAGCTCCGTAAGCACCAATTGGAAGTTCAAGGCGACCGGCATGGCTTCGGTGCCATGGCTGCAATACACGACAGTCGCCGCGAGCAACGAGTTCGTCTTGGCGACCACCGCAATCTCGGGGTTCGGTGTGTTCCCGTGGCTCCAGTGCATTGGAGCCGTGTTCGAGATCTTGGACGACAGTAGTTCGGGCGCCATCGCAGGTCGGCAATTCATCATCACGGAGGTCGAGGACAACAGCGCCGCCCCCGGACTCAAGCGCATCGTCGTCACCAATCTCGATGGATCCGCGCCGTCCCTGCCTGCCTCGGTAACTGGCTACGGAGCCGTGTTCATCGGGCGCACGCTGGTGAAGAGCGCCGACTTCGACAACAGCGTCCAGGTCGACGCGACCCAGAAGGAGATCCAGCTCTTCGGCTGCCAGGACAGCGACACCTTCCAGCCGTTCGACGGCGTTGTGCATTCCTTCGGGTACGGGGTCGCTTTGCCCAACGCCACGACGGACAAAGCCGACACCTTCGAGTCCCGCAACACCAGCGCCACCAACACCCCGTACGCGACCGACACGACCGAAGACGGCATGTTCGTCGGCGCCGATAAGTGGTCGTATCCGATCAACAGCCAGCCGACGACCGTCGGCGTGGGCGGCGCGAACTTCCCCGTCAACACCCTGAAGTTCACGGCGGGATTGCAGTACATCCAGGTCAACGGCTCGACCTACGCGGCGGCGTCGACCTACGTCACGACGAAGCCGAACACGCAGCTCGAGGTGCAGAACACCAGCACGGTGACCAGCACGGGCGGGGTCGAGTCCCGCTGCAAGTGGCGCTACCTGCAAGCCGTGTCCGACTGGGCCGGCAAGCGGTACGTCGCGGTCGGCTTCTACGATCCGACGCAAGGCATCGCCGGCAACCCAGGGCCGGTGCTCGAGATCCTGCCGGCGGGCAACGATGCGTCGAACGACGCCGGCCCCGTGGCGATCAACCTGACCAACATCCCCGCCGGTCCTGACGGATCCGAAGTGTGGATCTACTGCTCGCCCGCCGATGGCAACGCGGCGACGCTGTACCGCGTGGCTCGGCTGGTGAACGGGACGAACGGCTACCAGATCTCGACGCCCGAGGCGCAGATCGTGACCGGCCCGCCTGCCGAGTTCGTCAACAACCCGCCGCCGCGCTGCGAGATCGTCGCGTCGTCCAAGGGCTCCATGATCTACGCCGCGCTGGAAGTGCAGCCGGATGGCGTGGTGCCCAGCCGCCCAGCGTCGCCAGGGCAGGTGGACTTCACCAAGCTGTTCCGCCTGCAAGGCGGCACGGGCGACAAGATCACCGGCGCCATCGAGTTCGACGGCCTGCTGGTGGTCACCAAGCGCCGCATGGTGGCGAGCGTGGAGTTCGTCGGCGGCAACTACGCGGTGCCGGACGTCGTGTCGAACGGGGTCGGCTGCGTCTCCCCCAACACCTTGGTCGCCAAGGACAACGTCCTGCTGTTCCTGTCGGATCGCGGCATGCAAGCCACGACGCGGCGTGGGGTGACCAACCTCAACAGCCCCGAGTACATCGGGGACAACATCAGCACGTTCGTGCAGGACGGGGTCGACCGCCGCTACCTCGGCAAGGCGTACGCCGCGCTGAACCGCAAGCGCAGCCAGTACACCTGCGTCGTGCGCACGCGGGAGGAAGACCACCAGAACTACCGCTTCACCTGCGACCTGACCTCGGAGGGTCCGATCTACAGCCTCTACCGCCTGCCGAACCTGACCGCCGTGGCCGCCGCCCGCAAGCGCGACGGCGCGGACGAGATCATCGTCGGCGGGACCGAGGAGGGCTTCGTGGTCTTCCTCGACAGGCCCGACGCCACCCAGGCGGTGATGGGCGAGATCACCGGCATCTGGGGTCTGCCGACCGTGCAGAACTATCTGGCGACCACGACCAACGCCATGTACGTGTCCTACAACCAGCAGGTGGACACGACGCTGGAGGCGCAGCGCGGGGTGACGGCGAGCTACCGAGACGTGGACGGCAACACGCAGGAGGTCAATGTCCTGGGCTACGTCGCGCCGTGGATCCTGTTCGCGGAGCCGCTGCCGGCGACCATCCCCGCCAACGTCAACGTGGCGATGGGGCAGCAGGACACGCACTACGAGACCCCGTGGTTCGACATGGGCAACGCCGAAAGGCGCAAGCTCCTGTACTACATCAACCTCGTCTTCGGTCGGGAGCAGGCGGGCGAGGTCGTCGTCCGCGTGTACACGGACTGGGATCAGGACAACATCCGAGCGGAGTCGGTCTTGGACCTGACGAACGCCGAGCAGGAAGTTAGCCTAGGGGGCGTGGACGGCAACTGGTTCAAGGTCTCCTTGGACTCGGTCGACCAGACCCCAGGCTTGAAGTTCACTCTGTCCAGCATCATCTGGCGCATCGACGACACGGATCAGGTCTAAAGGAAAAGGATCAGGTGCAACCATGAAGGGCGGAAGCGGAGTTCAGGCCAAGGATCGGCGCCTGCGCAGGTTTGTCGAGGAGCAGGAAGCCCTCCAGAAGGGCTATGTCACGGAAGGCACGCAGCAGGCGACGGAGAGCCTGATGCAGGCGTATCGGCAGGCGTACGCGCAGCGCGCCGCAGGGATCGCCGGCTCCTACGGATTGCAGGCCGACCAACTCGTCAGCGAGATGGCGTCGCAGGGATTGGATCCCAGCATCCTGCGCCGCATGCTGGCATCGCAGCGCGGTTCTTCCTTGCAGCAGCTTGGCGAGGCGCAGGGCGGGCTGGCGAGCGAGATGTTCACCAACTTGGCGCAGCTCCAGAAGGGCACGGCAGGCGAGCTCGCCGCGATCAGCCAAGCTCGAACCGAACAGCAGATGGCCGCAGAGCTTGGCCGCATGTCGGCTCAAGCCATGAAGTCGGCTGGTCGGTCCCAGGCATTCGGGGCCACTTTGGGTGCGGGCTTGTCGGCGTTGGGCAGTTGGGCGGGAAGCAAGTAACAAGGAGCAGCCATGGCCGAGTTCCAGTTCTATCGACCGCAGGTCAACCCTCTCGAGCGTTTGTGGGCCCAATACGCCGAAGCCCAAGGGGCGAAGGGCGGAGCGTTCCTGCGCGGGCTGGCTCCAGGCTTGGAGGCCATGGGCAAGAACTACTTCGAGCAAAGGAACATCATCGCCGAGCGCGAGTTCCGAACCGCAGAGCGCGAAGCGGCGGAGGCGGCGGCTGCTAAGAGGGAAGCGGCTCGTCTTGATAGGGACCAACAAATCGCGACTGAGCGGATCAACGCTGAAAAGCAGCAAGCTCAAGACGAGGAAGCGAGGAAACTTCAACAAACCGAGGCCGTCCTTATTGGCGTTGGAGTGCCTCAAGATGAAGCCCGCGAACTTGCTAAAGAGCTTGGCGATCCACAAACCGCTAACATGTGGGCTGACAACCGGCGAGACGTAGAGGCGAAGGCCGCCCAGACTGCTGCCCTCAAGAAGCAGGAGGAGCGTCAGAAAAAGCAGAAGGAAGAGCTTGAAGCAGGTCTGACTAGAGGAGATGCGTTGGGTGCGTTCACGCCGACGCAGCGTGAGAATTTCCGCAGTCGAATCGACAGTAGCGATCCAAGTGACTACCCTGGATTGCTTGAAGAAATCGGTTCGTTGAATCTTGAGGCCGATAGACGTACTTCATTGCTTCAAGCCACCGACAGATTGCAATCGCAGTTGAAGGAATTGGAGAAGGGCGGGGCGATGCTGGTATCCCCGAGCAACCTTGAAGCCTATACCAAGGCAACCAGTCTCATGGATGGCGCCGTAGCGAAGCTGAGGGACAAGAAGTGGATGGCTACGGCGAGCCCAGAAGAGAAGTCTCGTATCGCCAACTTGATCGCTGATCAAGGCTTTGAGATTCGCCGACTCACAGGAATGGTCGGCGCTCGCGACCCCGAGTACGTGGCTCAGGTAGCCAAGCAATACCCTGGCCTTGAGCGGCTTATGGGCAAGAATGTTCTATACAACGGCGGCTACATTAACGGTACGCCGCAGCAGAATGCCAGCTTTCAAAAGTTGCGCAACGACAGAGTGCGCGATGACTTCGAGCTTCAGCAAGAGCTGAAGAGCCTCAACGTCTCGGATCCGGCAGCCATCTTGGCAAGCATTGCCGCAGGCGTTCCTCTGACAGTGCCTGATGATTCGGGCAGAATCGCTCAAGTGATTTCCAAACACAAAGAGCGGATCGACAGGCAACTGCTGGAAGAGCTGGACATCAAGGTCCAAAGCGTGCCAGTTCCTTCCGGCTATCGCGATGTGCGTGCGTTGAGCCCAGAGGAGAGGAGCGCGTTCCGCGCCGACTTCGCCGCTGCCGCGAAGGAGTTCAGCTTCGCCAAGGGTCGATTGCCGACCATGCAGGAAGGTCAGCAGATCGCCGCCAACCTCGGCTATTGGGACATCAACGCTCCAACGCTGCGCAAGATCGAGCCGAAGGCGGCGGAGGCGAAGAAGGCGGAGACCAAGCCCCAGCCCAAGGCGGCGGAGCAACAGCCTGCCAAGCCTGCGTCCAAGCCTGCGGAGCAGAAGCCTGCCGAGGCGAAGAAGGCTGCCGCTCCCGAGAAGAAGCCGGCTGTGGCGCAAGCTCCTGCTGGACCTCCTGCTGGACCTCCGCCGCCCGTTGCGGCCTTGGCTGGCGTGCTTGCCTTGCCCGAAGGACGCCTGCACATGCCGAGCAAAGAAGAAGCCAAGGCAATCGCACAAGAGCGGGAGCTTGAGACTAGGCGTATCTTGTACGGCAATTCGCAGCGCACTCTGCTGGAGGGGATTGTCTCTCCTCGAGCCCCAATGCCGGCAGGACCCTCAATTGATTTCCAGCAGCGAGCTTTTAGTGAACAAGCAAAGCAAGTGCGTGAGGCTGGCGAGGTCGTTCAGCGGTACCCCTCGGGCCGATGGGAACGAGCGCAGGCCATGAGGATGCCTGCTGGAAGTGGGCCGGTGATCAACCTCCCGTCTAACCAGCGCCTGCTTCCTCCGTCTCCATCGGCACCGTCCACGACAGCGCCCTACTTCCGCGCCATGCGTCCCATTGGCCCGATGCTGCGCTGACCACTTCACATGGCGCAAGATCCGAAGAAGTTGCCGCAGGGCCAGCCGCAAGAACAGGAGCCGCTGGACATGTATGCCGGCTCCGGCACGTTCGACACGTACCTGGACTACATGGACAGCATGTACGGTCCGGAGACTTCGGACGCGGATCTGAATGCCGTCCAGTACTACCAGAACATCCTGGGTGCCGACATCTTCGAGCAGCCCGCGCAGCCTGCCGCTCCCGCGATTGCGGGCGTGCAGCCGGCGCAGGAACAAGAAGGCACGTGGCTTGATTATGTCATGGCTGCTGGAGAAAACTTCGTCGGGTCAGGTGGCCGCACAATCAAGTCGCTAACCACGCTAATTCCGCGCTTGATGTTTGACTATGCCGTGAACCGCAATGTGCCGTTCACCGAGGTGGATGACGTCTGGCGGCAGCGGATTGACGCGGAATCCGCTTTCTTTGGCGTCCCTCGCGATGTCCTGCAGAACCGGCTCTGGAAGAACATCGAACCAGAGGCAAGCTACGTCCCTGGCGTGTCGGAGTTATTGAGCATCACAGATCGATTCGAGAAACGATTTGCTCGACGCCCCGAAGAGCAGAAAAACACCGTCGCTGCAGACGTCGCCGGAGCCGTCGGATCGTTTGTGCCTACCCTGCCGCTGGCATTTGCAGGAGCTCCTGGATTGGTGGCGGGAGCTGCGTTGTACAGCGCGCAAGGGGGCCATGAAGCATACGCGCAGGCGCGTGACGAAGGTGCCACCTTCGAGGATTCGTTGGTTGCTGCCGCCATTGGCGCTGTGCCTGGTGCGGCGTCTGCCGTTGCGGCTCGCTTGCTGGTCGCGCAAAAGATGCTTGCTGGCTGGAACACGATGTCAGGCGGCAAGATCGAGAAGATGGCCGATGCCATCAACCGCAATGTGTTGACCCGCCTTGGATCTGCGGGTGCGGTGGAAGGCGCCAGCGAGATCTTGGACGAGCTGTTCATCAAGGCCGGAGTGGCATATGCCACCGACCAAGATCTGCTCGAGTTGGAGAACCTCTACAAGGACTTGGCCAAGTCGGGCGAGGTTGGAGCCGAGACCGGCATTGCCATCCGCGCCATCATCGAGGGGATCATTGCCGGCAAGGCTCGTGGATCGAAGGGCTTGTCGCCCACGATCAACGACAAGCCGATCTTCAACGAGGAGACTGGCGAGCCCTTGCCGCGCGCTCCCGTCGCGGTGTCGCCCGTCGCCGCTGAATCGCTGGGTCGCGGCGCAGCCACGCCGTTCGGTCCCGTCCAGTCCAGGACAATCGTCGACAAGTACGTGCAGCAGGCGACGCAGCAGCCCGACCTGCTGCCCATCGACACGCCGGTCAACGAGATGGCGGCGATCATTGCCGCCGAGGAAGGCATCGACATCGGCATCGCGACGGCGACGGCGCGTGCTGTGCGCGAGCGGCTTGATGTCACGGATCGCCAGAACCGTCCTCCGCAGCTCACCAACTACACCAAGGTCGACCCGCTCGATCCTCGCACCTACTCCGAGGGAATGGACGAGGAGGCCGCGCGCAAGGAATACAACGATGGGCTGCGGCGGTTCGTCGCGGACTACAAGGCGTACGAACAAGCCCAGAAGGCTGCTCAAGCGCAGGAGGTTCGTCAACGCCAGGCGATGGGCGGGCGAGCCGTCACGGAAAAGGAGCGCAAGGAACTTCGCGCGGACATCAACAGGAAGTACACGGAGCTCGCGGCTCAAGGCGAGCGCGATGTCGGCGAGGCGCAGCGCACCTACCTGCGCGAGGTGTATGTCGAAGAGTTGATCGCGGCGAACAGGCCCGCCTTGATGGCTGGCAACCCGACCGAGTCCGAGTACCAGCGCCGTGTCCGCAGCCTGATCGCACAGGACAACCGTCGCCCCGAGATGCGCAACACTCCCGAGGCGCAGAGGGACGCGGAGTTCTACAAGGAGAAGCTGCTCGAGTCCTATCGCCAACGCGAGCAGCTCGATGCCGACGAGCTTGCGCAGCTCGAAGCGGACTACCAAGTCGAGCTCGACCAGATCGCCGCCGAGCTGCAAGCCAGGCAGCAGGAGTTCTTGGCTGGCGTCGAGCGCCTGACCGAGGCCGAAACCCCCGCCCGCAAGGAGGAGATGCAGCAGCTCAAGGACTACTTGGGCCTGCTGAAGCGCGAAGCCGTACGTCGCCAGAGGGGCGTGCGCTCGCTGATGAGGCAGCGCAAGGAGGCCGAGCGGGTCGCCCAGTTCGAGATGGAACAAGCGCAGGCGCAGTTCGGTCCCGAGGCCGAGACCACCGAGCGCAAGGCGCAGATGGGCCAACTGCGGGACTACTTCTCGCAACTCCAGGTCGAGTACGAACGACTGAGCAAGGGATACGCGGAGGCGGCAAGGCAGCGCAAGCTGACCATCGAGCAGGCCGAGGCGGCCCAGAAGGAACTCAACGAACTATTCACCGGCGGGATGGAGACCGCCGATCGAGACGCCAAGCTCAAGGAGATGAAGGCCGACTTCCTCGCGAAGTACGGCACGATGGAGGGCGCGCCTGTTCGCACGGAAGAACAGGAGGCGGCGTACGCGGAGTTCGAGGCGGCGCTGCCCGGCTTGAGGCAGGCGTTCGAAACGGCAACCGACGATGCCAGGCAGGCGCGCGAGGACATCGAGGCGATCAACTTCAACATCAGCTCGATCCAGAAGGAGATCAGAGCCGAGCTGGCCGCAGGCAATCGCGCCCGCATCAAGGAGCTGCAGGGCACGCTGGCGCAGGCACAGGATCTACTGGAGCAGAAGCAGAAGGAGGAGCTTGAAGCCACCAAGCGGGTGCGCGAAGCACGCGACAACCTGCAGAAGGATCCGAGTTACATCGCCGCTGGCCGCGAAGAGGCCAAGCCGGTTGCCCCCGTCACGTTGCAGGACAAGGACAGGCCGGTCCCTGCCGCCAAGAACAAGTACGCGCTGACGGACAAGGATGCCGGCGTGATGCTGGCTCGTTCCATGCCGGAGGTGTATGGGTCGGCGAACCAGCAACGGCGCAACGGATTGCAGCGCGCGTTGCAGGTCGTGGCCGAGCCCGGCAGGGAGTACGTGACGATCGACGATGTGTTGAACGTCATCCCCGGCAAGAAGGACGAGAAGCTGCAGGATCGCCGGCTGCGCGTGCAGGAGTATCTTGCGACGCTGGTCGAGGGCGGACTGATCCAGCCGGTGGATGGCGGAGGGCAGCGCACGTACCACTTGACGCTTGCTACTGCGGAGTCCTTGCGGAAGGAAGCGACGCCGCCTGCGCCGACGCCTCAGGTCCAAGCTGCGCCTGCTGCCGCTGCGGCCAAGCCGCCTGTTGTTCTTGAATTCAAGACAGGCCCGCAGAAAGGGATTTGGAATGAAGTATATGGGCGAATTCAATATTTGCCAGAAAATGAAGACATCGTTGAACAGTATGGACAAGACGTAATCGACGAACTTGTTGCGCTTGATGACGCTGCAAATTCAATTTCAGTTTCTAATAAAGCAGCCGATCTGTTGCGTGAATTGTTTGACGATGCGCGCTCTATGATTGCAGGCGCAATTCAAAGTAAGGAGTATGAGCTTGGAACTGAGCCTGTATCTCGACAGAAAATCGAAGCGGAGTACAGGATCTACGAAAAGTATCTTGAACAGCTAGACCGCGCATTGAATGCGCCAAGCGCTCCGCCGAGCGGGCCAGTATTCGGCAGGCCAGGGGCGCAGCCTGCGATTGGCAAGATGCAGCGCATCGGGCCGGAGGCGGTGGTCGGACAGCCGGCGCCCGGCAAGACCCCGTACCAGTACCGCATCGAGGCTGCGCTCAAGGCGTCGGTCAATGCGATGGACATGGACTTCGTGGCGCCGGAAGCGCGCCTCGAGGTCGGGGTCGCGACGCAGCAGACGATCGACAACATCGAGCGGGCGAGCGACCAGCAGTTGTTGCAGATGATCGACTCGAGCCAGCCGCTCGGGTTGCAGGCGGTCGCGGACGTCACCGAGATGGATCGGTTCGGACAGCCGATCGTCAAGAGCGTGAAGGTGGAGGTTCGCGCCCTCGACAAGAAGACCACTACCGCCGTGCAGTGGATGGCGCAGCGTGTCTTGGCGGCTGGCGAGCTGCGCAGGCGTGCCGCGTTGGCTGCGTTGAACGCCGACGTGAAGCGGTCGGAGGCTGCGCGTGGCGCGCCGTCCACACCGAGCGGCAAGTTCGGACGACCGCGCCAGTTCTACGATGCGACGACGGGCAAGGAGATGCCTGCCGACATGCGGCGTGGCCAGCCCATCATCGACCTGCAGGACTCGCCTGGCAACGAGGGGTTCGGCCTCACCGGCACGATCGAGGACACGCTGGACAAGCCGCAGGGCGAGCCGGTCAACAAGCTGCAGCTTCGTGACGCCGTGCGGCAAGTCGCCGACATCGTGCAGGCCCCGCTCCTCGTGGCCAACATGTCGGGCAAGCCAATGGTCGGAACGTACGACCCGAGGCGCAACATGATCGCGGTGCAGTCGTCGTTCAACTTCGTGGCGAGCCTGCACGAAGTCGGGCACGGCATCGTCGCGACGCTGTTCGGAGCGGGCGGGGCCGGACCTCGCAATCTGGACGACGTGATGCCGCCCACAGTTCGGGCGGAGATGGAGCGGTTGGGTCGCACGATCTACGGGACGACGGTGCCCGAAGGCGGGTACATGCACGAGGGCGTGGCGGAGTTCACCGCCGGCTACGTGCTGCGCCCCGAGCGCTACAACCGCCAGTACCCCGCCACGGCGGCGTGGTATCAGGACATGCTGAACAAGCAGCCCGAGCTCGCCCGAGCCATGGGCAACGCGCAGGACTTGTTCAGCTCGTACCGCTTCCAGGGATCCGAGGCGAGGCAGAGGGCGACGCGGGTCGATCGCGAGAACCCGACCAACAAGAACGCGGTGCAGCGCATCTACGACCGGATGCGCGACGTCTTCAAGATGGAGACGCTCGAGCGCAGGTTCACCAACAGCATGGTGTCCCTCGCGAACATGGACCGCGAGAAGGTCAAGCGCATCAAGACGCTCTATGCACGGGCCGGCAAGACGCTGAACGACGCGGATCTGCTGGAGATGCTGAAGAGCGGCAAGCTCGCCGACTACGGCGAGGCGATCATCGCCAAGAACCAGCAGCTCCTGCAGACGTGGCTGACGACCGCCATGACGGATGGCAACGGAAACATCCGTCCTGGCAGCAAGTCCATGTTCGCGGTGCTCTCGCCTCTCCGTGCCGCCGCCAAGCGGATCGGGACGGAGGAGCACATGCGCGACTTCGAGGTGTACCTCGCCGCCAAGCGAGAGCTCGCCTTGCTGGAGTCGGGACGCATCACGGTCACTCCGACCGGCATCGTCGACATGCAGGATTCGATCGCCCGCATCGAGGCCAGGTACGGCGATGCGATCAAGCTGACCTACGCCGACTACATGCAGTGGTGGAGCGGCGCCCTTCAGTACGTGAAGGACAACGATCCATTCCTCGCCAAGGTCTTCGACAAGATCGAGGAGGTCGAGCGGAAGTACAGCACGTCGGGCACGTACGTCCCGTTGCAGCGGATTGCGTTCGACCTCGCCGTCGGGCAGGGCGTGAAGGCGAGCTTGGCCGATGCGTTCGACATGCAGGTGATGGAGGCCGGCGCGAAGCCGATCGCCGGCAGCCGAGTGACGGGTGGCGCGTTGGTCGGATCGCCCAGCCCGAGGTTCGACGTGCTGCAGACCGCCGAGTCCAGCCTGCAGGCGCTGCTCACGATGACGCACAAGCGCATGCTGACGCGCGCCGTCGTGAACGCAGGGACGGTGTTCGACATGAAGTCGTACGCCTACGAGATCCCGATCGAGGATCAGCCGGACTTGTCGACCACGTCAGCCGCCGGCAACGACGCCATCGGATTGCTGAAGGCGGGCGATCTCGACATGGTCGCCGGCATGGCAGTGGTGGCGGAGGGCAAGTCGGTCAACGCCGATGGCCGCATCATCGTGGACCTCGTGGATCTGGTCGAGATCCCTGGCGAGGTCGAGGTGGACTTGGACGGCAATCCCGTGCTCGACGAGGACGGCAACCCCAAGCCCGCCACGAAGACGGTGCGCCGCCGGTTCAGCCTGGACGAGAACGTGGTGCATGCCATTGCGACCGTCGATCCGCACGAGGTTGGCCGCAGCATCAAGTCGCTCTTCGTCCTGAAGAAGATCCTCCAACTGTCCTCGCGCACGTTCAAGATGTTCGCGACGGGCGTCAACGTCAGCTTCCAGATCCTGGCCGCTCCGGTCATGGACTTCGGCACGACGTTCCTCAACGGCACGCAGCCCTACTGCGGACTGCGCATGCCGCTGGACTTCACGTACACGATGGGCCGTCTCGCGCTTGCGGAGGCAAATGTCAGGTACGAACCGTACGAGCAGTACAAGGCGCTGTCTGGTGGCTTCGACTCTGGTTGGGGCAGCGTCCAGAAGAACGCCACGATCGAGGCGATTGGCAGGTCGCGCAGGCAGAAGATCATCGACCTGAGCAAGAGCGTGTTCACCCCATGGAACGGGGAGATCTACGCCCTGCTCGAGCGCACGCTGTCCTTCAGTTCCCGCACTGGTCGCATCCTCGAGATGAAGCAGGCGCTGAAGCAGGCGGGCTACTCTGGCACTGGGCCTCTCAGCCAAGAGCAGGCGACCGCCGCCATCACCGCCCTGCGCAGGGTCACCACCAACTGGAGCCTGACAGGCACCATGGTCGGCGATCTCAACCAGATCATCCCGTACTTCTCGGTGTCGTTCGTGACGATGCGGGACTACGTCCGCTCGGCGAACAAGCAGATGTCCAATCCGAGCACGCGGGTGCAGTACGCGGTCAAGACCGGTGCCCTGCTCGGAGCGGCGGCAGCGTACTGGGCGATGGCCCACGACGACGAGAACGAGGCGATGAAGGAGGCGTACGCCAACGCTTCCTACGAGGACCGCATGCGGTACTGGATCTTCGGCTACAAGTCCGAAGACGGCACGACCGAGGTGGTTCGCATCCCGAACCCGATGACCGAGTTCCTGCCCGCCAAGATGGTACAAGCGGCGCTGGACGGGATGTACTCGAGCGATCCGTATGCCACGGGCAACTGGCTGAAGACGATCATCACCAACTTCATGCCCGGCTTGATGCCTGCGCCGGCTGCCGCTGCAGCCGAGTCGATGTGGAACAAGAACGACCTGAACAAGGCGATCATGGATGCGACGTTCAATGTGCTTGGCGTCCCATCCACTCCGAGCGCCACGCCCTTGGAAAGCAGCTACGGCAGGGGGCCGGCGCAGGAGCGGGTCACCCCCTACACCAGTTCGGCGGGTGCGTTGTTGAGCGAGATCCTGAACGGCCAAGCTTCGCCCCGCCAGATGGACCAGATGCTCGAGTCGTTCTTGGCCGGCGCCCCCGACCAGATCCAGAGCATGCTGGAGATGGCTGGACTTGCGACCAGCAACAAGCCGGTCGCCGTGCAGCAGGCGCCTGGGTTCAACACCCTAAGCCCTGTCAGCCGATTCATCTCAAAGACCGGCCCGTACAGCATGCGCTCGCCCAAGATCCAAGAGCTCAGTGCTGCGCTGGAGGCGGCGAGGAAACTGAAGGCGTCCACGAGAGTGCCCGAGACGCCGCTCATGGCCTTGGAGTTGCGCGCCCTGGAGGATGCATTCGGCTGCGTCACTGCGCTCCACTACATCGCGAACTACCACCCGACCATGAGTCGCGAACAGCGGCAGAAGCTGCAGAAGTTCGCGGTCGAGATCGCGGTCGATGCGACCGGCAAGGTGCAGAGAGGGGCGATCGCCGAGGACTACCAGCGTTGGGATCCATTGTCTCGAGGATTGAAGCAGCAGCGAGAGCTGATTGAGAATGAGGCCCTAGCCCAAAAGCCCGGGTACTACCCATCCATCGACTGGAGCAAGTTGCTGCGCTGACATGGACAAGAAGCTCGATCTCTCGGCCTCCGCCGTGCCCATCGGAGTCGTCATCACGGTGCTCGGCAGCGTGATCGGCGGCACGGCTGTCGCCGTCAAGACCATGGTCGACTTGGGCAACGAGGTGAATGCGCTGCGCAGCGACATGAACCACAAGCTCGAGCTGATGCAGAAGGACCAAAGCAACACATGGACTCGAGCACAGATGGAAGCATGGGCCTGGGAGCTGGCGGCGAAGAACACCGAGGTCAAAGTACCCGAGGTGCGAGTGGGCAAGTAGTACCTTGGCGTATGTACTGGAGCGTAGTCGTCATGCGATTCTGGCGCGTGCGGATCTCGCCCCGAGGCAACGCCATCATTCGGCAGTGGAGGAACGAAGACCGTGGCTGACTTGAACCAAGCCAAGCTGCTGTCGGCTTCGTCGCTGGAGAACGGTCGCGGCATCGCATTGACCGGCAACGCCCAGGTCGTGCATGTGGCCGTCAACAACACGACGGAATGGGATGTCATCACCCTCTTCGTGAACCACGCCAACACCGGCAGCCACATCTGCGAGATCAATTGGGCCGGCACGTTGTTCAATGTCGCCGTCGGATCCAACGAGATGATCGTGGCGTTGGATCGCTGGCGATTGAACAGCGGACTAGAAGTCAAGGTGCGCCAAGCTAGTGGCACGCTTGGCGACATGCGCGTGTATCTCACGGTCGACCGCTACCCCGCCGGCTGATGGTCAATCCCCTTCAAACCAACAACCGCACGGGAACCAAGTACGGTGGCGTGTCCGCCACTTCGGTCCCGTCGCACAGCATCCTGACCGATCTGGCGACGGGCGACGACCACCCGCAGTACGTGCGCACGGACGGAACACGCGCTAGTTGGCCCGTGCCGGCAGTGTTCACCAGCACCGTCAATGGCTTGGCTCCGGCGTCGGGCGGAGGCACCACGAACTTCCTGCGCGCCGACGGTACATGGGCCGCGCCTAGTGGTGGCGGCGGCGGCAGCGGACTGGATCAGCCTGCGGTCATGGCGCGCATGGCGTTCGGAGGATTCTGACATGGCGATCACACTCGACGCGACGACCAAGGTCTTCGAACTCACCACCAGCGCGGCGGTCAACACCGACTACTTCGTGTCGTATGTCGACATGACCACGACGGCGTTCACTCCTGGGTCTTCGCAAGGCACGATCAACACCGCCGGCACCACCGTCGTCGTCTCGGCACCGGCGGCCTCGACGCAGCGCGGGATCAAGACGGTGTCCGTCTTCAACCGCAGCACCACCACGGCGCAGACCGTGACGGTGAAGGTCGATGTCTCGGGCACGGAGTACACGCTGTTCCGAGCCACGCTGCTAGCCAACGAGTCGCTGCAATGGACGGACGGCTCCGACTGGCAGACCTTCGACGCCACGGGCGAGCTGAAGGTGAACAGCCCCACCACCGTGGGCATCACGGGTCGGGCCATCGCCTTCAACAAGATCGGCACCCAAGCCGAGGGCACGGCGTACTGGTACTGCTTCGCCAAGGACACGGGGTATCCGGGCGCGTGGTCACCGGGCACGCCCGGCCTAGCTGGCAGGGCCACGGACGGCATGACTACGGCGGATGCCGGATGCCTGCCGCTCTGGACCCCGACAGGCCAGCTCTTCCTGAGCGAGTGGATCGCCACCGCCACCACGAGCGGCGCGGCCATGCTGGGCGACATCGTGTGGGTGAACACCGGCATCGTCGTCACGACCACGACCGCTCAGACCATCAACAGCGTGGCGTTCCCCGCACGTGACCTGAACGGCAGCGCCAATGGTGAAGGCTACTGCATCGGCCTGCTGTTCACGGCTGCCGCCACCAACGCTGCCGCCATCACCAACACGACCGTAAGCTATACCAACTCAGACGGAACCAACGGACGCACGGCAACGCTGACCGCCGTGGCAGGCGACCAGATCCCGCCCACGCCTGTCATCGGCACGCTGGTGTGGTTCGGCTTGCAAGCGGGCGACAGGGGCGTGCAGAGCATCCAGTCCATCACGCTTGGCACCTCGCTGGTGACTGGGTCCGTGTCGCTGATCGTGGCGCGTCCGATGCAATGGGCGACCACGCTGACCAACAACATCCCCATCCCCAACCGCTACCCCGACCCCGGCACTAGGCTGTACACGGGAAGCACCTTGGTGTTGTTCCAGAAGGTGACGGCGGGCAACACCGTGACGCTCGCCGGCAACATCGCCGTGATCGAGCGCTGATTCAGTCGTAGTCGTAAGCCTGGCGCTCGGACTCGATGAAGTACAACACGTAGTCGGACAGCAGGCCGACGGTGGTCAGGCGTTCGAGATCCTTCTGCGGGATTTCGATTCGGAACGCCTGCTTGCAGAGCGTGGCGATCTCGAGGAGGTCGAGCTGGTCGGCGCCGAGGTCGGCGATGAACTCGCAGTCCCTGGACAACTTGTCGTGGGGAACCTCGAGCACATCGGCGACGATGGCGTAGACCTTCTCGATCGTGGTGAACATCTCAGTCATCGTCCCTCTTCAGCTTGTCCAGCTTGTCCAGCACCATCATCGCGAAGAACACGAGCGCGGCTCCGATGATGCCGGTCAACTCCAGCGCGGCGATCATCACAGCCATGAACAGCACTATCTTCAGGCACCACTTGCCGTTCGAATCTTCCTTCTTTGCCACAATGCATCTCCTTCAGGGTCCATAGCTTCCGCTTGCCGCGTGGGCCACGCTTGGCCCAGCCGTGAACGACAGCGGTGTTCTTCGTGATCCAGGTCGCGAGCAGCGGGTTCGCCTCCAGCTTGGCGACGCGCTCGGCGACGTGGTCGGTGCTCGTGACCTGCACCCCGACGAGCGTGCCATCGGGATGCAGGGCGAGCAGATCGAACATGTTGAACAGGTCGTGTCGAGATCGCGACCACTGGTTCCAGCGCTCGACGATCTCGACGTGGTAGCCAGCCGCACGCAGGTGCTTGAGGCTGCGCTGCGTGGGGCTGACCTTCGCCATCACCAGGGAACCGTGTCGTGGTCCTCGTCGGCGACCGGCTCAGGCTCGAGCACGGGCCGGTGGTGCAGCTTGTAGAGTGCGACGGCGCAGCGCTGCGCGAACAGGCTCGGCTCCTTGCCGGTCTCCTGTTCCTCGACCGCCTTGCCGACGACCCATCGCAGGCTGGCTTCGCGCTTGCCGTCGCGCGCACCGTCCGCCGCCTGCGCCCAGGTGTAGTCCTTGAGCGCCGACTTCGAGGTGGCCTGCTTCTCCTTGTTGATGCAGTCCCACTTGTTCCAGCTCGACCATCCGTCGAACACCTTGACGGGGACGCGCACGTTGTAGACCAGCAGGATGTCGTCCGACATGGGCTCGAGCGCCCCGTCCGACGAGTAGCCCATGGTCTGCATCACCTGCTCGACCTGCGCCTGCATGGGCGCCGGCTTGGCGGTCGGGGCCGGCGGCTGGAGGGTGGACACCGTGCCGCTGGCGTAGGGCTTGGCGCCCTGCACCGTCTCGATCTCGGTCTCGTCCATCATGCCCAGCCCGCACAGCGACAGCACCGCACGGCGCTTGGCCTTGGTGACGCACTTCATCAGCGCGTTGGCGAGGGCGTCGCCCTTCAGGCCGGCGATGGGCAGCGCGCCGATCTCCTCGGTCGCACGTCCATCCCTGGACTCGGCGCGCACCGTCACGATGCGCGTGCCCTCGACGGTCTCCTGCCCGAGGATCGACAGCCGGATGCCGTGCAGGCTGGCGAGCTGGTCGGTGCAGGTCTTCGTGGCGTAGAGGGTGAGCTTGCCCTGCAGGTTGAGGTACTGGAAGGGTTGCGTGGCGGGGTCGAGCCCAGCCCTGGTGCAGCGTGCGGTGTAGTACTCCAGCCGCTGCATCGTGGTCAGCTTGGACAGGTCGCCGCCGACCACCAACGCTTCCAGCGTGGCGGGCGACAGCGGCTGCTGCTGCTTGTCAGTCGAGATCAGGTCGGTCATTGCACACTCCTTTCACATACATGGATGCGATCAGCCAGACGATGAAGGCGGTGCCCATGTCAGCCACCCATCTTCAGTTGCTTGGCGAATCGCAGGGTGCGGAACTGGACAGTGCGCGCATCACGTGCCGGTTCCGCTCGGCTCGTGGTGCGGTACGTGAACCCGCTGCCGTCGGGCAGGACACCGTACTCGGCGTCCCCGATGGCGGCGAGGATGACGGCCTTGGCCTCGGACTCGAGGCGCTCGGCCTCCTTCTTCATGGCCTTGGCCTGCTCGAGCTGGGCGGCGGCGGCGATGGCATCGTCGGCCAGGCGCACGGCGACGCCGGCTTGGTGGGTGGGGTAGACCAGCTTCAGCATCTCGACATCCCCTTCGCACGGCGTCACCGGCGGGGGGATGTCCTTCTGCACGTGCTCGTGCCAGAACTCGTCCAGCTTGGCGAGCGCCCAGGATTCCCACTCGTCGTTGCGCAACACCATGTGCCAGCGGGGCTTGGGCGGGATGAGGGCGGAGACGATGGCGCTGTCGGTGTCCAGCAGGTGCATGTACATGCTGGCCTGGATGCGGGCACCAAGCGGCGCCTCGTCCCGCCATGCTGCGAAGTTGTGGACGGGTGCCTTCAGCTCGAGCACGGAGGTGGTGCCGTCCTCCCCGTAGCAGGTGCCGTCGGGCGTGCCGGCCAGCCACGGTCGGTCGCTGTCGATGTACAGGTCACGGTTCAGGTTGACCTGCCAGCCCATGCGCCGGAGCTGGTCGGCGTGGAACTCCTCGGACGAGGAGCCCCAGTCCAGGATGTCCTGCAGGCCGCCGTCTGCATCGTCGTCAGCCTCCGGCTCGACAGCCTCGGGCTCGTTGCCGGCGAGCTCCTGCGTGATCCTATGCCATTCGGAGAGGGGCGTGCCTCGGACGCCGGGCTGGCCGGGGGCAAGGATCGCTGCCGCCGTCGAGCCGGTGACCTTGCCCTTGCGGGCGACGTGCCACTCGGGGGTGCCGTGTTGAATGCGAGTCTTCATGGTTGTTGCGTAGGAGAAGTGCCGGCAGGGATGCAATGACAGCGGGGTGCCCTGCCGGCGGGAGCCACCCCGCCAGGCTGTGGTCGGTGTCAGAAGGGGAGGTGGCTGCGCATCTCCTCTTCGATCTTGGCGCGCTCGTCCATGTAGCGGTCGAGCTCTTCGGCTTCCTGCTGCATCTCCTCGAGGATGCCGCGCGCCTGGATGACGGCGGGCGACAGCTCGTCGTGCTTGGTGATGAGGGACTGAAGAACGAACATGATGTCGGTACGGGGGTGCATTGCGTTGGCTCCTTGGTTGTAGTTTACTGCGGGTTGTAGTCGTGTGCAAGGGGGTTGTCGCGACGATCCTGCGCAGCCCTGATGATGGCGTCGCAGCCCTCGCGCACAGCCTCCTCGACCATGGCGTCACGCGCCTGGTTGGTGTTGGTGCGCCGCCACTTGGTCTCGAAGAACATGATGACGGCGGCCAGATGCACCTCGAGGGCGTGCATGGCGGACTGTCGGGATTGTTCGTGGATGTTCATGCGTTGCCTTTCCTGGGGCCGATGCCGGCCTGTTGTTGAAGCTGCTTCATGCCTTCGGCCCTGCGCTGCAGCTCGTCGCGCAGGATCCGTGCTTGTTGTTCCCACTGGTAGGCGCGTCGCGGCTCGCGGATGGCGGCTGCGTGCAGCTCCACGATGCGCTCGTTGATGACATCGACGGCCATCTCCCGCGCCTTCTGCCGGTAGTCGATCATGTCTTCACCTCCACGGTCAGGTTCTTGATGTCGATGTCCTCGTCGTGCGGCATGATGGCGTGATCGTTCACATCCCACCATAGGTGGAGGGTGGCCTTGCAGTAGCGATGGTCCTCAGCCTTCAGCTTCCAAGCATCTTCCAGCTCTTCGCGCAGCTCGCCGGCGGTGGTGAAGCCCATGCCGAAGGTGTCGAGATCCTCCTGGGACATGATGCGGACGCAGTGCTGGACGATGTGACGCTCGTACTTGATGACGTAGTTCTTCATGCTTCCTCCTTGTCTGCCAAGGTCACCGTGACGCTCGGCAGTTGGTCGTACTCCGTGTAGTCGGCGATGTGGTCGAGCATCTCCTGCGTCGCATGGACGATGCCGTCCAGATGGTCGCCGTCAAGAGCGCCGTCGTTCACGACGACGCGGATGGTGAATGCCTTGTACTGCTTCATGGTCACAGATCCCTCCACGAGTATCGGCGGGGCAGGTGCTTGTCGATCTTGTCTCGATCGCTCTGCGACATCGCCGCCATTTCTCGGTCGGGGATCTCGCACTGATCAGACGCGACCTTCCACCTATCCTCGTAGACCGACCAGTAGCGGATCACGACGAGGTCGCCGTGGTCGCGGAGGTCGTGGGTCACGCGGATTTGCATCTTGGGGTTGCTCATTGTTCCTCCTTGTAGGGTTCCACTTCGAACGAGTCGGCGCTGCCGTACTCGGGCAAGGCGTTGGCGCGCAGCTCGTCCCAGCGTTGGCGCGTCTCGGTCGTGATGCCATGAACATCGACGGAGTTGCTGCCAGGGTAGCAATGCACGGTGTCGCGCAGCCGTTCGATGTCGTC
>Ga0129333_10001692_pt1 | contig 20217 bp, 42 predicted proteins | sample CPB6_08_DNA_FD_94474 | JGI IMG/M metagenome (GOLD analysis project Ga0129333, IMG submission 94474) | Freshwater to marine salinity gradient microbial communities from Chesapeake Bay, USA - CPBay_Sum_0.6_0.8_DNA | ecosystem: Environmental > Aquatic > Marine > Coastal | place: USA: Chesapeake... | reverse complement strand
TTTTCGGCCGATAGAATTCGGTCCATAATTTATTTGAAATGTTCATAGTTAAATTTTTGTTTGTTGTGCTACACGTTTACGCAGACTGCTAGAACTAAAGCTGTGATCTCTACTATTAAAAATGCATTTAATTTTCCTTGCCTCACAAATATCTTTACCCGTAAATTCTTTATCTATATATTCTATGCCTAAAATTCTTACATCAATGGGTAGTGTAAGCAAGATATCTTCTAGATCATTTTCGGTTTGATAAACCACAATTTCGTCCACAAAACGACAAGCACTGAGGGTGATTTGCCGTTCAACAATACTTTGAACTGGTTTATTTTTTGTATCAGGTCTATCGATGGTTGGGTCAGTTTGTAACCCTGCAATAAGATAATCACAGTAATTTTTAGCTTCGGCCAACATCGCAATATGGCCTGCATGCAAAAGGTCAAAGGTACTAAATGTAATACCAATAATTAGACCATCCTGTTTAAGATTTTTGACTTTGTTAAATATCATTTTTTAAATTATGCCACATTAACTTCTTTTCACGGTCTGCTAGAAATTCATCTTCTGGGGCAAACTTGGGACACTCACCTAATATTTCTTCTAATTGCCATTTAATTTTATACAAATCTTGTTTTATTGACCAAGAAACAAATCCATCGTTGCGAGGATTACAACATTCCGATCCTGCACGATTGATTTGACTCATAATTTCGTTTATGTCCCAACGTTTGATATAACCCATTAGATTACCCTATCACTAGCTAGAGAATCATCTGCCGATGGCTCGTCATCGCTTACTAATAGTATAGCATCTGTGTCAATTCTTCGCAATACAATATCTTCACCATTAAGGTTAACTTTTACTCCGCGTGTCCAACGACCATGGTCCACTAATATCCACTGACCTACGGCTACATCTCGTTGTTCCGGACCAATAGCATGAACTTTAGCCCATCTTGGTCTAATACCCGAACTACGAGAGTCATCCCCCAAAAGCATAATACCACTACTTAAACTTCTATTACCAAAGTTCATTTCAGTGACTAATACATAGTCGTGTAATGGTTTAATAGATGTAATCTGCATTATCTTTTTCCTTTGAGATGATGTGTTGCACTTTGTTGATTTTTGTCATAATATTCCTGCATTTTTTCATTTCTAGTTTTAATAATTGTTCCGTCTGGGGTAATATCGTCTCCATTTGCATTAACTTTCATATTACCCACTGCCTGTGTTTTTTCATTTAATAACACTAATGCGTCTAAATTAATTAATTGCCCTTGGGCAGATCTATAAATTCTAGGCATATTATTCTCCTTATTTTAAAAACTCGTTTATATCTAATTCGAACTTGATACTATCTATTTTATGAATTCCGATAAGGAAAAGACAATAGCTAGCAACACTACTGCCCCTTCCCACACCCCATATAATTTTGTTTTCTATTAGAATATCAACAAGATATTTAAGGTATTTTAAAACATCAATCATATTATGTTTGTGAAATCTAGATAGTTCTAAATCTACACGGTCTCGTTGATTTTGATCAGTGCACTGGTTACGTAACCATTGTTCGATATCTAATTCTTTATAACGATTTGGCATAAACCATTGATTTTGATTAGCTTTATCAAATTCTTCAATAGTTGTATCGTCGTAATTTAGTCTTTCAAGTTTTGTCCAATTTAAATGAAAATATTCGATTGCGGTATTGTATTCTGCTGGATTAGACACAGGAAAACTATCCAAACCTAGATCTGGATTTTGATAAAGTAAATCCACTAATTGATCGGAATCTAATTTTATTCTTCCGTATACATCAAAGAATGTTTCGGATATCATTTCTTGATTTTAATTAGATCATCAAGATTATGCTTTTCCTTGTTCTGCTCTAGTAATTTGGCCTGTCTTGACGATAGTTCCTGCTTATAATCATCTAACAACAATTGCATTTGATAAAGCATAGTATTATTTCCGAAACGATGTGCAATCAAATATTTTTGATATAAATCATTATAGTTTTTTTGTAATTCGTCATCTTTCATTGACGAAAAATCTGGACCTAAAGGATGCATTAGAGATCGTTTTCTTTTCTATTTTCGCTATACCAAGGATTGAACTCTTGATTGGGATAACGTGATTTCAATTTATTAATATTTTCTAGTATAACATCATTTGGATCTAAATTCAAAGATCTGCAGGCATTGATCCAATACCACATAATGTCTCCCAATTCACGTTTCATATGAAAAACATTTTCTTCATTTAGGGGTTTTCCCTGAAAAAGAATTTTTTTTACTATCTCTTGAAATTCACCTGTTTCACTACCTAATCCAATTGCTGCGGTCATTAATAGACTAATATTTACTAAATTATCATTATTACGCAGCTCACTAATCCTATTAGATAAATGATCGTAATTATTTGATTCTTTGCTAGTAACTTGGTCGACGAATTTTGTATAGTTTTTTAAATCGATTTGTTTCATACATAGTCCTTTTGAACTATATTAAACTTTTATACCTAAAATGTCAATGTTTTAGACAATCCTATACCATACACCGTTGCCACTATTAATTGCTGCATTTTGATAATATATAAATGAAATAGTTTGACTAGTATTGCCTGTAGTAATTGGATTCACTATGGTGTCGGATCCTGCACCCGATTGGGTTACGCTGGTTACAGTGTTTCCAAAAGCAATGGTTACTGCTTGACCATTTCTTGCACTGCTATAAGTTCCAGGCATAACAATTGTGTGACTTGCAATGGTACTGCTGCTAGGATTAATCATAACAAAACCAACATTGCTAAACAGTGTGCTAGTTCCTGAATTAACTGCAGACAGATACTGGACTCCAAACCCTGTACCTCCACACATATCAGTATAGCCTGTAACTGTTAAATTACCCACATTAGCATTAGCACTAACACTCAAGGAACTCAAGGTGCCCAACAGTGTGATATTAGGTTGTACATTGGTTGCTAGTGTTCCGTACATTGCTGTATTAGCAATTACATTTCCTGCTGTTACATTGGCAGAAAGCGATAGACTAGTTCCGATATTAATAAGGTTTTCTGCAATAATATTATTAGCACGGACATTGCCTACTATCTGACCGTTTTCTACATTCGATGTTAAAAAGACACCACCTACTGCTACACCTGATAAATTAGCTAATATAGTAAGACTTGTATCTACAGTGGCGAGGTTACGATTTAAATCCTGAACACTAATATTGACACCACCATCATTGGAACTGAATTCAAATTGATATGATCCTGGACCACTAAACTGTATAGTTCTTCCATTTATACCTGCAACATTTTCATAATTCAAAGTAACTGAAGTAGGTAAGGTTAATAAATTATCTGTGTCTAATACTATTACTTCTAATCTAATTCGTGCTTGATAGGCAATACTTTGTCCAGGTGCTAGATTTGGATAAGTAGGAAAGTTGGTAAAATTAGCAATGGTTACACTACCATTAAGCGTTACAGTTTGATAACTGCCATTATTAAAGTCTATAGTCAAACTGCCATTATAGGTGCCTATATCATAAACAAATTCTCTTGTGCCTATTAGACTAGCATTAGTTATTGCAGTTCCTGCCAAATTATTAGTTACTGCACTGGTATTACCTGCCAGTGCACTTAACAACATACTTTTAGATTGTAAATCTGAAATTTCCTGTCTTGCATACTGAAAATTTTGATAGGTACTTTGAAAATTATCTCTAAAGCCCTGTGAACTATTGTCCCTTCCTGCAATAGGAAAGGTTACGTCTATTCCTGTTTCATTAATTTGACTGGTCATTATAATTACAACTCCGATATGTTGTTTTATTCAATATTTATGATAAAATATTGACATTTGGAAACTTAATGTATTGTGCCCCTAAAGTAGGATAGCTTACTGGGTCGCTGGCTAAATGATAAAACTCTTGATTGCTAATGTTAGCAGATGCATTAGATTCTAAAACCAAAGATATGTTACTAGTAATAGATTCTACTATTCCAATTAAGGTATTTGAAGAAATTATGCTATCACCAATTTTAATCTGTTGATTGAAATTAGTTGGCACTAGATTAGTACTAAAACTGACATTACTAACGTTTAATGTCGGTATATCTAATAATTTAATGTTAGCGTTACTAAAAATTCTATCCACGATACCAAATCGGGAACCTGATACTACTATATTAGAACCTGCAGTTAGTTCATCTGCAAATTTAGTGTCTGTGCCAATAACATAAGGACTGGCATTAGTTGCGGTAATAGTTCCTGTACAAACAATATTGCCTGTAACTGCTAGCACTAGATTGCTTTGTGTATTTGCTGAAATATTACCTGATGCCAGAACAAAATTATTAACCACAAAAGTATTAGAATAGGTAAAGGACAGATTGCCAATATTGCTAATTGAATTAGCTGTTAGAATTAGTACACTGCTATTGCTGATGCTATCCACAACACCTACGAGCACATTACTTACAAATATGCTGGTTCCCTCTGACAGTTCAGTGTTAAATTGTGTACTGTTGCCTATTACAATATTACTTTGAGTGTTTGCAGTAATATTTCCTTGTCCAGAAACTGGTGTAATTATAAATTGATCGGATAGAACGTGATCCCACAGATATCTGTCTACAGTGAAATCAATTAAATTAAAATCTATATCCGATCTACTCAATCTAAATGCAATTTCTTCGCTTTGCCCTGGTTTGAGATAAGCTAAAACCAAAGCTCGTGTAAATCCTAATACAGTCCCATCAGTTTGTCTACTGGTCATCCATTTAGGTAGCACGCCTTTATCTAAATATCCTATATCGTTTAGAATACGTTGTGCCATATTGTCAAAAGTATTTGGATATACCTGAGAAATATTTTCTTGATTTGTAGGCCAGGTTATAGATAAATTTGGTCCAAATCCTTGGCTGTTTACATTATCTTCTAATATTTCTATATAGATTACTTCGTAGACTGTGTTAATATTTTCATCCGTTGCTCTTGCTGTTTTAATATTGCCAAATTGCAATGATTTCCAGTAATGATTAAGTTGCGTAGCATCAGAATAATTCTTGATAGTTTTAGGATTGAGTCCGGGTAAAAAAAGCATAGTACGGTCTGTGTTTCTACCAAACCATTTATCTGTTGGTCTATATATAGCAGATTCGGGAATGGTTGCAGGATTAGTAACTGCTAACTCGTAAATATTACGTTGTGCTTTATCGGGACTTAATTGTATATATAAATTTTGATATGGTTTTATAGTGCGTTGTACTAACCTAAAACTAAACTGTTTAGTACCATAATCCAGACTGCTGGAATCATAGGCCTCTACATTAAATGTGTAAAGCGTTTCTTCACTGGAATTTAGTGTATGCCAACTTGGTCTACCCACAATTAAACCGTCGGGTTGAAGTGCCAGTCCAGCCGGTAATGATCCTATACTGTCTTGACTTAGTCTATAATATAGATTTCTTCCAGAAGCTGATGTGGCAGAAACAGACAGCTCACTTATTTCCCCTGCATATATTGTACCTAGATTGCTTGCAGTTTGCCATTGGACAGATTGATCCGTGGTGCCCAAAACTCGCAATGTATAATTTTTAGTTTCACTTACAAATTCGGGATCATTAGTTTTGTAGGCATTAATACTGAACGAGTAATCTGTATAGCCTAGATTACTAGTGATTATTGAACCAGATAAGTAACCGGTATTAGTTAAAAGACTTATTCCAGTTGGAAGTGATCCTGATACTAAATTATAACTTAAATCGTCACTGTTAAAATCTATAGCTTCAAACTTAAATCTATAATTATCATCTATTCTTGTATTGCCAATAAAGCCTGCATTAGTTAAAAGAACTGGGCTATATTGATTAGATAGGTCTGCAGTAAAGAAAGAAGTTGAATTATCTGCAGTTAATATATCGTTATCAGCAGTTAAATTTTTTCTACTATAGCTGTACAAGCTGTAGTTTTCTGTATCTCTATTCCAATATTGTATATTGTTTTGTGCGGTTACACTAAACTGGTATACTTTATTTTCGTCTATTCCATCAAATGGATATTGACCCCAAGCCGACATGTCAAATGCTATAACATTTGGACTTAGACTGTAATATGATGGCAATATATAACCTGTGATTGCACCTGTGCTAGAACTTAAATTAACTCCTGGGGGCAGCACACTTGTTGATGTTGTGCTGTAGGTTATATTGCTATTAGGTATAGGGTTTGATGTGCTAAGTTGTATATTTACAAACGATCCAGATAAGTAACTGCCTAAGTTACCGCTGGTCGGACTTAAAACTACACTGTCAATTCCCCTTGTCCACAATGTAAAGGTTCTATCTGCGATCTGACTATCCTGTGTCGTTGCCCTTACAACAAAGGTTCTTGTATTAGTAGCATTAAACGGGTCATCTATGCTTGTATTAAGTTGGTCGTCTGCCATCGGTAAAGCAGTGCCCTGAATCAGCCCGTTTGAATACAGGCTAATATTGGTAGGCAATGACCCAGAAACTAACTTGTAAGACAAAGCAAAGCCGAGAGTATCAAATGCTATTAACTGATATTGATATTCTTGATTCGTAACAGCAGTACCTATTACACCTGCGGTTGTAGTCCATATAGCTGACATATTAGGCGATCACCAACCAAGCTGTTCCTATAGATAAAAATCTGTTGCCTATACTTGTAACTGTAACTAGACTAGTTATTGTACTAGGATTTGAGTAAATTTGACCTTCGCCTACTGCAGTATTGACTTTAGTATCATATCCTAATCCATCGGGGTCATGAGATCTAACTACCACATAAGTGTTTGCTCTAGTAGCACAATTTGGTAATGTTACCACTATATCATTACCCGCTGCAGAAACATTAGCTAAGACTAATGTTTGTGTTGTTAAAACAGTGTTACTGGTTACTGTGGTAAGATTTGGGAGTAGATTAGTGTATAATTCTGTAAAATTACTATTAGTCTTTGTAAAACTGGTTCGTAGGGAATCTCCTGTGCCGTCATTTGCACTTGTACCAGTATTAATTAATTGTTGACTCATTGGGGGACCCTTTTTTAGTATTTATCGGGTCACAGTCTTTTATTTATAACATCCCAATTAATAATTTTCCACGTATTGTCTAAATATGTTTTTTTGTTACTGCCGTAATCTAATATAAATGCGTGTTCCCACCAGTCTACTAGAAGTAAAATATCTTGTCTAATTTCGTGATTAGGTATGGTCTTAATTGATCCCGATTTACTTAGGTAAATCCAGCCCGACCCCTGGATCTTCATTGCCTCTTCTGCAAATTCTTGTTGGAATTTTTTGTAATTGCTGTATTTCCGTCTAATAATAGCAGCAACTAAGTCGTCAGGCTCGTTATTTGAACTAGGTGATTGCCATTGCGCAAACAGTATATTATGTAGGAAAGCCCCTGCTTCATTAAACTCCGGGTCTCCCTCTTTTTTGTTAAAACGCTCTACGTAACCTTTGGCTAATTTTCCGTAGTGTAAATCTATTGTTGATTTACTATAGACAGGATCTAACTCTGTTCTTTTATACTCTAAAGGCAACAACTCTAACTTTTTTTTACCCTTAGCTTCAACTAAGTTTATTAGGGATCGTACTGAATGCATAGATATATTTATCGTCGAAACATTATTCTACCTTTGCTCATATCATATGGACTCATTTCGAGTTGAACGGTATCTCCCGCAATAATTTTAATTTCGTGTTGACGTAGTTTGCCTCCTAAGTAGGCAGTGACACTATGATCACCTTCCAATAATTTTACTCTAAACATTGCATTGCCCAGGACTTCAACTACGGTTCCTTCAAATTTTAAACTTTCTTCTTTAGCCACTTTTTGCCTTATTTTCCTTTTGTTTAAATAATTACCTTCTCATCGAACTAATTTCTTTAGCTTCATCATCGCTAAAAATAGGTACTGCATTGCTCTTGTGCAATGTACCAATACCGATCATTTTATTGCCTGTATACATCTGCGGTGCCTTACTTGAGACTGCACCGCGATGACCTGAATCGATACTGGGAATATGCTTGACACTTGCTCGGCCAGGCGGAATTTTTGGAGTTAGTGCAGCAGCACTGCGCGGTGCTGGTTTAAACACACTGATTTTACTCATAGCTTTGTATTGCTCTAGTTTTGTATTCCAGGACTGTTCTAGTTCTTGGTGCTGTCTTTTTTGATCGGCACTAGCCCATTTTTGTTTGCCTTTACGATGTCCTGTAAGGTTTAGTCCGGGATGAGCCAAATGCATTGTCATTGTCAGTCTCCAAAGTATAGATATATTATACAATATTTGGTTTTTTTTGTCAAATTTTATTTTGGGTACCAATCTGGAGCACAGATAATTTCATCTGTTTCAGTAATGAAGACGTGATCTTTATAGCTTGATTTCAATTTATTGATAATCTCATTAAGATCTTTACCTTGCGCAATAAAACTATCACTATCTTTATCGAACCAATAATATTGATCACCATACTTTTCAACTTTGACCTTGTGGATTAGTTCTGATACTTTTTCCATAAATTCTTGATCTCTAGCTTTTTTACTAATTATTTGATTTTCCACAATTAAAAAAAGCCATTTTATCATAAAATACAATAAAAAACCTTGAAATAAATTCACCAATAGATCATTTAGCATTATTAGTCCTAGTATATTCGGTTACACGTTCTACACTTGTTTGTAGTGTTTGGCTTAAGTTTAATGCCTGTTGTGGTGTAAGTATAGCAGTTTGATAGTATTCAACATGACCATGTACCCAAACTGCCCAAGTTACTCGTAGACGATACCAAAGGCTGTTTAAAAAACTGCGAGCATAATAGTTTAGTTGAAACAAAAATTCGTTATCAATTTGATAGGACTTATGCTTGTTGAACCGATCAGTCCACCAATCAGTTTTTTGTAGAGTATAAGTTTGAACACTAACTTCTCCATATTCTTCCTCTACTATGATCTGGATATCGTCATCAGAATTTCCACACGTACACGGAATCTTGTAACTTTCAAATCCTGGATACTTTCTATCGCTTACAACACCTTCTGCTGGTTCTTGAGGTTTCAGGTCCACAAACTTCTCCTAATTTTGATTAGACGAATTAGCATTTGTTCATCTTCGGCATGATAATCATCTTCGATTTTTTGACAAAGATCTAATGACACACGAGTTTCGGCTTCTTCTTCGGCAGTTTGGTTTTCGAGATCTAAAAAATGTTTTCCAGACTCTCGCCGGCGATCACAAATCGCAGTCCAACCACTAGCATCATATGGATCTGGACGATTTGGATAAACTTCAGTCCACCAACGATATAGTTCTAAAATCTCTTTTGCCTTTTGTGCTTGAAAAGTAGGTTTGCCGTAGTCAGGATCGTCTTCTGCTGTGCCCCAACTTCCATCATTAATTAGGCTCATTTCCCAAGAAAGATGATCCAGTCCTGCTTGTGCACAGCGCCAAGTTCTCCAACGGAACCAACCAGTGCCCCAAAAAGGAACATGGTATTTCTTTCGGGCTTCTTCGTCCCAGGCAATATGTTTCCAGGCTAGTTCTACTTCAACGAAGTTGACCAATTCATCGAAAAGGCAAGGAAGAATACGATCCCCCATATCGCGCCAAGAACCAGGTCTGATGTGGCTTGCGTTAGCAGTAAGGCTATGAGTGCGGCTAATCCAGCGGTTGTTGATATAATATTTGAGTTCATAAAGTTTATCCGGTATATAGTGTAGAGTATTTTGTAGGTTATCTAATGCTTCTTCGGCAATCCAAAAACGAATAGGATGTTTTTGTTTAGCCTCTAATTCCCACTGTTGCCAGCCTTTGCCAGTTTTGGCTTCACCTTTTTTCATTCCGCGAATCCAATCTGCAAATTTTGTACAACTCCAGTATTTACTTCTTGTGCGCATTATACTCTCTTATAGGTTTGTGCAAAAGTGTCTGCTTTTACCACTCCATAATTTCCTGGACCATGACGTACTATAACATCTACTTCGGGATCGTAATGCAGTGTTTCTCCCCAGCTAGTTTTTACAGATCCTGAATGATCTGCAACTTTAGCTAATTTAACAATTGCTTTAGGTGTTGCAGTACCATCACCATTATCAGTTTTTAGTTCATGAAAAGTTTCTGGTGGCATACTATATTTGCCACCCTGAGGATCTGTTAAAATATAATACCCTTTGTCATATTTTTGTGTTTGGCCTTTTCCTTCCCTGTGATGTAGCTCTCCGGGTTCAGCAGCAATCACAAAAGGCTCGCGAGCAGTTGAATCCTTATACGCTTGAAAGGCACCGGTGGAAAACCATTTCTCATCGATCATTTTGCCCTCTACAATATTAATTAAATCTCTCATTCTTTCTTTCCACCAAATAATTGTAAAAGACTAATAAACAAATTAATGAAATCCAAATAGAGTGTTAGAGCACCAGATACTTCTTCTGCATCTGTACTATTAATACTGACCATTTCTCTGATCTTTTGAGTATCGTAGGCAGTTAAACCTAAAAACACAACTATAGCTACCGCACTAATTACAGTCTGAAATAGTGTACTACCAATAAAAATATTAATAATACTGGCAATTAAAATAGCAATCACAGCTACAAATAGATATTTGCCCCAACTGTCTAAACTTTGTTTTGTAAAATAACCATACAAACTCATTGTGCCAAATAGAACTGCGCTACCTAAAAAGGCATTAACTATACTGCCTAACGTATAGACCGCAAATATTGCACTAAGACTTAGGCCCATAAGAGCAGCAAAACTGTGTAACAGGGCAACTGCTAATACTTTTGGCGGGTTAGTAACGAGCACCATACTAATGCCCATTACGGCCAGTATAGGAGCAAAAATAATTACCCATTTTAACCAAGTACCAAATAAAACTGACATGGCAGCTGGACTGCTGCTCACAATATAACTAATTACCCCGCTGGTTAAAACAGCCAAAAACATATGATTATATACACGAATCATTGCATTGTTAATTTCCGAGACACTACGATAACTAGAACTTAAAATCGCTTCCATATTTTATTCTCCTTGATTATCTAAATCACAAACTAACCAACCTAAACGAAATAAATCTTCACGGATCTCATCGGTGACCACACTTTCGGCAACATAACTTTTGCGATCTAGTGGGATTGTTTTCAAATCCTTATCGGATTCGTAGCCTCCACCCATTACACCGCCGATACCCGAACAATACCAATCTAGATAGTCGCCCTCCTCGCATAAATGAGCTACTATCCCACCTGCATAACGCCAAGAACAACTCCATTGCTGATCTTGAAGAATTGGTATAACATCATTACGTAAAAAACTGTTATTGCAAAGTGCAGCATAAAGATTTTGAGCATAACTTTTATTAGATTTAGCCTTGACAGCGATCCATTCACAGGTTCTTAGATCGTATTCTAAATTATTCTTTTGCCATTCTGGATCGCTTTCGTGATCTGTACTAAACAAATTACGTTGTAGATCTTTGCCTGTCTGCTCATCCATATTGCATCTTTCAACCAATTTTTTAAATTGCTTATGATTATTTGTAATAATCTGTTGACTTGTAAACAGTTTATTCATGCCATTGAAGTGTAAAAAGTGTTAAATCTTTTTGGTTATTTAGCTCTAATAGACAACCTGTTATGCTATATTCTAAACAGTGTTTTTTACACCATTCATCCAATCTCACATAATTTTCTGCCCAAAATGTATAATCACTAAGCAATATACCTATTCTTCCATTTTTGCCTGAAATATCATAGATATAGAATCTAGAACTTACCACACGGAAACGTCTGTTATATCAATGCTTACTGGTAAATCTGCACCAGAAAGAGCAAAATGAACGCTGGTGCTAGGGCCAATACCGCTCGGACTATGCCATTTAATAGTAAATGTGTTTACATCCTTAAATTGTTCCGTAATTTTGTGTAGCTGATCTAACTGTAGCCTGGTCAATGTAACTTCATTTAAAGGTTTCATATTCATTCCTGTCTACGTGTTTACCTCGTCTACGATAGACATTTTTTGTTATCTGTCGTTTTGGTTGAAAGGGCAGATCGTTATCAAACAAGATACGATGTGCACGATGCTTAGGTAATTTTTTGGTCTTCATTTGCTTATAATACAACTTGTTAATAATATTAATTATATAGAATTAAGTTTTTTTTGTCAAATAATACTTAAAATTACACCTATAAGACCGTATAACATAAGGAAGGTTAAAAGTATAAGCATTGTAAGTAATGCTCCTATACCTAGGCCTAGTACAAAGTCTTCGTTATGATACCATTTGCTTTTTTTAGTAACTGCAGGCTGACTAACGGATGCTACTGCGGGATTAATTTTCTGCCTCTTGGGTAGACTTAATTTTTCCATTTTCCTTATCAATCACTTTTTGCAGAATATCTTCAACTAACTTATTTAGGGTTATATCCTTTTCATGTGCCATTTTCATTAGACTAAAAAGTTCGTCATCGTTTAGGTCAATAGGAACAGAGACTCTAGTATCATAATCTTGATAGTTTTTAATAGCAGTTGCCTTAGTCATAAAATCTTCTGGAGTTTCAAGATCAGTCCAGGAAACATCATCCCAAGCATTATCATCTGCGTTTCTACGAATAACTTCTTCACGATATGCTGATTGAAACATTGGATTAAAGTAACGATAGGCACGATTTTTAGAATAGTCGCATACTTGTAGACAGTAAACTGTTTGATCGTTGCGATCAAAAATCATAGATAGACTGTGCCCATTATAATCATTATCCCAACTATCGATGCAATGTGCGTTAGAACCAAAACAAGACCAATGGTACTCACTGGCTTCTGTAATTCTATACTCAATTATTTCAAAAAACTGTTTCATAGTAATCATAGAATTCTTCCTAATAAATTATAGATTAGTTGATCTAGTTGACTGTCAAAGTTTAGATTAAGTCGTCTATTAATATAAATTGCTGCTAGAAGTTCTTTATCTTCTTCGGTAAACATAGGCAATTCGTCGTTGTCAAGCTTAAGGTCACGGCGTTCCACTTCTTCTAGTATTTCCGAATCACTAAATTCGCTTATATCTACATCAACATTAACAGTTACATAGGGCATATCAGCTCCATTTTAATGCAAAAAAATGTGCAATAGTGGCGTCTTGAAAATGAAATTTACCAGATTGACGCGGCCAAGATGATTCAAATTCGTATGCATCTCGATAATTTGTATCTAACCATTGCATTGCCGTTAAAATTTTCGGATCGTCAATTTCTATTGTAAACATAGGTCTATTATATAACAACTTTAGTTACTTGTCAATCTTTAGACAATACATTCCAAACCGACATCTTGTCCATTATGTCTTTTTCTAACTGTCTATATTGCTCTCCTAGAATTCTTAGTTCTTCCCAATCTTTTTCTAATTCATGATTCACAGTTAGAATATTCAGTCTTTCTTCTATGCGTTTAATACTTTCTTTAAGACTCATATTACCGATTTTAATATCGGCACTATTTTCCATCACTATACCTTTATCGGAAATATTGACTGGAGCAATAACGGGACTTTGATTAATAGTACAAGATCCAAAATCAATATAAGATGAGCTAGTGTCCAAAATATTTAAATTGAAAGAATGTTGCCAATTTTTGTTACAGTCATCCAATGCTATGTCTAATAATTTATTATCTGTTTGTTGATTATTCATTTAAATTAAATCCTCGAGTAGGGTCAAACTGATCGGCTCTTTCTTCATAATTTTTGTATCCTCGGGGGTTACAAATTATACGAGTTGAACCTATCATATAATCAAAATTATTATGAGTATGACCATGTGTCCATACAGCAATATTTGGATTGTCTAAAATAAAATCATCCAACTGGCTGCAGTAACCCCCATTCATATGTTGATCAGTTTTATAAAAAGGGCTAATGCTTTGTTCGCTGGGTGCATGATGAGTAACTACCACACAGGTGCGACTAGTATTTTCCTTCAGAGTTTTTTCAATAAAACGCACACTTTTACGATGAATGTGTACTGTGGCTTCAACACTTAACTTGCCGTAATAGTGTTGTTCGGGTCCGGGCCGTTTCTTAACTGTACGGTAGTCATTCATGCTTTCCTTAAGAGTTATCTTAGTAAGAGGATCGCTTTTATTAGCATCAGTCCAAAGTGTGCAACCAATGAATAATACATCATCGATTTCTTTAACTTCGTTTTCTAAGAGATAGACATTGTTGGGCAACTGGTCTTTAATGTGTTGATAAGTATCATCATAGCAAAAATGATAGTGTTCGTGATTGCCCATCACATAAATTACGTGGCGATATTTACTGCATTCTTCATTAAAGAAGCGAATGAATCTATCGGGGCGACGATCTCTATGTTCGTTAGTAAACATGATACCGTTAGGGTCGTACTTTTTTTTATCGATATTAATAGCTTCGCAGACATCTCCACTTAGAATAAGAACATCGCCACCTGGTAGCTCAAGGTCGCTAAATTCTAAGTGGAGATCGGAAATAACTTGTACTTTCATTTTTGACTCTTTAATTTACTTATAAAAAAAGGGCCCAACGGCCCTTTTTTCTACTTGATACTAAGTTTAAAGACCTAGTTGAAGGGCTTTGTACCCTGCAGCAACAAGTTCACGACTTGGCGTACCTAGACGATATTTTGTTGAGACACGGCCTTTGGTATCGGTAACTTGATTGGCGTAAATAGCAAAACCCATATAACGAATATCGCTAATACTAGCACGTGGATTTTTTAGACCGAATCGTTGACGAATTTGGCCTTCTGTTAGTTGTTGGCCTGCACGAAATGCACTAAGTAGACGCCCAGTTTTGGTTTCAGTTGAAAACATCATAATTATTATCCTTTTGTTATAAAAACTGCGTTAAGCAGATTTTGTTAATATACAGTCTTACAAATGTTTTAGCAATAGATTAATTAGCCGAATAATTGATGATTTTAACCGAAATAACGTTGTCCAAACGAAAACTACGCCATTCTTGTAGATCCAGGCAGTAGACTACTAAAACATCTGTATTTTGTTTCTTAGTAGGTTTAGTTTCTTTACTCTCTTTAATGACGTCTGTCACAGGAAGTTTGTCCTCACGAAGTGTGCAGGGCATTGTTCTTATGCTACCATCCACCTTACGAAATTGAACTTCGCAAGTGTAATACTTTAACAAAAGTTTAAGAGTACGGTTTTTATTTTCAGCATCCATATTGTAGTAAGCCGGACCAATAATTTGGTCATCGGATGCAACCAGTTTATTTAGAAACTGAATTTGATCAGTGTCGATTTGCTCGGGCGTCATTTTTAAACCTCACGTTTAAGTAGAGTGAAAAGAAATTTCTTGGTATTTTTTGGTTCCCAAAATTTACCTTCTGGTCTGCAGTGCCCTGCTATCATTCTTGCACTGCTACAATGCATATACCTACCTCCCATTTTCTTTCCGGTTACTAGGTTAATTACCCCGCCCGAATAGCTTTCATCGTGCATACATCGATAACTTTCAACTCGTAAAAGAGCATCGATAAAGTTTCTGTAACAATGTTTGCAGTCTTTACAAAATAAAGTTTCTTTCATTTTGATGCTACATCTAAATGTTTACAACGCCGCCGAAATTGAAATCCTGTACAGGTACAGGTTAATTTATTATCCGATTTTGTTACTGTATAGCAGTCGCCTTTACTGCCTTTAACTATCCAAGTTTTGTCTACGGACTCGGTCCTTTCTACTTTGGAACCATCTATATATTCTAAATCAACAACATAAGCCAGATTGATTTCTCTTTTAGGAAATCCTGGAGTGTTGGGTGTATCTAGAACAAAACTACCGGGTGATAGTAGTTTATGGGATGAGCCTACAGTGCCTACATAGGTAGTTAGAGTGTATTCGTCGGGTTTAAACAAGACATGATTCTTGAATTTAGTAGTAACTCGAACTTGACTGCCAACTCTAGGCAAAGCATACTGCAGGCTCATTTTGACCCTTTTTTAAGCAGCTTCAACAACTTCTTTTGAAGCAGTGGTTGCAGCAGATTTTGCAGTGCCTAGCTTGCCAGAAACCCGAACAGTTTCTGAAGCATTGTACTTACTATCTGCTTCATCGATCACACTCTTGTAATCTGCATTAAGATAAAGCTCTGTGGTTTTAAGAAATTTAACTACTGCACCTTTATCCATTGCCTGTGGAAGCTCCATAAGTTCTACCTCAGTGTGACCTTTCTTAGTAAGAACCTTTACACGGGTCATATCATTAGCAAAACGAACTTTAACTTCACCATTGAGACGACTAACACCTGCTACCTTAAACATAAAAACTCCTAGTTGAAAAAAATTAAAGTTGAAAACACTGCTGAACCATTCAGCATATTCAAATTGTAGTTGATTTGGGATTTTTTGTCAACCACTTTTTTGAATTCTTTAAAAATCAATCCTAATCACCAAAGCGGGGTGCTGCTATGTACGATACAGTTATTGCGTCCGCCATAACGAGCTTCTACCATTTCGGCAGCTTGGCCAGCATTAAGTGCATATACAGTTTCGCGAAGCCATTGCAGAGAACTGGGACCGGACCCCAAATAGGTATCTGTTCGTGCTTCAGTTAGAATACTAAAATTAACTTCGTAATTTTGATAACCTACCATTTTACTCTCCTTAAGTGTGTTCTACCTGTTCAATACCAGCAAGATTTATTACACGTTGGCAAACTCGACAAGGTTTAGCAATTACCGGTACACCGTCCTTGTTATATCTAGTCACTACTAATCTATGAACACGACTCCAATCTTTTACTTTAACCAAGGCCGCTACTTCTGCATGGAGAAAAATCTTGTAGTGTTCACCTACTTCACGAGCTGCCCGGGCCTGCAAAGGATGGGTCTTTACATAACTGTTTCGACCCATACTAAGCAGGCGACCTTTACGGTCATAGGCAAAGGCAGTTACATTCTGCACAGTGGTCATACTGTGTTAAGTTGGGGTTGAAATTGCCTAATCAGTTCACGTTCGCGAGCATGCGCCGGTTTACGCCCACGTACAATTTCTACTACTCCATAAGTATGGTTGACTGCACCATACTCACGTAGGCTACGACAGATACCCCAATCCTTGTACTCGGTCAATGCACGACGCAGATGTTTCTGCATACGGATTTTAAGGGCACGACGAACTGATGCACCACAAACTGTAATACCCACATACTGCTCTTGGGTTACAGTATTAGTGATACAGTACACGACGTGTTTGGTATCTTGGCGACGTTTACGTTTCAGCATTTTGTAATTATACCATAATTGGGATTTATTGTCAACCGAAATTATCGGCTCAAAACCCCAATCAAATCGCCGTGCAGCAGGGCAATTTCATCACGATCCACGTAAAAATCAGTGGTAGGATCCCAGTATTCGCCTGCCTTGGGATCATAGTACAGAACACGCCCATTTGTGTAATAAAAAGGGCCTTCCAGTCCTTTACGGGGTTGCCATTTGGTGTCCATAGTGCCTAGCACACGATAACCCATAGCTTACTCCAGAAAAGTTATAATACTGACATTATACAGAATTTGGGATTATTTGTCAACCTAATTTCTTAGTGTTGCTAATTTACAACAACAAAATATTTTTAGGTAGATGTAGCCCAAATCAAGTTCAAACCATCTCCTACTTAACTTTGGGTTAACTGGATCTAAATGGTGATTGTGATGTAATTCTTCACCACCAATAAGTATACCCAAGGGAAAAATATTGCGGGATGAATCATCTGTGATACCGTTTCTATATCCCCAAAAATGGCCTAGCCCATTTACCACACCTGCTGCCCAAAATGGAATCCAAATCATCTGTACAAGCCAAATCAACAATCCGATCCATCCGAACAACAAAGTGTCTATCAAGAGCATAATTATAACACCTAACCAAGAATATGGAGTATAAAGATTACGTTCTATCCAATCATTGGGAGTACCATAGCCTAAACTATCTATCATAGTTTTATCACGAGCTGCTTGATAATATAATACAGCACCACCAAAAAGTACTTTAGCAAGTCCGTGTATCTGAGGGCTATGGGGATCGTCGATTGTATCTGTTTTTTGATGATGTAATCGATGTATAGCAACCCACTGCTTAGTTACCATGCCTGTTGTAAGCCAAAGCCAGAAACGCATAAGGTGACTAATTGTTGGATTAAATAAACAAGATCTATGAGTTTGTGATCTATGGAGAAAAAGTGTTACACATACTATAGTAAAATGTGTTAATATTAAAGTATAAAGAGTTGCAAACATATATTATATTTACTTGAAAAAACAATGACTAAAAACGTAATTTTAACTGATATCGATGGTGTTGTACTAAATTGGGAAGCCAGCTTTAATGAATGGATGGCACAAAAAAAATATGTTTTGGTTGAACCAGATGCATATAATGTTAATCAAAGATTCAATATATCTAGAGAAAAAAGTAAAGAACTAGTACGTATCTTCAATGAATCTGCTCAAATTGGGTTTTTATCTCCTTTACGTGATAGTTTGCCCTATATGACCAAAATTCATCATGAATTCGGTATTACTTTTCATTGTATCACTAGTTTATCCTTAGACAAATGTGCGCAGAAACTGCGTATACAGAATTTAGAAAATTGGTTCGGAAGCAACGTATTCAGTGAATATTTGTTTGCTGATACAGGCCAGGATAAAAATCATATCTTGAAAAATTACATCCACACAAATTATATCTGGGTAGAAGATAAACCTGTCAATGCAGAGGATGGACTAGCCTACGGTCTACGGCCCTATTTAATGGCACATAATTATAACTTAGATTACAAACATCCAGAAATTAAACGTGTTAGTTCCTGGCGCGAAATTTATAACGATCTGAAACAATCAGGATTTTAACGCCTGCCAAACAATAGCTTTTTCTATACTATCTACTAATTTTTCAGCAGTTAATAAATTATCTACTCCTACCGCTACTACTTGATCAATATCTTTGAATATGGAATATCTCATTTCATTAGAAATAGATTTCCAAGCTGAGTGACTAATAAATTGTTTAAATATTCTATTGGAAATCACAACTGATAGATAACAAAAATCTATTTTTTCCTGTATAAAAATAAAGTTTAATAAATTTTCAATTTGCTCGTATGAATTAATAGGATAAACTGACTGCCATTGAATTTCAATAACTGATTTCTTTTTAACTATAAAAAAATTTTTCATGTCTAAATTTATGACCACTTTAGGGTAAAAAGTGTAGTAGATTGTTCGTCTAGATAAAGTCTACATCTCAAGATACCATTGTATTTTTCTCTTTCCCAGGACCATTGTAAATTTCTAAATTCTAAAAAGTCTTCCCATATAGGGTATTCGACACTATCACCAAACTGTGCAACACACCATCTACGACATTGTACAAAATGTTCTGTATCAGCTTTACTGGGTCCAAATTCCACAATGAAATCGAAATCAAAATACCCTGTCATACGTTTATCAAGTTTTTTTAATTTCATATTATGACCATTTCAATGCAAACAATAGAGCATCATTTGGATTTTCAAACCACCAGTAACTGGTATAGCCCTGATTGTGATTTGTACGATAAAAAAATCTACTTGTGCTACCATTATTTTGGCACCATAATTTTCTCTTGTTTAATGCGCCGTCAATTTCGAAATATCGCATCAGTAGTACATTTGATGTTCTAATATCATGAACCAGACCAGTCCAATGCTGTCTTGAACGAAGATTTTTATTCCAATATTTCATGACCACTTTAATGCAAATAAAATTAATTGTTTCTCATCTTGAAACTCTATATACTCCTGAGATTCCGATCCAGCCAGATGATATCGCCCACCGTAGGGTTTTAGTTCACGCTGGATTATGGACACCGATACATCTCTACCCCACATATCGAACTCATTGTGTAAATAAATTATAAAGTTTTGCCAATAGATAGGACATTCTGCAAATGTGGAATGCAAACTAAAATGTTTCATCGACATAGATGTAGCAGTGTTAAGTAATGTTCATATGCAGCGTGGACTGCGGGATTTTGATTACGAATACGACATTCCTTTTCGTGTTCTTCTGTAATCATTCTGGCCCGCATCATATCGTTATAAAAAGTGGCTCCTGTTGTGCTGTCTTTAAGATAATTATGTTT